>Ga0164297_10002446_pt1 | contig 18334 bp, 16 predicted proteins | sample GEODES058metaG_FD_113539 | JGI IMG/M metagenome (GOLD analysis project Ga0164297, IMG submission 113539) | Dystrophic lake water microbial communities from Trout Bog Lake, Wisconsin, USA - GEODES058 metaG | ecosystem: Environmental > Aquatic > Freshwater > Lake | place: USA: Trout Bog Lake...
CGCAAGGCGGGTAGACCGAACAGCGCCGTCAACCAGGCGAACAGACACCTTGCCTTCCGGCGCGGATGCACTGCCCGCAAGATCACCGGAGACGTAAAGCAGGCCGCTCAGCAAAGGAGCGCCCTCGGCACCTCCGCTGGACGAGGCAGATAAGTCTCCAGCAGCCTGCGAGCCAGCCGCAGACGCGCCCAGCGACGGTGTCAGCCCACCCAGCGGTGAGGTGCCCCGAGCGGCGGCATCGCGGCCTACGCGGCCACGAGAACGAGCAGAGCCTTGTGCATTGCGGCCCCTTCTTGGTTGCGCATTTGTCGACGAGCTGGCCGCATCACCCGCAGCATTCGCCGCCGCGGTCGTGCTGGTGGTGCTCGTGTGCAAGCTCCCGCTGGTGGCTGCTCTGTACAGTGTCTCCACCATCGGTGCCGGGAAGTCGTCGAGCCTGAACGTTGCGCTCTGTTTTGGTCCCAGCATCTGGCCACTCGCACGCAGCGCCGTCAAGCCACTGCGCATGTGCAGCTTGTCTAGACAGAGGCCATCGAGGGAGTTGTACGACCCGGCGGCATCCATGCGCTCCACAGCATAAGAATCGCCCCATGACCAGTGCTCACCTGCAAGGTCGAATGTGACCGCCACAGACGCATCGTTGCCCTTGCCGCCGGTGGCGCTCACCACGCCCCGCCAGTTACCACGCAAGTCCTGCAAACCAGGCAGCTCCTCGCCCGCGAACAGACCACCGCCAGCAGCGCTGGGCTGCACAACTTGAGACTTGGCACCGGAGTCAGACGGCGGCGGGGAGACTGCAGGTACCGCAGCAGTGCTTGTCGCAAGCCCGGAAGAAGCGCCACCTGCACCAGCAGAAGCGGCGATCGCAGATGCTGGCGCTAAGGCTCCACTCGGTGTAAGAGCACTCGCTGAAACTGCCCCATTGACAGCGACCTGACCATCGGCACTGCTCAGCGTCGCCACCGCACCACTGCCACCCGGCGTGGCGATGTCAGCTGCTAGACGGTTGCCTGGCCCTGTGGCACGTGCAACTGCCTCCCGGATCTGAGCGTGTAGAGCATCAGCGGCTGCTCCACTGGCCGCACGCAAGCGGTCCAGGAACTCTGCTTTTGCGCGCGCGTAATCCGCACGCATGTTCGTCCCCTTCTGGAGAGCACCAAGCAGGCGCACTGCAGGCAGCATCTCCTCAATTTCCGCGTGAGGCACTTCGACACGCCAATTCCAGCGGCCAGGCTTGTGTCCATCAGCTGTATCCTTACCCTCCATGGACGCCGCACCAGCTGTTGGCAGCTCATACTCGCCCTGCAGCGTATATGTGCTCCGGCTCTGCGCGAGGTGAACCCGCTCAAGACGGACGACATCGCCATCCCAAACACCCTCTGCGCTGAGCCGCTCGCCCTGGAGTCCGCTAAACCGAGGCGCACTGACGCGCAGCGCGCCACTGCCTTTCTGCTTGTCGAAATCAAGCGCGAGCGTGGCTTCATCGAGGCGGCCTCTCAGAGAAGCGATTTCGAGGTCATCAAGCCGAAGGAAGGCGAGGGAGGCTGTGCTGACGCCCCCCGCGACTGTTGCCTCGCACCGCAGCTGGCCTCGTCGCAATGAGACGGATAGCCGAGGTGGCAAGGTGCTGGGTAGAGCCTCATCTGCATCAGCGGCGGCGGTGGCAGCCAAGGCTGTCATGGCTGATCGCTCCAAGTCCGCGCCATATGCCGGCGACTCATCACCTTCAGCACTCGCAGATGCCTCAGTCGGTGGCAGCGGTGGCGGTGCAGCGATCCCCGCATCGCTGGGTGCTCGGTCTTGAGCAGGCAGAAAATCAATCACCATAGCTTCGTCTGGACGGCCACGCGCATCGATGTGCACTCCAGCCGGCGAGACCGAGAAGCTGCCCCCGAAATTAGGCGCAAGGACGAGCTGGTTCAGACGCAGTGCCTGCAGCTGGAGGTCTCCTTTGTAAGCAGGACCAGAAGCAGTTGCTGCAGCCTCCAGGTCCCGTTTGCCTGTGAACCGCGTCTTGCCTGACAGCCGCAGGCGCAGGCGGTCGCGCTTATCAGCTGCGTCTTGTGGGTCCTTGTGCGTCAGCGCGACGACATCCAGGTTGCGCATGTTCAGCTCCGCATCAGCGCCCACCACGCTGAATTCAGCAGCCGCCATCGATTCGAGCGGCGTGCGCGCTGCGAGTGCTGTTTCGATAGACGGGTGCTCCGTGTCGAGACGCGCGCTAGCGTCCAAGCTGGGCGTGCGCACGCTGGCATCGATGGCGCTGCGGCTGAGATGGACACTGCCGGACGCCTCAGATTGCGGCGCTTCCCAAACCACATCAACGCCAGGCTCCAACAAGCTGCCTGCTATGCTGGCGGTGAACGACGCCGGGCCGGATGGAACCAGCGATGGCGGCACGTCCACGCCGTCAGGCAGTGCGCCGTGGTAGGCACGCACAAGGTAGGCTGGGTCGACTCCGGTGCCGCTCAACTCAACTCGCATCGCGCTCGGGTCCAGCTCTGCAGCTGGATCGACTCGCAGTGTACCTGATGCGCGAACGGCACCAGCGCCGCCAGCGGGAGTAGCGAGAGCGTCATGGAGGACAAACACGTTGGTTTGCGTGTCCAAGCTCCAAACGGCTTTCACGGCGTCGAATGCGACGCGATCATATGCCGCTACCGCCTGCGTCTCCCTTTCCAGCGCATCCACCGCCCAGCCGAGCTGGGTGGCGCGTGATGCGTCGGCAGGGCTTGTCGCGGGCGATTCTGTGTTGAGGCTCTTCAACCGCTGCGTGGCGCTGGCGAGCGCTTGCGCGTCTCTGTGAGCAGTCACAGTGCCCATGAACACCGGCTTTTCAAGCGGCCCGGTGCAGTGCAAGACGCCCTTGAGAGCGGCAGCGAGTGCTCGCGGAGGCGGTCTGCCACCCAAGGTCTCCCTCAGGTCGTTGGCCTCGACGCTCGGAACAGTCGCACTCAAATGGTACTCCCCAACCTGCGGTGTGACATCGATATCACCCGTCGCCGTGAGCGGAATAGCGCCGTACATGCCGCGCGCGCCGTGCAGGTAGATGCGGCGGCCATCGAGAAGGAAGTGCGCGTCCACACCCGCGAAATCATCGGGCGCGTCTACGATGTGGAAGCGCAGCCCGGTGCCTGCAACTGAGCCAGAGAGCAGCGGGAAATCCCAAGAGGCTTCATCGTTGCAGTGCAATCGCACTTCTCCCGTCAGGTTGCCACTGTGCACGTCGATGGGCACATCAAGCAAGTGCTCCAGCATCGGCGCGTGCAAATTAGTGCCCTCTACTTTCACGGTGAGTTCAGGCCATCGCTCAGGCACACCCATGTGCGCGCAGCCCACGTGTACACGTACTCGGCCACCGTCGCCACGCCGCGCCACTTCTGCCGCTTCGGCAGCCGTCTCCGCTGCTGTGGGGTTATCTCTCAAGTGCCGCTTATCGGACATCAGCATTGTAATGCGCCGCTCGCTGCGTGTGTCTCTCTGAGCCACCCGCCCCTGCACATCAACTTCCATGCGTCGCAGATCTGGCCACAGGCGGAGCGCGCCACCGACACCGTGGATGAATCGCGGCTGAGCGTCGCTGTGGATGAGCAGCTCGCACGTGCCGTCCGTAATGCTGAGGCCGCTCACGTGCAGGGGAGGCCGGCTATGGGAAGCCTCGCTGGATGGCGCTGCAGCTGCTGGTCGGGGGCTGCTCGATCCAGGGACAGGCCGCGAGGACGGAATCGTGTCTTCGGGGTAGCCCAGCCAGCTGCGGTTGTAGCCCTGCACCAACTTCACATGAGGTGCATGAGCAACGACATGCAGCACAGGCCGGCGCTGCAGCAAGCTCGCTAGCGGGCGAAACCAGACGGAGAGGCCTTGCGCGACGGCGCTGCTGCCGTCACCCACAGCCGCAGGGCCGACAGAGCTGGGCCCAAGCGTTGCCACTGGAGTCAGACCAGTCACGCCAGAGGGCAGCAGCCATCTCACGCGGCCCACGCGGACGGAACGGCCACATGCGGCGCTGGCACTCGCGCTCGCCCAAGGCAGGACGCGCTCGTTGAGAGCAGGCCGTCCCCAGGCCTGAGCCGCGATGGTGGCCAGCACAACACACGCGGCGCCCCACCTGCTTGCTGCCACCAGCTGCCGCAGCGCGCGCACTCGCCGACGAGCCCAGGCTAAGAGCGGGCTGCGTCCCGGAGGTGGCCCCGCGGGAGGAGGCGCCAGGGCTGCACTGGGAGGCACCACGAGAGCGACAAGAGTCGGCGACGCAGCCGCGTCGCGAGCCGCCCCACCAGCTGCAGCTGCTGTCGTGTCACTACTGAGCAACTCGTCTTGCCACAGCTGCCACCGCGGCGGCGCACCCGCTGTGCCAGGCTCACTCGCCAAAGGCTGGGCGACTGTATCCACCACATCAGCGGCTTCAAAGCTTCGACGCCCGCTCTGTGCGGCGCTGGAACCGCCGTCGTCAGTGCCGCTACTCAGTGGCGCGCCAGACTGCAGCGTGTCGTCGTCAGAAGAGCTCGAAGCAGCGCAGCAAACACCTGAGTAACGGCAAGCGGCTGTAGCGTAAAGAGCGTGGAATGCACGCACAGGGACAGAGTCCGAAGACGCGGCAGTGCAGCGCACCTTTTCTTCGGATCTGTTCCTCTCTGTTACGACACCGCGGTGACGGTGGGGCCAAGCGCGTGCGGCGCAGCAGTGGCCGCAGCGCTGAGATTGAGCCACGAGAAGGGCCAAGGAGGCAACGCACGCGCGGCTGGATGTGGCAGCCCATTGTGCGCAGCGGCGCTATGAGACTCGCCCCAATGCGCGGCTGCTGCGCGCGTGCCCCCGGTAGCCGCAGCATCAGTCTCGGGCAGTTCTGAGGAGCTATTTGCACGAGTGCCGTGAGTGCACGCGATGCGACCAGCGTTCTTGCGCCATAGTCTGAGCCCACCAAAGCTTGCCCCGTCTAGCGAGGGGCGCACAACTGACCGGGGTGACGTCGACGTTGCCATCTCGCCGGCGTCCTCGCCTTCCTCGTTTGGTAGACACCGTGCTTGCAGAACAGAACTGACCGTCTCAGACTCGACGGGTCGCACCACATGGACGGTGCGTGAATGTCGTCTAGCTCGCAGACCTCCCAGCTGAACAGTTTGTCTTCCCAACACTCTCCTCCAGAGCTTTTCACGAGGCTCTCGCGGCCGTACGGCTTGGTCTGGTTCCAGCACGGACGCAGCTGGTGCGTGTTCAAGAGGAAAGGGGGGCAGCGTCGCTGGCGGTTGTCTCCCGCCAAGCGGATGGGGGGGGCAGAGTTGCTGTCTCCCGCCAGAGGCGACATTCGGCCCTCCGAGCGCGCGCGCCCCAGCGCCCCCACGTGTGCCACGTCTCACGCACCCGAGCCCTCCAGGTCCCCTGCTTTCGTGGTCGATACGCAGCAGGACTTGAGTGCGGACCAACAACACACGCACAGACAGCAGTGGCAAGGAGGAACACGTGCTTGCGTTTTGCCCTGGCTTCGCCCGCGTGGGCTGGTCTGGTGTTCCGTGTACGCACTCCACGCAGCTCCACCTGCCGGAGTGCTTGCGACCACGAACTGCCACTTGACGAGACAGCAGCGCGCTGAGCTGGAGCAACTTGCAGCAGCCACAGAGGAAGCAGCCTCCTGCGCCGGGCGCTGTGCGGTGGCCAACTACCAGCTTCGACGCCTGATCCAATCTCTGTGGGCGACCTTTGACTGCATATCATCCACGGCATTTGTGGATCGTGGGCGTCAAAATGACTTCTGGATTGCACTGCAAGCGGAGTTCATGCAGTGCCGGTCATACACATCGATGGTGGCATCGCTGCTCCACGTCTTCGACGCCTTTGATCCGAAGCTGCACCTGCCCGCCGCAGCTGCGTGGCGGGCGGAAGCAGTGGGTGCGATGCAGCGGACCAGCATGCGCCAGGTTGAAAGCCTGTGCTCCAAACTGGTGTTCGGCATCGTTGAGGCTAGCTTGCTGTGCGTGAGCGATGACAAGTGGACCACGTCACGAAAGGGGTTACAGCGGTGGAACGGTCAGATCATAGACTGGCACGCAGCACCCAGCCCGTCCACGGATGACATCGTTGACGTGAAGCTGTGGGGCAGACTGAAGAGGGAGATTAATGAAAACACAGCGGAAACCCTGTTGGTCATTCTCCCAAGCAGCACTGGCGTGCAAGGCGGCGGTGGAGCTTCGCCCCTTGCACTGATGCCATCCATCAAGAGCGATAGCGGCAGAGCGGCTGCAGATGGAGCTGCTGTGTATGCTGTTCAGACAGTGCGGCGCGAGAATCACAAGCGATTGCGCCAGACGCAAACGCCACCACTGCAGACTGCGACGCCACCCCAAGGCTATGCTGACATCGTCGACCTGGTGTCGCCATCGCAATCTGATGACGATGCAGATGCTGTCATGGTGACAAGCGAGATTGGCGACGCTGAGCATCCCATTGTTGTCGACAGCGGCGATGACGTCGATTTCGACGTGACTCCCAGTCATCCAGACATCTGCAAAGCTGCCAGAACTGGGTTCCAAGCTGTCCTCCAGCGCCGCAAGACCAAGAAAGCGGCACTAGCGCAGCGCAATAAAGCGCACGTTTCTGCGCAACCGCCGGTGTCACCTCCCGCGGAGGGTCATGCACTCGGCAGCGGCAACAAGCTTGCGATTGTGGCTCTCCCGCAAGATTTAGCTTCAACAGCAGCGCTCTCTTCCAGAGGTGGCCTCACCGCCTCGTTGCAGCTGATTCCTGTGCCGCCGCCGCCGCTCCGCTTGCCGCCGCCGCCAGAGCGCTGTCTGAGTGACGAGCAGAAGGCGGCGGACCATGCTGCGAAGGTGCTAAACGCCCACGTCCTGTGCACTGATCTCAGCCGCCTGTACAAGGATGGCGGCGGGGACCTTGAGCGGGTGCCCATTCCCGTGCTGGCACAAGACCCCAACCACCAGACGCCGCCCAAGTTCACCTACATAACAAAGCGTTTCAATGTCGAGGCGGTTGCGCCTGCAGACTGGCGTGCCTTCAGCACCGACTGCAACTGCCACGGCCGCAGCTGCGGGGAAGATTGCTGTCACATCAAGTACAGGGATGCGGAGTTTCCAAACGACGAGGACTACAATGGCGTGCCGTTGCGTGGCCGGCTGCCATATCTGCCTGGTCAACACGGTGTGTGCCTCTACCATCAGGACAGCGATTCGTACTTGCACGAGTGTAGCGCGCATTGCCCGTGCGACATGAGCTGCCCCATGCGGGTACTGCAGCGCGGTGTCACGCGTCAGCTAGCGCTCATGCCGGCAGAGAACCGCGGCTGGGGCGTCTTTGCTGTGCAAAACATTCCTCGCGGCGCGTTTATCGCCGAGTATGTCGGCAAACTCATCACAGACGAGGAGGCCGAAAACGTGTCCGTCGACGAGTACCTCTTCGACGGCGCGTTGTGCTTGTGCGATTCGAAAGAACAGCTAACTGACAATTCCTCGCTGTTCCTTCAGTCTACCACTGCAGCTGGGGCAGGGATAAGAAAAAGGTTTGCCTTGTCGTGGATGCGAGCGAGAAGGGCAACATAACGCGATTCCTGAACCACAGCTGCAGTCCGAACGTCATCGTGCGCCTCGTACGATGGGAATCAAACGATCCGCAGCTTTCGCATCTGGCGTTTTTCGCACTACAGGACATCCCTGCCGGGAGCGAACTTACAATCAACTACTCGTACGCCATTGATCCCAAGCTGCCGAAGGTGAGGTGCCACTGCGGTGCAGTCAAGTGCAGACGCTTCCTTCGCAACAAACGCGGAGAGGGTGCCGATGGCGCTGTCCGTGCAACGCGGTGGAAAACCGGATAGAGGGACAACACGGCTCTTAGTGGTGCATGTGTGTCGCGCGTATAACATCATTCACGCCGCGACTTCAGGAAGAACGTCTTTGCGCGGCGCCTCTCGGAACGCAAATGCCCTCCCGCCTTGCGCTTTTATGACTGACAAAGCCACCGGCATGGACAAAGCCACTATGGCGGCCCCGCACAGGCCCGGCGCCTGTGGCCCAGCCCAGGTCATGAGAGCGCCAGCAAGCACAGGGGCGACCACCCGAGTGGCTGCCTCCACGGAGAAGGAAATACCCAACAGAGTGCCCGTCTGACCCGGTGCAGCTGCGGCGCTCAGAGCACTGCTGACCACTGTGCCGAAGATGGCGGATGCTGCGGCAGTAGGCACCATGATGACGAGGAGCAGGGGCAGGCTTTGAGTGATTGCTAGAGATCCAAGGCATGCGCCGCCAGTGGCCAGTGCGATGAGCAAGAGGGTGTTTTCGCTCAGCCGGCGAGTGAGGGGTCCGACCACGCAGGCTTGGACGGCGATCTGCAGCGCTCCAGCGTAGGCGAGCACACGGCCAGTCTCAGATGTCACGAGCCCGAACTTAAGTGAAAGAAAGAGCGAAAACGTGGTGAACAGCGCATTGAAGGGCACGCTCCACGCGACGCGGAGGAAGAGCAACAGCATGACGCGCGGGCTATCAAGCACTGCTGCAGGTACCCATTGACGAAGCAAGCTACGGCGTGCGCCAGCAGCCATAGCTGCCGCTTCCCGGGCAGCTGCTGCGGCTGCGGCCTCTGCTGCCGCTGCACTGGCGGCTGCTCGGCGCTGGGCGCGCTCTTGTGGCGTCAAGCTCTCCGGCAGGAGCAAGGCGATGGCTAGCCAATTCGTGATGCCGATTGCCATCGCCGCAAATGCGGACGCCTTCAGTCCCCACGCGGTTTGCGCAAGCATGCCGCCGAGCACAGGTCCGCACACAAAGCCCAACGAGCCAGCGACGGCGAGCCAGGCGAATGCCTGTGTGCGGCCTGGCCCAGGCTCCGTGAGGTCGCTCACGTAGCTCTGCGCCGCAGTGGTGTTCCCGCCAGTGGCGCCATCGAGAAGGCGGGCTATAAAGAGAAGCAGGAGGCTATTTGCAAGGCCCATGATGCAGAAGCCAACCACAGTGCCACCGGTTGTGAGCAAAAGCACTGGCTTGCGTCCGTACACGTCTGACACGCGACCCAGCACGGGGGCGCTTATCATCTGCGCCAGCGCGAATGAGCCGATAAGCAGGCCCGTCTGCGTGGGTGTCGCAGCAAATTGAGCAGCAAAGAAAGGGAGCAGAGGGAAGACTAGGCTGTAGCTGAGCAAGTCAAGGAAGCCGATGACTGCCACGCCAAGGAGTCGGTTACGGGTGCCGGGTGCAAGCGCTGCCGGACTGGAAGCAGACGCGGTGCAGACTTGCGATCGGCCGCCGGCATGTGCGTAAGAGAAAAGCCCACCACACACACGCCTTGTGCTGCGCTTGTGGCTCTGGACAGCACGAGAATGAAGCGCAGCGTGTGCACAAGGTGCCACTGGCCTGTCTTTGCCCCCGCGTTGACGTTGCTGCCAAGATAACGAGGGCCGCAGCCGTCTGTGACTATGAGCCTGTGTCGGGCTTTCGCACTGCCGGTCCACGCAGCGTGGCTGTGCGCTCAGCATTGTTGTGCAGACGAAAGCTGACGAGTGCAAAGGCGTGCAGGGTGGCTTGCGGCAGAGAACAGAACACCTCAGAGGGGCACAGAGAGTGCCCCGTCACCGACACGTCGACGAAAAACTTTGGTGCGTGCCACTACAACGGTGCATGTGATGCGCAGGATGTATTCGTCAATTCCGATGGTCTGGACAGGGACTCTAGTTGGATTGTCATTGTTTGACCACCTCCAGCGCCTGCACCGGCTGTAACACTTTCACCCGATTTGTCTCCACCACGCAACCTGCGACGAAGCGTGGACATCACAGTCAGCAGCTGCAATAGCACCGCCAGACAAACACCCAGAGAACCGTAATGCCCAAAGCCTCATCTCAGGCCTGCAGCCACGCACCGTTCATGACCATCTCGTCGAGAATATAATGCGCCTTCTCGAGGTGGAACATGATGTCGAGCTCACACACTGCGCCAAAGTATTTGTCCAACGCCTCCACATACGCGTGCATCAGCTCCAACGCCGCCAGCGCGTTCTCGTCCGCGTCCACACCCGCGAGGACGTACAAGCTCGCGTACCGGCGGTACACAACCTGCACTCAGAGAGCACGCGTAAGAGTTGCAGGTGATGGGTGACAGGGACAAACGTGTGCCCCAAGCGCACTTTGTAGTTGCGGTGCTCTACGATGCTGCATTGCTTCTCGCTCCGGGCGAGGCACTTGCGCACAATCTCGCCTTCCAACACGCGGCGCTCAAGCACGGGGATGTGCTGTTGAACGCGACAGGAGTCGTTGGGCGTCAGAAGGAGGCCACCACTGCTCGCGTTCTTCACACGACACGCTTCGCTGAGAGCACGACACACTGCGGTGACGCGCCTCGTAGTATTGTGCTAACCGCGTCTGCCCCTGCTTGTTCACCATAAGCAAGAAGCTGTGCACAGAACACGTGCCTTGCGTCAGCTCACACGACGGCGCACACGGCACACAAGCTCGTCGTGCCTATTCCACGCACCGTATTGTCATCTTGCTCTCCTCTGCTGTGGCGCCGCGCTTGGGGCACCCACGAAGGAGGCTCTCAACGCACACTGTGTGTTGCTCTCTCTGTGCTGAGCCCCCGACAGCGGCGAGCGCACGCCCAGTAGGGCAGCTTCACACGCAGGACTCGCGCGCTCGTGCGGAGGCCGTCTCGCTTGCTCGCTTCGGCGGCGGGTAGTATTACCACAGCAAGTGCAGACTTCGAGTGCTCTGTAGACGCCATGGATGCCGGCATCGCCAAGCTGACGAATGACCTCGGCGAACCGACGATGGCATCGCAGGCTGCGCTCGCTGTGTGCATGTTGTGTGAGAGCGGCGAGTTGCCAAGCGGCGTTCTGTCCCTAGTGACACCTCTCGTGACCTGCTTGTCCGCAGACGACGCCTCTGTCCAGCAGAACAGCTTATCCGCGCTCTCAGGGCTCTGTGCGATGGTACCTGGCGGTCGAGAGGCTGTCGTTGTGCACGGCGCAGTCCCGAAGCTGGTTGCTTTCTTGGCAGAAGACACACCTGCTGCTGTGCGGCTGAACGCGCTGGAGGCTGTCGGCATGCTGTCTGCTGCCGCCATGGGTCTCGACGCCCTCCTGTTGAATGATGCTCACCTCACCGTGTTGCGACTGCTGGCAGATCCGAGCCTGCTGAACGAGAAGGAACGAGAAGCCGCTGGAGACGTCTTGTGCTCGCTTTCCTCAGAGGTCGCAGGGCGAAGTGCGTTGATAGATGCCGGAGCTGTCCACACAATTGTTGCGCTGCTGCATCACACGGATGGCGAGTTGCGCGTCCGCGGCATGCTATCTCTGGGCATGCTGTGCGGTGACAGCCGGGCTGCTCAGCAGCTCGTGTCTGATGGTGATGCCATGCGTCGCCTGCGCGCATTAGCGGGCGGCTCGATGTCGCAAACAGGTGGGAATGGCGCTGGCGACTCCGACGAGGCCATGATCGCGGCTGATGTGCTGTCAACGCTCCTGCGGGATCCAGTCCTGGGGCAAGCAGCTGCTAGTGCAGCGGATGTCGCAACGGTGTCCTAGAAATGACCCCTGGGGAGGCTTTTGAATGGGGTACACCTCAGACCACACACACTCCGCTGGTCGCTTGAAGCACTGCGGCGGAAGCGCGCGTTGGTGTTTATTGCGTGCCGCTTAAGCTCAGTCGGGCAGCTTGGACGAAGACGGTGAGTGTGCGTGTGCGGGAGGAAGTTGAGTGCGAGACAGCGTCCTTTGCGGACTGTCCCGTCACGACTACCGCGACATGACCTCGCACACGCGCGTGAAAGTACCGCCACCAAAGCCTGCACTCACGGTGCGTACACGGAGCGTCACTGGCTGTGTCTGGCAGACCACTTGGCGCGCTCCTGTGTGGCGGTGTGCCCTTCTGTATTCTGACAGGCCTCTCACTTTCCACCCGCACACCCGCCCGGGCAGTTCGCCGTGCCGGCCCCACGCGTGACAGCCGCTGCCACGAAGTTGAAGCACCTGTACGACGAGCACAGCACCACCGGCACGGGCAGCGACTCGGAGCGAGAGGCCAAGATCCAGGCTGTGCTGGGCGCACTCCCTCCTCACGTCGCCAAGGAGGTTGTGGTCAAGGTGCTCAGCGTCACGTCCTTCGACGCGCCTGCGGCAGTGGAAATGCTCCTGGATTCGAACGCGACGCGGCAGGCGCTGTCGCAGTGGGGCAAAGCGGACAAGCGCGGCCGAACGCCGACGCGGTCACGGCCTAGTCCTGCACCCGTCCATGCAGCAGCACCGTCCAAGGTGGCTGCAGCATTGAGTCACATCGCTGTGTTCCGGCGTGGCGATCCGCCTCCGCCGCAGGAGGAGGAGGCTGATGTGTTGCAGGCACACAGCGCCCAGCTGCGTCGCATGCATCGCCTTGCGGAGATGGTGGAAGCTCACATGGTGGACCCGGCTATTGTGCATGCAGGACAGCCGCGAGTGTCGCCACTGAATGCTGGCGCCATGGACGGACAGGTGGCCTTCAGTGCAGCGGACGCGATACAGCGTGCTGCTGCTGAAGAAGCCCGTCTGAGACGCGAGGAGCAGGTCGTTCAGCAGGCACTCGTTGCGGCGGAGTCCCAAGTGCAGGAGCTCCGCTGTAAAGGAGAGCAGTTGCAGCGCCAGCGGGCAACGGTGCATGCGTTGTCTGTTGTCCGCGCCGGGGATGCGGCACACGCAGCTGCCATGACCGCTGCCGAGCATGCTGCTCGCGGGGTTGATGACACGGCCGCGGCGATGCGAGTGGCTGTGCGTGCGCAGTGCGATGCGCTGCGCAGCATCATCGACAGCCGTGAGCGCGTGCTCATTGACGGTGTGGACGTTGCGTACCAGAATGTGATGAGTCACATTGCAGACGTGCGGCGTGAAGCAGAGACATGCAAATCAGTGCTGGCAACAGCTCTCATGGGCAAGACAGATACCAGTGGCCCTGGGGCTGATGCGGATGCCGCCGTCACGAAGCTGAACGAGCTGACCGCGAATTTACACAACTTGAGGACATGCAGTCCTGGTGGTCCGGTGACGGTGACCTTTGCGGAGGCTACGCGCATCCAGGAGTACCTCAATGGAATGATGCACGTCTTCGGGTCGGTCGACCGTGTCGAAGCCATACCTCCTGCTCCTAGTACGCATGAACACACCCAGATGGCGGCGCAGACTGATGGACATGTTGCCGAGACGGTCTCATATGCACTTGCAGTTGCAACACCGCCTGAAAAGGCGCTTCCTCCTGCTGTTTCGGTGAGCCCTGCTTCACCTGCAAGCCCGCCGCCTCCGATGCCAGACTGCCCCGAGGCATTCCCCCCGCTGCCAGTGCGTGCGCATTGCTGCAAAGCGCGGAGTCGGGGCACGATGCCTGATGGGCCAGGATGCCTCCTCGAGGGAGCGCCTGCGGGCCCCGACAGCGTCAGCGACATCACTAGCATCAGCAGCAGTGACGGCGATGCGAACGATACGACACATTGGTTCTAAATCAAAAAGCGTGTAGCTATTCGCCAGTCGCAGAGTCGTTGAGCGCGCAGCAGGTGGCAGCCTTGTGATGGCCGCTGTACACGCGAATGGCCTCGCCCGAGGCGCAATCCCACAGCCTGGCTGTTGTGTCGCTACTTGCGGTGACCAGGTAAGCGGCATCCACGCTGAACACGGCGTCCCACACCCACCGGGTGTGCCCAGTCAGCGTGCGCTCAAGCGTGAAGTTGTCCAGGGACCACAACTTGACGGTTGTGTCTGATGCGCATGTCGCCAGCAGGCGGCCATCAGGCGAGAGCAAGCACTTCAGAATGTAGGCATCCGGGTGTGCCACCAGCTTGTGTAGGGGCTCGAAGTGCGCTGTTGTCTGCAAGCCGCGCTGGAGACGCCAGCAGTAGCACACACCCCTGCTGTTGGCCGCAACAACTAAAGTCCCGTCCGCTGCGACAGACAGACTACGCACGGCACATCCCACTTCTGGGACGAGTTCGTAAGAGCACGCGTTGGCGGTGAGGTCCCATACGCGGATGTTGCCATTGCTGTCGGAGCTCAGCAGCTCACCCTGAGAGAGAAAAGACAAAGAGCCGGAGCTCTGTGTCAGAACACGCAACACGTGATGCGCACAGGAGCGTGTAGGGCCGCATGGCGGGTGCAAACATGATGTGCGGTCAGCGGCGTGGGTAAACGCCGTGTAAGAAACCAATCCGCAGCGGGACAAGAGTCCCTCAGACTGGGGCGGTAATAAGTCATCCTCATCCCGCACACATGGAGCGCTGAGCCGAACAGGAAATGAGCACACATAATGAGCATGTGCCCGTGCACGTGCCTGGTTCGGATGAAGAACCACAGACGTGACGGCGCCTCGCGACTCGTACTCTCTCTGCGGCCCCGGCGCCCGGATGTCCCACAGCTTGACGGTGCCATCTTCAGACCCGCTGAACATCCAGCGCCCGTCACGTTCGAAGCCGACGGCGGTGACGTTGCCCGTGTGCCCCTCGAACGAAAGAACCGGCTGTGGGCCGCCGTTCACCTCGAACAGCCGGATGGCGGGGTTGCCCGCCGCCGCAAGGAACTGCTTGTCTGGCGTTATCTCCAGCTTATTCACCTGGCTGTCCGCGTACTGCAGCGTGCGGTAGCAGATGCCACTTGTGGCCTGAGCAGATAAAACAGCGTGCACGTCAACCGCGCTGGAGCGACAGCGGTACGTGGCAAATCAAACCGCGTGTGGACGCACCTCCCAGAAGCGCACAGTGTGGTCGTATCCTGCAGTGGCGAGGACCACAGACGGGGTGGCAGAAGGCATGGCAGTAGCGTGCGCCGTCTGCCAAGCCAAGTTTGTGTTGGGGCTCTGTGGAAGCAGTCCTCACGCCTCCCGCCTCGAAGTTGTGTCTGGGGCGACGACGCCGAACTTCTCCTGTTGTTTGAAGCCCCCGTGCGCGGGCCAGCACGCAAGGGTGTCAGCAGGGCATGGTTCTGCTGTCTACGCAGTGCCCCGCGAGGATAAAGGCAGGGGCCAGCAATGAAAAGGCGCACCTGCATGAGACGCAGGCGCAGGACGGGCACCGGGACGCCGGCTTGGCGGGCCTGCAGAAGTGTCTTGCTTGCACTGGCCAGCACCTCTGTGGCCGCTTCCTGAGCCTCCTTCGCTTCGAACGCTTCGGGCTTCGCGGGTGGTCTGTGCATCCACAAAACAATGGACCCCGCGAGGCGGTGAACGCGATGACTACACTGCTGACGGGGCGCTGGCACGCCCATGCGTGCCGTCGCCGATGCTCGCGCTCGCGCCTATTTCGCGTACGCGCTTGCTCAGGGGCCGCGCCCCGTTTCGGAGCGGCGACAGAGCTCCATGCGTGCGCTGCGCTGCTGGTGACTCTTCCCGCCAGGATGTCGATAGCGACCAGGCCTTTGACCCCGCCTCCGCCGTGAACTGGGTGTTCAGCCCCTCGGCCACGGATGCTTCGGGACAGCTGTTGCCGAGCTTCGTGCCACCGCTCGCAGCAGAACACGTGAAGAGACAGCAGAGACAGCAAAAGGCTCTTCCACCGCCGCGTCAAACTGGCTTGGCGCGCTTCACAGCCACGGATGCGCTCCAGCTTACGTTGGCAGCAGCGACAGGCCTAGCAGCACCGCCGGTTGATCTCGGCGGCGAGGTGGAGCCTCAGATAAAGAGGCAGTCTTCGAGGCGCAGTCGGACGCTTGCGTTCACCTGCAACGTCTGCGGCCACCGCAGTAGGCGACGCGTTAACCCCAGTGCGCTGGACACCGGCACTGTCTTCGTTCAGTGCGCCAACGCAAGCTGCATGGTGTTCCACAAGGTATGCGCAAGACACAAAGCTGTCGCACAGCATTGGACGCAGCCATGGTCATTGACGCGTGTATCTCTTTCCACGCAGGTAGCTGATCATCTGGGCTTATTCCATGAGCTGTCCGGACCTGTATTTGTGCCTCCTCCGATCCGCGACGATTCAGCCCCTTCGCCTGCGCAGCGCCACAGGCCTGTCGGCCTGGGCGGCTGGGCAGCTGCAGCTGGGCTTGATGTGGATGATTTGCTCATGAACATCAACGACGAGATGAAGTGAGCCAAATCATGGCGCGACAATGTCGCCGTTCTGTATCCCGCACCGCTGCACACCGCTGTTATGCTGCCCCTGTACAACGTACGACCGCCCGCCCGCCAATGTGCACAGCTGGCTGCTAGAGACAACCATGTTCTCCGTGTAAGAGTGCTGTGCCACTTGACTGCTCTCAATGCACCTCATGGCGTCATTATCAACGTCTCTTGCGTTTTCCCTCGCGCTCACGGGCTCTGCGCAGGGGCCTCTTGTCGTTTCTTGTCACAATCACTCCTCACGCTTCTCGCCTTGCGTTGCCTTGGCTCCGGTCTGCTTTTTCTTCACTTCCTCCACCGAAGGCACAGGAGCCCCAGTCTCTTCCTCCTCGTCAAGTGCTTTCTCTACGTGAATGCCCGCTTCCTCCTCCGCGAACTGGCGCGCATCCACCGCAATGTGATCCTCCAACGACCCCACCTTGCTGTGCCCGCCGTAAAAGCTGCGATGCGTGTTGTACATGCCAACAGCATTGCGGGCTTGGCTGCGCGCGCTGCCTGCAGGGGCTGCAGCATGGAGAGGGACACCTGTCAGATCTTGCATCATCCACCCATTGTAGTTGGGAAAAAAGGGGTGCACACACATGCGCGGGCTTGTATGCCAATCGGGCTTGCTCGCTTCGCGCACGTACATTCGACGCCGTAACCAGGGCGGCGGTCCTTCGCTTCGTGCTCTGCAGCCTTGATCGACAGTGGTCCCTCCTTTCGCCCCCCATGGTCACCTTGGTGGCGGAGCTTCTGCTCAGCGATGCGAATGCGGAGAGCCTTCTCGTCCACAAAATCGTCAGCAATGTCGCTTCCTTTTGTGATGCGCCCGTGAGCGCTGGCTACCAGTTCGTCCTCCGGGATGCGTTTCTCTGAGCGGCGCAGCCCCGACGCCGTGATCTGGTTCGGGATGAACTCGTACTCAGACTCGGGAGTGTCCATCCTTTCGATGCAGCTGGCGCCGGCCAGAAGGGGTGAGTCAGGTCAGTGACATCATCAACCATCGCTGCAAGATTTCTGGCGCCCTTCGGGATGTCATCCAGCGATGATGACGACGGGGCGCTGGCAGCAATGGAGCAGCAAGCGCTTGCGCCACAAGAGGAGCCGCATCAATCGCCAGAGGAGCGGGCGCAGCGCAAGCGAGGGCCTCTGACTGCAGCAAAGCTGGAGAAGGCTAACGCGCAGGCTGAGAAGCGCGGACTCGTCTACTTGTCACGCGTCCCACCGTTCATGAAGCCCAGTAAGCTGCGACACCTGCTCTCGCAGCACGGAGAGGTGCTGCGCATTTACCTTGCTGCGGAAGGTGTGGCCAATTCGGCGTCTGGGGACGACTGGCATTCGCTCTCTCACTCCTCCCGCGGCAATACTCCACAGATGCAGCAGCGCGTGCTAGGCGCAAGAAAGCTGGCGGAAACAGCGGCAAGCGGTTCACAGAAGGGTGGGCTTTGCCTGCAGCTCTTGTCGCACTGCGCGTTTCCTGACCTCGCGTGTTCCTCAGGTGGGTTGAGTTTGCAGACAAGAAGGTTGCGAAGCGAGTGGCGACGATGCTGAACGGCCAGCAAATAGGTGCGCGGGTGCTGAACGACAGCGCAGAGCCACTGCGTTGCCGTCTGACACGTCTTAATAGGCGGCTCCAAGCGCTCCGCGTTCTACTACGACCTGTGGAATATCAAGTACTTGCCCAAGTTCAAGTGGGACCACCTGACTGAGGAAATTGGTGCGCAGAGCAACGTTGTGATTTGTTTACTTTGGACTACGGTGGTGACGAACCCCTTCCTCCCGAATTTCTGCGACGCAGCGTACCAGAAGGCTGTCAGAGAGCAGAAGTTAGCACTAGAGTTGTCCGCGTCCAAGCGTGAGCGTGATTTCTACCTGAAGCAAGTGGATCAGGCCAAGGCCATCGCAGGCATGGCGGAGAAGCGCCAACGCAAAGCTGCAAAACAACAAGCAGCCGAGGGTGATGATGCGGCCATGGATGCCAATGCAGATGATGGCGCGCAGAAGGTGAAGCACCGCAAGAAGGCTGCATTCACGCAGCCGCCGGTGCCTAGCGCGCGCACCATCCGCAAGTTCGTGCAGCGCGGTGTGCGTCTACCTGGCCCTGGGCCGAGTGTGTCTGCAAGCACGCTGGCCGCTGTGTTCGGAACTGGCTTAAGAGACGATGACGCAGCGAACGATTGAGGTGAATGCACCTGGGATGGCCTGTAAGCTCAGCCCCAGCTTGCGGTAAGCCTTACAGTAAGCTTTTCAAAGACCGCTGATGGTAAGTTACTTACAGGACGAGGCGCCACG
>Ga0164297_10002448_pt1 | contig 18329 bp, 15 predicted proteins | sample GEODES058metaG_FD_113539 | JGI IMG/M metagenome (GOLD analysis project Ga0164297, IMG submission 113539) | Dystrophic lake water microbial communities from Trout Bog Lake, Wisconsin, USA - GEODES058 metaG | ecosystem: Environmental > Aquatic > Freshwater > Lake | place: USA: Trout Bog Lake...
ACGGTAAGCCTTACAGTAAGCTTTCCGGAGGCTGTCAATGGTAAGTCTTACAACTTAAGGGCCATCCCAGGTTCAGACTATTCTATACACAAGCCCACTCGCAGTTCTGTTTTTCCACCATGTGAGCCCCCCAGACTGCGCTCTTCCCATGACGCGCAACAAAAAGGCAAAGAAAGACAAGCCACCACCGCAGTCGGCGCAGCATGCGGCGCCTAAGACTGCGGCTGAGGAAGCAGCCACAGCGCTCATGGCTGCCGCCGACCAGGCGATGCTGCGAGGAGACGTGCATGTTGCGTTGGACAATTTACTTGCCGCATACGAGGCCGCGCCGCAGCTGGCTACTCTGGAGAGAAAGCTGAACGACGTGCTCGCTGTCATCTCTCGCCTGGAAACGGAGAGGGCACAGCCACCTTCTGCGCCTCCAACAACTTCGACTCCATCAGCTTCTGGCTCGCAGCACGCTTTCAAGTCCAAGAAGCAGCGACGCAAGCGGCGGGTGGGCAGCGGTGAAGAGTCTTCGTCGTCACACAGCAGTCAAGGGCAGTTCGCTGCCGCCCTCCAAGCTGACGTTGCGGAGCTCCTGTCCGATGTGGCACAGCTCGCAGCTCGCTTTCTGAGGGCTGTCGCGCCTGACATGGTTGGCCTTTTCCTTGTCACCGCTGCGTGGTACACCTGGTGGCGCGCGCTGGTGGGCAACCTGGTCGGTGCTCTTGGATTGTGGGCGCTCTCTTACATCAACACGCAAGCCGTCGCCGACAAGCTAGGTGTTCACTGGATCCAGATGCCACTGTTCACCTGCAAAGTGGTTGCATACCCGTTCTGGTGGCTGTGCCTGCAGAGCCGCAGCTGGGCGTTCATGGGCTCTGTGCTGGCACTGCTGGCGCACTACCATGTTGGACACGATGCCCAGTATCTGGTGATAGTGCCATCACTCTTCCTGAGAGCTGCTTTCACATTCCTTCCAGCGCTCTGGGCCATGCTTACCATCATCGCATGCCCTGTTGGCCTATTCCGCCTGTTGGCCAGAGTATTGATTGGAGAGGCAGATGGCGGCCACAGCGGCGCATGGGAGGAGACGTTTGCCACTTCTCACGCAAGAGGTGGTGTGCACGACGTGTGCGATGCGGACGAGCATGGACAAGGTCTGAGCACGGTCGTGCCCAAAGGAGCTAGCGACCCGGAGGTGAGGCGGATCCTGGGCTGCGCGACCTGGCACGCGGTGCTGCAGGTGTCTGCTGGTGCATCGGTGGAGACAGTACGTCAGGCGCAGCGCAAGAAGGTCCTTGTAACGCACCCCGACAAGTGCAAGGACGCGCACGCAGCGCGCGCCTTCAGGCGTGTCATGTCCGCGCTTTCTGTCCTGTCAGATGACAACAAGCGGCGCATTTACGAGGCTGGGCTACGCAGACAAGGCATGGGCGTGCATTAGACCACTCTGGTGCTGGTGGCACATGTACGATGCACGCATTCAATCCGCAGTGAATATGGCCCACGTACGTCTCCCGCCGCCGCCGCCGTCGCTGAGGGTAATGCGAAGTCCCTTCGCCAGAGGCATGGCCTGCGCATAGCCTTTCTTGCATGAGCCACCTCCCTCTGTGCCACTCACACTTGCAAGAGATGTGAGAAATGGTAGCTGAGACGTAGCTGCGCGACTGGGACGCGTGAAACTTTGGCCAACTTTGGGGAGTCACAAGTGTATGCCGCGTCCAGCCTTGCGCGCGGCTGTTGTGTTATTGCTCTGCTGCCTCGTGGTGGAGGCAACGAGCAAGGCGGAGAAGCAGCACAAGGCTGCCCGCAAGCATGCAGCCAGTCGGAGAGAACGACACAAAGGCAGAAAGAGTGTGCACGCAGACCTGCTGACAGCTACAGGTGGCCTGTGTCACTATTTAGAGACAGAGGCCTTCACGGGTGCGTCTGATGGCGTGGGGTGCTGAACAGCGGGCAGTTTTGCGTGTTGGGCCCTGCTTGGTGCAGGACAAGAAGTGCCCAGGCAATCAGGTGTTGAAGCTACTTCAGCGCTGACACGCCCCCCGCGTCTGCCTTCAAGACACGTTTTTAGGACCCTGTCTGTCACGGTCAGTTTGAGTGGGTCCTCCAGCAGTGACACAGAGTCTTCGACTGGCGCCACCGCCAGCAATGAGACGCGGAGCTTCGTGGCAAGCACGTGGGACGCGACATTTTTTAATCCTGGGGAACAGAAAGCAGTCTTTGGTCCGACGACATGGCCACATCACTACACGGGGTACATGGCGCGGCAGTACCATAACTACAGCATCCACTGGACGCCGGACTACATCGCATGGTCGCTTGACAAAATCGTGTACCGCAACGTGACGCGCCTCCGTCACTGCTTACGCCGCCATTGCTGGGGCATTCCGATGGTCACGCTCATTCCCTGGCGGCCACAGACAATCCGCATCATTCTGCGCACTGAAGATGGCACGACTCTAGATGCGCAGCCCGACAGCGTGACTCTTCTACGTCGGCTCAGTTACATGCCGCTGGAGGGGACAATGCATGCTCATCCAGAGGTTTATGTTTTCAGACAAGTCGTGTTCATTGCCATCTTCGTGTTCGGGGCATTTCACATCCTGCGCTGCGCTGTGGCTTCCTTTGCGGAGGTGGAAGAAGACCTGCGACTCGCATTCAGTGGCACTGACCCGAAAGATGGTCTGAGCAACAGCGAGCGCCGCAAGCGCATGGAGATGACGCCGCTGCTACACGCCCGAGTAAATAGCCAGGGGATGCTGGTGGAGACGTCGCCGGAAGGAGGTGATCCAATCTACCGCGCAACAGACAGCACGCCAGCGAGTCGGCATGTGTCGCCACTCTCGGCATCGCCATCGCCGCGGCGGACGTCTCCTTCCGACGTGGACTCTATGCCACTGCCATCATCTCCGGCAGCAGGATCAACGCCCGAGAAGCGGCGCCGGATTAGAGGCGAGTAAACCCTGCAGACGCGCGATGCATGCTTGACGTATTGCGTTTATTATGTCCTTCCAATCGATTCATCCTGGCGTTCCGCGCATCAAAGATCTCTGCGGGCTGATGTCTGTCTCCCCGCCTGTCACTCACTGCTCCCCCTCGCTGCTGCCATTGGCATCCATGTCGCGCATCCAGCGGCTGCGAAGCGCCAGGCTCTCAATGGCCACGTGGTCGGGACTGGGCGGGCTGCTGGGCTTGCTCACAGGCGGCTTACCAGTGGACTGGCCGCCGAATCCCGCCGTCGAGGGCGTCAGGCTGTCCGGTAGACAGGTACCGGTGTAGTACTCGTGCACATGCGCCTGCGCCTGCTGATGCTGCATCTCCATGCCATCAACATGGCGCTGCAGGATGGCGTTGCACATGGCAACAGCAGTGGCGGCGCCTGCGGGGCTGCCGTGAATGTGAAGCTCCACGAACGGCACTCCTGCGGGTCCATCGGTGTGCAGCACGCTGCGATCCAAGCTCAAATGACATCCGCTCACGTGCTCGATGGCGTGGATGCTGGCGCCGCGGACGCCGATGAGCAGACCCATGAGCGCGTACGGGACGTGCTGCGTCACGTGAACAGCCTCTGGCGCAGTGGCCTCAACGGCAGGGGTGGGCATCCACGGGGAGCACGGGTAGGCAGGCATGATCGCATCGCCGTAGCCGTACATCTCCATGGCTGGCGCTAACATATGGCCGAGATCGCGCGTCAGTGCTTGGATCAGAATTGCATCACTGTGATTTGCGCACCCGAAAATGGAGTGCCGTAGGGCATCTGGTACGGCGGCGAATCTGGAAACCACACAGGCATGATGGCATCGACGCAGGGGCTGTCTGGCGTCATGGCTGCCTCAATCAACTGAGCGATGAGCAGGGTGCGAGCGGACTCGACTTTTTCAGTTGTGCCTGCCAGCACCGCACGCGAGCCAGCACCTCCGACGTGGTCATCAAACCACATGAGAGCGCCTGTGGCCTGGATGACGAGAGGCGGTCAGATGACGGAGCACAGGCGCACAGGAGATGCGACAGGCTGGTCCGAGACTGTGGCGGGCGCTCTGAGGAAGACGCACCGCCACGGCGCGCTTGACGTGGAATCGCTTGAGCACCTTTGCGTCCTCGGTCTCCACGAACAGCGACCAGACAGTGTCCTTCAGAGCGCGGGACACGGAGGCGTGGAGGGGATCGTGAGTGTGATTTCCGAGACGCTCGCAAGCGCGCGTGATGCGACCGTCTTGCTGTGAGATGCGCGCGTGGGTGTCGCTACATACGTGCTGCTGCTCGTGCGCCGTGCATCGGCGCGTGCCGTCCCCGGTGGCGGCCGAGAGAAGGTGGTTGAGTTATGAATTGCCAGCCCTTTTCAAATCCTCTACCCGCTCCACCAGCTGCGTCCCGCCGCCTCAGCTCCGGTCCATGTCTACTGAGCAATAGAGTCCGCGGAGATGCACGCACCAGCTTCGCGTCCGCGACCGCGTGAAGGAGCTGCACCTGTTTCTGCGCGCTGAGAGCACACACCTCCGGAACAGCTGCTTGCGTGACGCTGCTCACCGACGCATTCACATACGACGCGCCGCTGTGCACGACTGGGCTCATCTTGCGCTCACCCGGCGGAGGGCCTTGCTCGTTGAATGCGATGATGCACATGCGATGATGTCACCTTTTGATGTACAAATCGCCTCCTGTCCGCAGCCACCAGTCAAAGCATCTTTGTGTTATCTCGACGCATGAGTGAGGATGTTGCGCAGACCATCATCGAGCTGACGCCTCCAAAACACGGAGAGGACCTGGACCCGGAACTTCTTGGGTTGCTGAAAGCAGCTCTGCGGCCTGGCAGCGCTGAGACCACACACGCCGCAACAGCCGCAGTCGTGTCCCGCCTGCGTTTCGCGGACTCGAGGACGCGTCTTCGCGCACTGCTGCTCTGCAACTGGCTCTTCCTCAGAAGCAGAGGCGTGCGGGAGCTACTCGTTCCGCTCCTCCCGGTGCGTGTGTCTCGTGTCCTCCGTCTCGCTCTTCATGCGGACAGCAGTGACTGACTCAGCGCGCGCGTGGATTCGCAGGACGTGCTGGCGTGCACCCTGGGCACGAGTAGACCGCTCCCAAAGCCGCAGCGCGCCGCGGAGCGGCTGCAGGAGCTGTCAAGGAGCACCTTCGCAACATGGGCGTCCGAGTTCGGCGCGCACTACACGCAGCTCGTGGTTGCCCACCACCTGGCAGCCGAGCAACCTCCAGCTCGGTCTGTGGAGGCTGCAAGGGCGGACGCTCACTTGCAGTCCCGCTACGAGTCTCTCGTGCCGCAGCTGCCTGCGCTGTTCAGCAGCGTGCGATCTAAGCTGGCGCAGCTAGACGCTACAGTGGCGCTGCTATGCTCCCGCAGCCCACTCGATGCGGACGCAGACGAGGAGTGGGTTGACGTCGGCAGAGACGATGTGGACGATGTTGAGCCGCCGACAGTGCCAGCTGCATCCAGTGCGCCCGGCACAGACGCTGCTGAGAAAGCTGCTGTGCGTGATGCGGTGCAGGATTCAATGGCGGAAATGCGACGGGATGCGATGCTCCTTGATGATGCGATTGCGCTGCTCACGCGAGTGCAGTCTGGCGCAGCGCGTGGGGAGGTGCTTCGAGACGCAATCGGCTTGAAATCTGCAATCAGTACAGCTCTCAAGACTGCAAGGGCACTGCTCAGCGGCGGCGATACTAAGGGCGACGACCAACCGCAGCCAGCACCTGCGGTCGTGGCCCCAGTGCGACACGCGGTGCCGCGCGTGGCAGATGCTGCACACCACCACATCGCTGTTCTGCAGACTGCGCGCGGCAATGGGCCAAGCCATGCCACTGCGCCCAAAGCAAGACAGAGCCGCGGCAATGTAAAGCGACCGCCATCAGTCAGAGACCGCATTGTGAAGAAGCTGGTGCGAAGAATGATGTAGCTACAGCTGGTTCATGGGCCAGGTGGATCAACAAATTTCAACCCTTCGCTGGACTGCTCATCCGATGGCTGGGTCGCTCGCCTTCATTGCGGCGCGCGTGCTGCTGTTCCTTCGGCAGCGTGCTGCCTCCATTGCCGTGTTCATGCTGCTCACGTTGTTCTACCTGCATTCTGCAAGCGTCCGCACCACTCACGGCATTGCGCGAGGCGCAAAACACTCGGGCAAGCACATCACAGTCGCCGTCCTTGTGCTCGCAGACAGTCGTAAAGCCCGTTGGGCACCAGTCGCGAAGGTGCGCACCTCTGTCATCGCCCCATTTCTCGCTTCATGTCCTCACTCGCTACGACTCTGCAACAGAATTATATAGACAGCGTGATTGGTATGGTCGACATGTCCATCTCGCGAGGCGTGCAGGTTGACTTGTTCGTAGACACTGGCGTGTTTATGCATCCGGGCGAGCGGCTGCCTTCATCCAAATCCTCTCTTCTTGCTTATCACCGTAACCGCATGGTGTCCAAACTTGCGCTGGGCAGATACACACATGTCTTGTGGCTTGATGACGATCTGTGGTTTCCGCCGGACGTGTTGACTCAACTGCTCTCCTACTCAATGGATGGACTCGCTATGCCCGTATTGGTGTCTCAAGACGGCTCTCCCGACAGCACGATTGACCCCTGCGGTGTCATTCCCGCGACGGCGGAGTCTGTCGACGGAACAGTGACCCGATGTGCCACAGCGGATGAACTGCGTCGCCTCTCATACGGGGACGGCCCGCACTTGATGTCAACGGTGGCGCACATGGTGCTCGTTCCAACCTCGCTGTACGCCGCCGGCGCGATGCATACTGCTCATGCCGTCAGCAATGAGTTTGTCAGCATGGTGCAGTTTGCGCGTGCACTCGGCATGCCAACTGCGCTACTGCCCTTTGTGCGGGTGACGCATGTGAACAGTCGTCGCCACGGACTCATCTTTCCCGACAAGCACTTAGATAACACCACCTTCGAAGGCGGTCCTGTGACGGAGATGTCTGTTTTTATCCCAGCAAGCAGCGGGCACAAGCACACGCTGACGCGCACGATATTCAACATGCTGCAGCTTGGCGGCTCTCCAGGGCGTATCAATCACAACGCATTCTTCTACTTCCGGCATCACACGTTTGCAGAGGCCCGGCGCTTCGATCGGTCTGAGACTGTGAACCCGTCTTCGAGTTGGGGAAAGGTGGTGCACCGCATGTGGGTGAAGATGGCATACATCCGCAATAGCATGGTCGACCACAGTGTACTCGACGGTGTGGATTTCGTGTGGTGGTTGGACTTCGACGTGGTCGCCTTTCCATTGGACTTCAGCGCACGGGCGGTGAGCCTTGGCACTGAGACCATAAGCTGTCCCACGGTGTTGATAGAGGCGACCTGGCAATTCTATGACACATGCGGCTTTGTGGGCGAAGGGCGCAGCCGCGTGGCTGAGAGTATCCGCCGCTCGTGGAACGGTTGTGATTGCACTATGGTTAGCCTCGAAGGGCCCCCTTCGTGCCTGGCATCGGACGGGTCGGCTGTCATCCGCTCCGGCGACGGTCTTCACGTCAATAACATCCCGGTATCGGGCACGCCGTCCTACGTAGACGATGTGGCTGGCGATCTTGTGCCGATGGACGGCTGCGGTGCAACGTACATCATGCCCGCCGCTATATTGCGTGACGGCGCCGCATATGCCTACGATCCGCTGTACACTGATCACTTCCCGGTCATGCGCTGGGCGAGAGAGCACGGCTATCGCATCTTTTGGCATCGTGCTTCTATTGCCTACCACGCAGATGTGGACGGGTTTGGGCCGATGCAGACCAAAGAGGGGCGCACAGCGTCGAACACATGAATTGATGTGTATTGGCAACACACGACACAGGCATCAGCTGAGGCACATGCGCCCATGATCATCACTGCACAGGTACAGAGGATCGCCGAAGGTGACGATGGCGCCGTTGCGCAGTGTCAGGTCAGCCACGCTGACGTTCATATCGTGCGCCGCGCCGAATGATAGCAGCGTGCTCATCGGGTCCACATCCCACACCCCAGCTTGCATGAGCCCGTAGTTGTGTGATTTGCGCTCAAGCGGCGCCGAGAAGTGGGCGTAGCCCCAGCCAAGGAAGCGGTGGACTCGCTCCCGAGGACAGAATAGCTGTACCGCAACAGACTGCAGAATGAGGTCGTTCCAGCGATGCGTAAACATTCGTCCGCTCCTGTCGACGCTGTTGATAAAGTGCTGTACGTCTTCACGCATCCAGAACGCAACCTCTGAGACAAAAAAATTGTTGTACACGCCGAACATCTCACCACAGAACGATGGCGTGAAATCTGCGATGCTTGTTGCGCCCGGACAAGCATCGAGAAGCCAGCCCGTTGAATTTAGCCCAGCCACGTGGTAATATCGACGCACGAATGCGTAAAACTGACCATCGGTCTCGCCGCTCTCGCGCGCGATGTTCCTATATGCGTATGTGAAGCCAGCCGACGCCATAAAATCGAACACGTTGTAGGGAATGCGCGACAGCAAGAATGAGTCGTCATCCAGGCGCATCACGTGCGTGTACCCCAGCGCATGCATAGCAGGCCACACGCGAACAAACCACCAGCGTATCATCTTACGATAGCCCACACCGAATGGCGGCCACGTCGAAGGCGTGACCCACGAGCGTCTGTCAGCCGCACTGGGTGGCACGGCCGCCCAATTGTTACCGGTCAGCAGAAAGAACCGCAGCCCCTTGTATTTGTTGGTGTAAAATTGCTGCGCCTCCGCATCAAAGTCGCCTTCATGGCAGATGATCACATCATTGCCCTGCGCCTCGTTGTAGTGCGCGAACAGCAGGTCCAGCGTCATTGTCAGCTTGCGGACGTAGTGATAGCTGCTGTGCGCCTTGTTCTGGGACAGGATGACAACGGCACCCCGGGTAGTCCGCAAAGTGCCGCACTGACCGTTCTCAGCGTCCATCTCAGCGAGAGGATGCACGTGCCACAGCGGTGCCGCGGTGCCGCCACCTGTAGCCAGCATTAATGCAAGCGGCGCTGCTTTGATGCGCTCGGGGGCTTCCAGTGTCAGCGGTCGGTCCCAAGGCCACAGACCCGCATCTCTTCTCTTCTGCAGCGTGCGCATGTCCCACATTTCATCATGCAGCTTCTTTGGCGTTGCGCCAGGGAAGCGCCACTCCAAGCTGTCATTGAAGAGCTGAGACGGCGACATCATCAGCTCGGCGTCGATGGCAGAAGAAGCACCATGGCGGAAGACTTTTGAGTACGCTCCGCTTCCGATTTGATGCTCAAAGTAGCGCTCCAGGTTGAATGAGCTACTGTATGGAGTCTGGCTGCGGCAAACATGCGGGAATGGGTATGGATTGGCGACATCGATGTCATCTTTCGCTGGCAATGGGCCACTGCACTGCTGTCCATGACCGACAGAAAACCACCCCTGACTTGCAATAGCTTTGTACTCGTGCAGAACTAATGAGAAGACGAAGATGTCGTCAAGGTACACGTTGCGCTGGAACCACGTCTCATTGCATGGCCACGAGTGATGCGGCAGAAGTGGAAGCAGCTGCAGGCACTGCTTCACTCGGCGGAGGAGCTTCCCATTGTAGTGCTCAATCACGTCAGAAATAAGGCGCCGTGTAGTTGCGCTGGCTGTCAGTGCAACAACGCCAGACTCGATGCGCCAGAACGGGTCGTCCAATGAGTTGAAGTCAACACGCGGAGTGTCCCCCCAGAGCTTGTTGGTTGTGAATGGGATGTATGTGATGTCGTGCGCACGCACGAATGCCATGAAGGTCTCGTCCAGCGGGGCGCGCAGCACAACATCGGTGTCGATCCAGACGATGGTGGTGTTCGTCGGGACTCGCCGCAGAGCCGAGTCCATGGCGGCTACCTTGCGGGCGAGAATTGAGCCCGATTTTATCTTGAGTGGCTGGTCACACGGCTCCATCGCGCCTGCGTAGTCATAAAAGGAATCAGCTGCTCCTCCAGGTTTGATGAAAATGTTTAGCCATGGCTGGGCGACGAAAGCATCGATTGAGCACACGCCATCTGGAAGCTGTGACTGCGACACAGGCTGTCGTTTATGAGCAACATCCCATGAGTTCTCGTTGAACAGAACTAACGGCGGGGGTGCATTGTGTGCTGGCAATGTTGCCTGATGGCGGGCAAAGGATTCCAACACTGCGGGCTGCTCCATGGCATTCAACAGCCGCGAGCCGGAAGATGTAATGAGCACCACCGGCGGGTCGTGATCCCATCTACAGGCGTCGCGCAAGCTGAACGAACGAGTCATCGATTCTGCATCCACGCCCGCCTGCGACTCGGCGCCGGACTGCGAATGAGCCACCAGATTTGGCACATGCCCGTCGCCTTGCTGCATAGCCGATGGACGAACAGACCGGCCGCGGTAGAGTACAGTAGAAATCGTGAAAGTCGCCCAGATGAGAGTCCATAAGGCGAGCTTCGAGAAGCGTTGCTCCACATGCTGCCGGCGCGAAGACGAGCCCATGACCCGTCGCAGCAAGTGGATGTCGCCGCCGCGAGGAGATAGAAACGATGGCGAGGATGACATGGCGCGACCTTGCGCTTGTGAGACCCCCCCTCCAAGTCCATCAGCCCCATCGCGAGTGGCATGTTGACGTCGCAGCTCTGATACGCGCGATGATGTGACACGCGGCAGCCCAGCTGCGTTCAGCTGCTTCTCGCTGTGCCCAAAGTGCCCTTCTCAGTCAATGGAATGGCGCGTCACGTACACGAAGGATGTCAACAAGAAGAGCAATCGAAGACAGAAGGTGCGTTGCTGCTCTGTCCTCTGCTCTTGGCGGCAGGCAAGCGAGCTGAACCGTGTACACTGGAATGTTGGTTTCTATTGGCACAGGACGGCCTCGTTGTACTTTTAGTGCCTGGCGGGCGTGCAGTCCTGTACGACTCACCTTCTGACTCGCTCAGAGGCAGCTTCGTAGCGTCGCTAGACAGAGCGCCGGACACAGTGGAAGTTGGCGACGAGTTGTCGTTTGCTGATGGTGCTGTGCTGGTGTACATCGTTGAAGAACACACTGCTGGTGCCGCGGTGCAGACCACGATATCGCAGGAGGTGCTGCCATCGCAGGCTGCACCGCAGGCGTGGTCGCGAGGCGCGAGTGGTGCTCAATCAATCCCTGCACTGGCGGGAGGAAGCCACGCGCCCGCTGCGGCCGCCCGCTTGCCGTTCCGCCCGCCTGCTGTCGTCGCCAAGGCTCCTAAACCTCAGACTACCCGGGCGCCCGTCACTGCTTGCAAGCAGGATGCAGAAGAGTTGATGGAGCTTGAAACGACAGCCCCTGCGCTGGTGCACTGTGCAGTCGCGGCTCCTGCTCCGCAATCTATAGCCGCACGCATTCCTGGCCCGGCAGCTAAGTACCTGCCAAGCAGCGGTGATGCTGCTCCGCCGCGCCAAGCAGAGGTGATGCCCCAAACTGCTCGTCCAGTCAGTGATGCTGAATTGCTGGCCACGTTCGATGACGACGACGTGCCGCCGCCAATCGAAGCAGCCGCAGTCACTGGTGGAGTCCCTGCGCTGCAGCCGGCAGCTTCATCGTACAAGCGTCTTCACGCGCCGAGTGCTGTGCCCGCACTTCACGGAACACAGCCACTGCGGCCGCCACCTGTGCATGTGGCTCAGCCGCGCCCTGCACCTGTTATTTCTTTCAGAGATGCGGCGTCGCTGCACCCATCTGGCGCAAACCTGAGCTTCCCATCCGAGGACGAGGTTCGCGGCGCAGCAGCACGTAATGGCACAGTGGAGCGACGCGTGGTAGTGCCCACATCGATGGCGGACCGGCAGGCGTACGCCGATGTGTGGGTCTGCGCTTTGGTGGAGGACGTGCGCATCAAGGTGACAACCAGCAAAATGCTGCAGAAGTGGTTGGCCATGATAGACAGTCTGCCGCGTGACTTGCGTGCGCAGCAACTAGAGGCACCCGCCAAACGCGCGGGCTTGCCGTTTGTGCCGCATGCAACTCTGTGTGTGTGGCTGTCGGGCTCAGAGTTCTGCGCTCGCGGGCGCCCAAAGAAGAAGCAGCGCCGCGCACCCGCTGAAAGCGAAGAGGACAGTGGCGGCGAGGATGGAGGCGAGGACGGTGATGGCCCTCAGTTCAGGCTTCAGATCCCTGAGGCGTACCGGCAGCGCAGTAACGCGTACAAGAAGGGCGACCTGTGGGTCATCTCCACATCGCACTGGCTGTGGCCATTCGGTGCAGACGCAGCGCGCGTGACGAGTGGTGCTAATTGGTCTGTCATGGCGGTCAGCACGTTCCACGCGCCGACGCCATCAGGAGAGCTTGGCTTACAACTGCTGGGCCCGCGGCCGCCGGGATTCACGGCCAACTCGCGCAAGTTGACTGTGTCGGCGCTCAAGTGTGTCGATAACTTGAGTCAGGAGATGTGTCAGCTGGATGCGCTGGCCACTTTGCTGCGGCAGTCGGGCGCGCTGGTGCCTGTGCTGCCTCCACTGCTGGGTCGCGCCCAGGCGAGAGCGCCGCCAGTCGCACCTGCCTGCGATGTCGATTGCCGACTGAACGCGGACCAAGCGGAAGTTGTGCAACACTTGGTGAGTCTGGCGCAGGAGCCCAGCGCGCCAGCCAGCAGCGGCACCATCACGCTCGTGCACGGGCCCTTCGGCTGTGGCAAGACGCACACGCTTGCGGCAGCTGTGCGGTCGCTGCTGGCGGCCAATCCCAGCCATCGTGCCCTGCTCACAGCATGCACGAACGCGGCCGTGGATCGAATGCTTTCCGCGCTCCTCGCATCTGGCTTCTCGGACTTTGTTCGTGTGGGCCACTTGCCCAGCATGGCTGCAGAGATGTTGCCTTACGCACTTAGCGGCGACCATGGAGGGGCGAAGAGAAACGCGACACAGCGCAATGCAGCGGAGCTGCAGGATTTGCGCCAGCGGCTAGCCACCACTCGGGGCTTCAGTGCTCGTCGTGCCATCCAGACAGAAGTGGATGCCCGCTTGCGAGACGGCGTCACTGTGCAGCAACAGCGAGCACGCAGACTGGCCACCTCTCGATGCGTGGCGACAACCCTCGCGTCAGCTTCGTGCACTGCACTTCAGAAGCACACATTCTCGTTCGTCTTCATTGATGAGGCCTCACAGGCAACGGAGCCGCAAGCGGTGCTGCCGGCGCTCTTGCTGGGCGCCCACCACATCGTGCTCGTGGGCGACCCGCAGCAGCTGCCTCCGCAAGCGACGAACGGCGCTGCGCCGCGACCGGACGGTGCTGACATTTCGCGGCCTCTGTTCGTGCGGCTACAGCTTGCGGGGTGTAGAGTCAACTTGCTGCGCACGCAGTACCGATGCCATCCCGCGCTGTCAGCCATCCCGAATGCAGCCTTCTACAATGGCCAGCTGCTGGATGGGGTCAGCGCCAACGATCGGCCACCGCTGCTGCCGCGGTTACCACATCTCGTGTTCCTGGACATGCGTGTAGGTATGCACAACAACAGACACGCAGACGGCAGTGTGTCCAATGCCGCGGAGGCTACTCTGGTCGGCCGCCTCGTGGAATTGCTTTCCAGCCAGGGCATCCAACGGGGTGATATTGCCATCATCACGCCGTATCGTGAGCAAGTCAAAGCTCTGCGGTTTGCCCTGGGAATGGCTTCGCCTGGAAACAATGGCGCTGCTGCACCCGGCGCGGAGGAAGAGGAGGATGGTACTACTGCTCCGGATGCTGGTGACGGTGCTGAGCTTCTGGTGGGAACAATCGACAGTTTGCAGGGCCAAGAGCGACCTGTGGTCCTGCTTAGCATGTGCGGCCCCGGAAGCCGGGCATTCGCAACCCATCAGCGCGTGAACGTGGCTCTGACCCGCGCAAAGACGCACCTCATCGTCCTTGGCCGCGCTCCCGTTCTGGCGGGGGAGCCATGGTGGGAAGCACTGCTCCTTGCAGCGCGGAAGACGCCAACCGCGTACCTATGCATCGATCGCACGGACGTGCGCCTACCCCTCTGGGCGACTCCACCACCACCGCCGCCGGTGCATGCTGAGCCAGAAGCGCCGCCGTGCCCGCCGCCTGTTTTGTCTAGTGACGCGGTCATGGCGAATGAGTGCCTGCCGCCGGCGCATGCAGTACTAGAGGCTCCTGCCGCTCAGGATGGCAGCTGGAATGATGCATGGGGCAGCAAGACGTGGACGGGCAGCACAGGAGCACATCGTGATGCGCTGGCGCATGCCGCGGAAGCGACATCAGCACCGTCAGTGCTGCCATCGCCGTCGCCGCCGCCAATGCTAGACAGCGAAGCGGCAGTGGGAGCAGCTGCTTGTGCTGTCGACATTGAAGCAGCACTCTCTGCTGCGCAGTTCACCTCAAACGACTTGTGGCAGGCGTACCGAGAGTTCGGGCTGTACCCTTACACGGGGCGCGACAAGATTCAGAAGGAGCTCTTCCTCAAGACGGCGCTGGGCCGCATTATGCGCGAGCTGTACCCCAACAAGCGCTCGATCATGTCTCAGCCGCTGTTCCTGAAAGTGTATAGTCGTGCAGAGAGCTACGGTGCGTGGACACCTGCTGCTTGCCTTCCATTGTGCCTTCTGCTAACCCCACACGTGTACAGTTGCGCGGGTTGAGGGCCCGGACAAAGTACGCCTGGCCGCCCTGCTGGAGCATGAGGACATGGCGTCATTGCGCGATGTCTGCTCCGCATTCGCCGAGCATGTGGAGCAGCAAGCGGCGAATGAGGACGAGGACGACAGGCAGCTGGAGTACATCGCCGGAGAGCCATTGCGGCCAGTGCCGGTGAATGCTGCTGTTGCGCCGCCACGCGAAGAGCCGCCGTGTGCAGATGCAATAAGCGAGGACAGCTACCTGTTCTAACGCGCGCACAGGATGGAAGACAACGGAATGGAATTCACGACATCATGTCTTATGCGCCAATGCGCCACCACCAAGCGCGCGGTCCATGCTCAGCTGAATGTGTCTCGCAAGAGCAATGTGTGCGCTGCCTAGGACGCTCGCAACTGCGTCACGCACATCCCCAGCGCACTCCACCACGCCTGGCAATGCATCCTGGTGATCGAGAATGCACGCCATGCTTGCTAGTTCCTCTGCCAGAGCAAGCTGCTGCATTACTGGACCGACCAGGCTGGGCCGTCGCGCAAGAAGGCGCATCACCGGCACAGCTCCTGGGTCGTGGGCGTCTGTGCATGTGCGGGCCATGACCGGTGGCACGGATAGAGCGCCATGCTGCGCCGCAGTACGCAATGTGTGCGCAATCAAGGCGGGTGTGTGCTCTGGCAGAGGAGTGCCATTTCCGTCGCGGCAGACAGCAGCGATGAGCTCAAGGATGCCGCAGCAAGCATGCCGACTCATATTGGCTGGATCGCAAGATGCAGGCCACGCTGTGGTCAGCACGCTCTCCATGGCTGCCTCTCCTGCGCCCAGATAGCCCAAGCATATCACAGCAGTGCGAATGTGGCCACACCGCTGCTGCCAGGGCGTGGGACTCTGCAATGCAGCAGTCGTCTCAACCGACGTCTTGGATGCAGGCAGCTGTAGCTGGTCCACATGTGCGCCAAGCAGGAGGTCAACAAGCCAGGTGACTTTGGCGTCCGTCTCAACACCGCATGCGAAGGAGACTGCCTCCGCAGCGCGGTACACCAGGTCCTCGTCGGCGGCAGTGCAGCCGCAGCAGAGGGCGAGTGCGCGCAGCGTGGGTTGCCGCACGCGTGGAAGGGTGCAGATCAGAGACAGGGCGGCATGCTGAACGCGAGGCGGTGAAAGCCGAAGGAAGGGCCCCGGGCGAAGGGTAGCGCCACCAGGAAGCGCGAACAGTGGCGCCAGCTGTGGCTCCAGGTCGCATAGAGCATGGCGCAGCGCCTGTGCGAGCTGCGGTGACGATGTGCATCTTGCGGTCGCGCAGTCGGATAGCAGCCCGATGGCGCTCTCGCTCGTCAGCGGCGCCTTGTGTCTCAGCTCGAACAGCAGCTTGGGCAGCGCCATCAACCAGGCAACTGCAGTGTCAGGCGGCACCGCAGTGCTGCCATCCGGAGCGCAATGCATGGCGGCAGATGCTAGCAGGCGGCGCAGGATGGCCAAGCAGGCAGTCTGCTCGCGCCCCTGGGCTTGGACGTGTGTCCACACGTGTGTGATGGTGCCAAGTAGACGCAGCCGTGCACTTGCCGCCACACGTGGACGGGCGTCATGCAGCGGGCTCGCAAGAAGAAGGTCCTCTGCACATCGAAGCAGTGAAAGCAACGCTCCCGGAGGTGTCCGCACCGGCGGCACCGTCCCCAACGGGTCTTCTGCTGTGCATGTGCCTCGCAATGCCATGTCTAGGAAATCAATGGCGGATGCCTGCATACCGGACGCATGCCCAGAAGGCGCCTCCAGCACAAGCGCCGCCATTGCAAGATTCAGCTCGGCGACGCCCATGGCTGCCGTTGCGGCGGCATCCCCACGTGTTGATCCCGCACCAGGCCTCGCAGCTGCTGCTACCGATGCGCTGGCGGGGAAGAAGCGTGCGAAAAGAGGGCACAGCAAGTCCCAGGCTGCAGCCATCTCCTGCTCTGCCTCGCTCAGCCGGGCGTGGTGCGCAGCATCTAGCACCGCAATAGGACCACTGCGTGGCAGCAGATGGAGTGCTGCTTGTGAGGCGCGTTGGCAAGACGCCAAGGCTTCCACTGCAGCTGTGACACAGTCAACGCTGGCAGCGTCGCATCCGGTGGGTTCGCCCAGTGATGGGACTGTGTGTGCAAGCACAGCCGCGAGGCGTGGCCATAAGCGTGCTAATGAAGTGACAGCGTCTAATGCAGAGGCAGCTGCCGGTGGAGGGCGGAGGCCAGCCCTTGTTGAGGAGGACTGCTGTGCAACTTCTTCGGCTACGATGCCCCAGGCGCGGTGTGCGTGCAGTGGCTGTGTGCTAGTTGCCCGCACGCGCCAGGTCCAAGACGTAGCATTGTCAGCATCGTGGGCGGCGCCAGGGGCTGATGCTGTTAGGTGTGAGTGCCATGCGTCTAGGAAGCGGGTGAGCGCCGCCATGACGGCGGTCAGGCGATTCACACGCCAAATGACTCCGCCGCCAGCAGCCTGTGCGCTGGGCGCAAGCAGGTGGGTGAAATGCGCGCCAAGTGCAGGTGCCTGAGCACAGCAAGCCTCTGGCGCGGCCTCCACCAGCAGCTCCAGGAGCGCCAACGCGTCACGACGGACGGCCTCATCTAAGTGTGTCAGCGCGCAGCCGGTGTGGAGCACCAACAGCGGTGCGAAGGGCGCCAATGCAGGCGGAGGCAGCTTTGGGAGGAGCATGGTGCTGAGCAGGGACCGCACAGCGGCGCGGACGTCACTGTCGCCGTCACTAAATAATGGCGCCACGCTTGTAAACAGACGGCCAGCGTGTAAGGGCAGCAGCCTGGGCGGGCGAGGCGAGTGTCAGTGGCACAGAGCCGCCAAAAAAGCACGGCTTTTGACGCGAGAGACACGCACCAGGGGTGCGTGGTCAGCAGCTCCTGCACTCCTGTCACCGCGTCGTTGCGCACGCGCGGAGCATAGTGACTCAGCTGCGGCACGAGGTCCTCCACAGCCAGGCCGCGGGCGGTGACTGCCCGCTGCGAGCGGTCCACGCCCACGGACTGGCCTTGCAGAACCAAGCGCCTCGCTGACACGCGAGTCACTGTCGCATTTGCTGGCGCCGGCAGCTTGCGGCCAACCTTGTGGCGGACCTTGGCGAAGTCGCTGCGTGCTGCCTTCCTCTGAGCAGCACCGGACAGCTTCTTATTGCCCTTGGCCATGGTAGATGCACGCCAGTGCAGTGGATGCGCAGTGTGGTGGGGGCTACATACCGCTCCGGCGACGGCGCCAGGCCGTGCCTTGAGTCCTTACAGGGTAGCTCTCTCCGAAAGCCCCCCGCAAGAGCACCAGGGGCCGCCTCGCGGGCAGCGGCAGGCGGGCAAGATGGTGCACAATGCATTCTACACCAACTACGGCAAGGTGCGTGCGTCTGAGTCGAGAGCGCCAGGGCTTGACGGCTGCTTGCAGCTCTGCCCGGCGACAGCGCCTGTGCTGCACGCGCCGCAAGTGGACTGCTCAAACCGCTGCAGCACTGCTCTGCGTGTGCACAGTCGCTGTTTGGCCACACGCGAGGTGTCTGACTCCGTTTCCTTTCTGCTGTGGTCTCCACTCTGGCTGCACTCCACTGCGTCTTCTTGCCCTGGCACAGACCTTCAAGAAGCCTCGGCGCCCGTTCGAGAAGGAGCGTCTCGACGCTGAGATGAAGCTCATCGGGGAGTTTGGCCTGCGCGCGAAGCGCGAGATTTGGCGTGTGCAGATGGCGCTGTCCAAGATCCGCACAGCAGCACGCACGCTGCTCACGATGGACGAGAAGGACCCGAAGCGCATCTTCGAGGGCGAGGCTCTGCTGCGCCGCATGTACCGCT
>Ga0164297_10002451_pt1 | contig 18303 bp, 10 predicted proteins | sample GEODES058metaG_FD_113539 | JGI IMG/M metagenome (GOLD analysis project Ga0164297, IMG submission 113539) | Dystrophic lake water microbial communities from Trout Bog Lake, Wisconsin, USA - GEODES058 metaG | ecosystem: Environmental > Aquatic > Freshwater > Lake | place: USA: Trout Bog Lake...
GTAGTGTGTAGAAACCGGTGTGGTCGCCAAAGGGCCCCTCGGTACGCAGTTCGCCGAGTTCAACGTAGCCTTCCAGAACAATTTCCGCGTTGGCAGGAACCTGCAGGTCCACCGTTTCACACTGCACCAGTTCCACGGGCGACTGCCGCAGAAATCCGGCAATCACGTACTCCTCCACTTCTGGGGGCGCGGGAACAATCGCGCTGAAGGTCGTCGCGGGGTCGGTGCCAATCACCACGGCAACTTCCATCCGCTCGCGTGCAATTTTTTCCATCGTCGTGGATGTCGCACTCAACACTGATGCATTCGCCGCTGCAGTTCCGCCGGCAGTCTCGGCCATCACGCCGACGCGCGCGGTGGCATCGCCGCTGGCCAGCCGCAGCCGTTCGCGCAGTTGCTCGGCTGCCTGTTTCTGCCGCTGCCAGTGCATGCCGGTTGTCTGCCCGTCATACACCTGCATGCGGTACATGCCCATGTTGCGCTTGCCTGTCTTTACGTCGCGCGTGACGACGCAAGGCAGCGTGATGAATTTTCCGCCATCCAGCGGCCAGCATTTCAGAATAGGAAAGTCGAACAGGTTGAAATTTTCTTTCTGGATGACTTCCTTGCACGGCGCCGATGCAGCCGCTTTGCCGGTCAGGAGCTTGGGGAAAAACTTTCCCGCTTCGGCCAGTACGGGCAGCATTTTCAGCTTATCCAGCAGGCCCTCCGGCGATTTAATTTCCATGAATTCGCGGATGCGTCCGGCAATCTCGTCCAGTGAGTCGACTTCGAGCGCGAGCTTCATCCGCCGCTCACTGCCGAACTGGTTCATCAGAACGCGCGCGCCCGGCATGCCTTTTACATTTTCAAACAGCAACGCCGGGCCGCCGGGTGCATGTTTCTTGTCGCCGCGGTGGCCGGACTTGGAAACCTGATCGGCAATGGCCGCCATCTCCAACTCCGCGTCCACTTCCTCGCGCACGCGTACAAGTTCCCCGGCCTTCTCCAGCTTCTTTATCCAATCGCGCAAATCATCGTAGGCCACGGTCTTCCTCCAGCGGTCGCTTCTTAACCATGTTAGATGAATTGCTGCGCCGCATCATCGGGAATCTTAGCCCACGCACGGCATCCACAGCTAGAGTGTTTGCGATGCCGGGCTGGCCGATACGGCCGACGATTTGAATCGCGCAGATAGTTTATGCCCAAGGCGAATCAACGGCCGCTGTGATCTGCGCCAACAGATTTTATTTCTGCAGCGTTTCTGATGGGGGTCAGCGCCATGGGTTGCAGTATATCAAGCGATACATTGCACTCAAGTCGTCGCCGATGGCGCGGTGCGGCTGATTCGCATCAGCAGAAACACTGTGGCCAGCGCACCGAAATACATATACGACTGCAGGATGTTCAGCACCGGCACGGCACTCAGCAGATTGAACGCGCTGAGAAAATTCAGCGTGAGAAAGCCGCACGCCGCCAGCAGCCACGGCCTCTGCTGCTGTTGTGATCCATACGCAAACCACGCCCACGCCAACACCGCGAAGAGAATGCCGTAGTGGTGTTCCCATGCCATTGGCGACGAGGCGACAGAAATAATTCCCATTGCGCCCAGGTCCGCCGCGGTACCGCGCAGCCTGCCCCAAGGAAAGACGAGCACCGCCGTCATCAGCAGCAACGCCGTGACCACCGTAGCCCAGTAAATCCACGCGATGTACGGCGTGTAGACGTACGGATGATAGCCGAGATTTTCTCCGTTGAAGACCATGCGGTTCAGCGTGCCGAACATGGATTGGTTGGCGAAGTGCGATTGCGCTTTATGGCTCAGGCTGCTGAGCACGCCGAGGTAGTCCAGATTATTTCGCACGCCGAAGACCGCCACCGCTGCCGCACCCAACACGCCCGCGCAGGCCAGCGCACTCCACAGCGCGCCCCAGCGTTTGCGCAAAGCCATCCACAACAGCAGCAGGACAAACTGCGGCTTGACCAGCGCCAGCATCGCCGCCACTACGCCGCCGGCACGTTCGCGGCCGCTCACCCACAGATACATCATCACGGCAAAGCCGAAGGAAAGAAATGTCTGCGCGTTGCCCTGCTGGTATCCCTTCAGCAGCGGATAGCTGGTGAGGCAGGCCAGCATCACGCCGACCAAGGTCTGCCAATCCAGTTGCGCGCCACGCGCTGCCAACAGACGGCGGCCCATCGCCAGCGTAACCATGCCGACGCCCATCACCGCCAACACGCTGCCCGCCGCCAGAAGACGCAGCATCAGCGGATCGTTCACTCCCAACTTGCGCAGGCCGAGCAGCGGCAGCAAACTGGTAAGCGGATAGATGAGCGTGTCATAAAGATGCGCGCTGTAAATCGGTGCCGTGGGATGGTCGCGGAAAAAATCGAGCGACTGCATCATCGGCAGCCAAGAATCAGTTCCCTGCCGCAAGTGCCAGAAGTCCGCCACCATCAGCTTGATGGTTTCCGGCGTGCCGAGATGCGCCGCGTGATACACCAGCCACGGCAGCAGATACGCCACCGCCAGGCTGCCCAACACAAACAACAGCAATCGCTGCCCGCGCGCAGAATCAGGCTGCGTTGGCATACCGTTGCTTTGATATTTCTCTACGCCCTTCACCATGATGCCCCTACTTTAGCATTGCAACGTTGTGCCGAAAAAAATGAATCGTTTGGCGCCTGCAAATTTGCATGCGAAATCATTTCATTTTCCCGGAACCTATTTGCAACATCGGTGTCTAATCCGGTAGCTGGCATGAAGATGCTGGTGGATGCAAGAGTTTTGAAACGGTTCACGGAGGTGGCATATGTTTGAATCTGGAATGTTTGCTTCAGGCAACACCATCCACACCAAAACGCGCACGACGTTGGTGCTCTCCGTTCTTCTGCAGGGTGCATTGCTCACCCTCATGGTGATGATTCCCCTGTTGCATCCGGAGATTCTTCACCTGCAGACCGTGAACACAATTTCTGTGCCGGTCTTCACACCGCCGCCGCGCATCGTCGCCACAACTGCTGCAGCAAGCGGCCCGTCGATGGCCTCCGAGCGCACCATCAACATCGCGTCGAACTCCACGCCGCGGCTGCCCTCGCCCTTTGGGTCGGCCAGCGATAACGCGCCGATGGAGCCGACTTTCTCCGGCAACATGGGCAGCGGTGGACTCTCCAACCTGCCGGTTTGCTCAGATTGCCTGGCGACAGTTACCGGCCCCGGCAAAGCGGGCCCGATGCGCGTCTCGAGTGGCGTGATGGAAGGCCGTTTGATGGTTGCAATCACGCCGGTCTACCCAGCCATCGCGCTGACGACGCGGACGCAGGGCACCGTGGTGATTCAGGCCATCATTTCAGAGAATGGTCGCATTCTGAATGCCCACGCCGTTAGCGGACCGCCGATGCTCTACGGCGCTGCTCTCGACGCCGTCCGCCAGGCACGCTATGCTCCGTTCAAGTTGAACGGGCAGGCGGTGCAGGTGGAAACGACCATCAACATAGTTTTCCATCTGTCGTGATTCAGAACTTCGGCGCGTTGGCTCAGCCTGCAAACTCAGCCAGCGCGCCGGCCTCTTCCAGCGGGAACCCTGCATTCTTCCAGCCATCGAATCCGCCACGCAACGGCTTGGCGCGATGCACGCCCGCTTTGTGCAGATGCATTGCGGCCTTCGCGGCTGCTTCCTCATTCGGGCAGTTGCAGTAGAGGATGATGTCGCGGTCCAGCGGGATCCTGTCCAACTGTTTGCGAACTTCACTCGGCAGCAGCAACACGGCACCGGGCAACACGCGCGGATCCAACTCACGGTCCACCGGGCCGCGCAGGTCAATCAGAAACGGCAACGCTTCGCCGCGTTCCCGCGCCTGCTCCATCAGCTCGTAGACAACCTCCGGCCCCACGCGCATCTCCATCACGCGACGTAGAAACAGCCGCTGCTGAATAATGCGGTAGAGCACGCCCACCACCAACAGCACTGCAATCAACACCAGGGCGAAATGCGCCAGCCAGGTTAGCGCGGCGTGGTTGCGGCGGATGGCATCGCCAAAGAAGCGGCCAGCGGCCAGCCATGCGCCTGCCCACAGTAGCGAGCCCAGCGCATCATAGCCGAGGAAGCCGGAGTAGCTTAGGCCGGACTGACCGGCAATCGGCGGCGCCACCGTGCCCAGGCCGGGGATGAACTTGGCAAACAGCAGCGTGGTGGCTCCGCGACGCGCGAAATAATTTTCTGTTTTGCTGACGCAGGTGGTGGCCTCAAAAGAAATCTTGCACAGCAGCCGCACCACCTTGCCGCCGTATCGCCGGCCCAGCGCGTACCAGACCGAATCGCCGATGAGGCAGGCCGCGACGCACAGGCCAAGGCTGGCCCAGCCGCTCATCTGCCCGGTGGCGCTCAGCGTGCCGGCCGCAAGCAGCACTGGCGCGGTGGGCGCAGGCAGACCCAGCTGCTCTATCAGCACCCACACAAACAACACCGCGTATCCGTAGATAAGAAATAAATGGCTGATGTTGGACATATCGTTGTCCTCAATGAATGTTTCAGTTTTATGGTATTGCGTGACACGAAAAAAACTAGCCCCACATTTCTCTAGATGAAAAATGCAGGGCTCAAGATTCTTTTTGATGCGATTTTTTGCTGCTGCGTTGCCGGGTTACTTCACTTTTACGTCCGGCACCACGGAGAAGCCGGGGCGCAGTTCCTTGTTCGCGTCCTCGTGCTTCAGATCTGTGAAATCGATACGCACCGGGATACGCTGCACCACCTTCACATAATTGCCGGTCGCGTTCTCCGGCGGAAACAGGCTGAGGCGCGAGCCGGTTGCGCCGCCAATCTGCGTGACCACGCCGCTGAACTTGCGTCCGCCGAGTGCGTCTACTTTGATTTCCACGCTCTGGCCGGGCTTCATCAGCTTCAGCTGTGTTTCTTTGAAGTTGGCCGTGACCCACAGCGTTGTCGGGTCGGGATCCAGCGGGATGATGGTGAGCATGTTCTGGCCAACGCCGACATTCTGCCCAACTTCCACACTCTTCTTATCCACCACGCCGGTCACCGGGGCCACAATCTTCGTGTAGCTCAGGTTCAGCTGCGCCTGCTCCAGTTGTGCCTGTGCAGATTTCACTTCGGCAGCGGCTTCATCAGCTTTTGCGCGTTGCACCTTCACCTGTTGCTGCGCGGTGCCGGCGGTGTTCAGGTTGGCTTTCGATTCAGACAGCCGATCTTCTGCCACCTGCACGGCCTGCTCTGCCGCTACCAGGTTGGCGCGCGCTTCCAGTACCTGCGCCTTGGTGGAGGCAGCGGCAGCGACTGCTGCATCATACTGCTGCTTGGAGATGACGTCCTTCTGCACCAGCGGCGTGTAGCGGTCCAAATCGGCCTGCGACTTGGTGTTGTTAGCTTCAGCTTCGGTCAACCGCGCCTTGGCCGCATCCAGCTGCAAGTTGCTCTGGCGCACGCTGGCGTCGGAACCATTCACATCCGCACCGGCAGAACGCAGCGTGTTGCTGGTGGTGATGGAAGTAATCGGCACGTTGACTTCAGCGGCTTCGTAGCTGGCTTCTGCATTGGCCAGAGCGGCCTCTGCCTGATCGACAGCCACCTGATAATCCTTCGGGTCCACCTGCGCCAGCAACTGCCCTGCCTGCACGGTTTCATTGTCCTGCACGCCAACTGCAATCACGTTGCCGGCCACGCGCGCGCTTACCTGCACAATGTGTCCATCCACCTGCGCGTCGTCGGTATCCTCGTAGTACGTGGAGTGCCAGTAGAGCAGCACGGCCACAATCGCCACCAGTACCGCCAGCAGCACAATCACAGTCTTCTTGCGCGGTGCTCCTGATAATTCATCATCGTTAGTTTCAGGAGTTGCTGTAGTTTCCGTCACTTTACTTCCCTCCCAGATAGTCTTTATATTTTCCGGCTGCGACGCCCATCGCGCGCGCCAGAGATAGCTTTGCCACGTTGTGCTGGTAGAGCGCGGCAATGTACTGCGTGTTCGCCTGCTCCAACTGCGCCAGCGCTTCAGATACCGCCAGATTGTCGGAGACGCCGGCCTTGAATCGCTCGCGGGCTTCGTCCAGCGCTTCGGCGGACATCTGCCGGTTGGTGTCGGCCGCGGTCACCAGCTTGGCCGCGCTGGCAATATCCAGCAGGCTGTCGCGGACATCGGCATCCACCTGATTGCGTGCATCGTTTAACTGCGCCTGCTTCTGCGTCAGCGTGGCATTGGCTGCCTTCTGGTCGCCCTGCAACTTCATTTCTTCAAACAGCGGCACAGTCAGTTTGCCGTTGGCGTTGCCGGTTCCGTGTGACTTGCTCGGGTTCACGCCGATGTCGCCGTAGTCGCCGCTGAAACTGAGTTCCGGTATACGTTCGGCGATGGCCGCTTTACGCTGCGACTCGGCCGACTTCACCTGCTCAACGTCAGCCTTCAAATCGCTGCGGTTGGCTTCGGCGTCGGCAATGGCCTTGTCCACGTCGATGGCGTCGAAGGCCGCGAACGGGGCTTTATCGGCCAGTGTGAACTTCTGCTCCAGCGACATGCCGATGGCACGGGCCAGTGCAATCTTGTCTTTCTCAAACTGGTTGATGGCCGTAATCTGCTGCTGCTCGGTGGTCTGGTAATCCACCTGCGCGCGTAGCAGGTCGAGCTTGGGGCTGGTGCCGGCGTCGTGGTTGGCCACGGCTTGGTCGAGCGACAATTTCGATGCCGCCAGATCTGCCGTTTCGCTATCCACATGCGCGGCATCGGCAAGGCAAACTAGATACGCATTGCCGACCGAGAGCACGACCATGTCGCGCACATCCTGCAGGCTCAACTTCTGCGCTTCAAAATTATGCTTCGCAGCAAGATACGACTCGAGCGAATTCACGTTGATCAGCGACTGCGTCAGCGAGGCGCGAATGTCTGTGACGCCGAAGGGCCCGATGACTTTGGGAAATCCCGGTACATTGAAGCGAAGTCCCTGTGCCACCAGATTCACCTGCTGCACGCTGACTTCGCCGGTGCCGGTCACGGTGGGCAGCAGCGGCTGCAACTGCTGCAACTTGGTGCCGCCGGCCTGGCTGGTGCTCTGGTCCTGCAGAATCACGCCGAGGTTATGCTTCAAACCCATCTGGATGGCATCGTCGAGCGTGAGCGCGAGGACGCCATCGGTGGCTTTACCGGTGGGCACACTACCTGCAACCGGGTTGCCGGGGATGGCCTGTGCCAGCGCCGACTGCGCCTGAGACTGCGACTGCAGCTGTTCGGTCGTCTGCTGTCCGTGCGCCAGTGTCGACGTGGCTAGAATCGCAACAGCCGTCATGCCCGTCCATCCGCACGCGAACCGGCGACGCCGCGCCGTATGATTCTCCGCCAAAACCGGCATCCTGCTGGCTCTGAATGTCTGCATCATCTTATGCAATGGTTTCTATCTCGTTTGCCTGACTGGTTTACTGGTTGTTTCACGCAGTGACGGCAGTTTCATCCATCACTACTTGTTAAGATACCCATCTGATGCTTTGGATGCGTAAAAGTGCACAAATTTTTTGCAGTCTAATTTGTGCAAATCATTTTCCGCCGGGACTCCGACGCGGTCAGCCTGTTTTGCGACGATTTTCTGCATCGCCGCCAAACTGACACATTCTTCAGTCTTTAATCATACAGCCTGTGCCTCTGCGGTACCCTTGCCCTGCAACCTGCAATCCACGCGTACTATGATTCCCCAAGAGGACTTCTTCACCGCCAGCCATGAAGACCAACAACTCCAACCGTCAGACTGACCCCGGCTACGCCATCAACCCACTATTTTTCGGACGTGAAGAGTCCTGGATGGACTTCAACCAGCGCGTGCTGGAAGAGGCGCAGAGCGAAGCCAACCCGCTGCTGGAACGGGTGAAGTATCTCGCCATCACCGCCAGCAATTTGGATGAGTTCGTCGAGATTCGCGTCGCCGCCATCCTGCAGCGCATTGAAGATGGCGACCACCACACCGGGCTGGACGGCCTGACGCCCACTGAGACCCTGCAGAACCTGGCCGACCGTATGCACCAGTTTGTGCAGCAACAGGCCGAGTGCTGGAACCAGCAGCTGCGCCCGGCGCTCGCCGCACAGCGCATACGCATGTTGACATGGGCGGATCTGGATGAGGCCGCCCGCGCGCAGGCCACCCACTACTACCAGACGCAGGTGGACCCGCTGCTGACGCCGGTCACCATTGACCCGTCGCACCCCTTCCCCCGCGTGCTGAACAAAGCGCTGTGTCTGGCGCTGCTGCTGAAGCGCAAACGCCGCGGCTCGGTTGGTTTGTCCTTCGGCGTAGTCACTGTGCCGCGCGCTCTGCCGCGTCTGGTGCGGCTGGAAACCACGCCGGGCAACTACGACTTCATCCAACTGCATGAACTGATTGAAGCCCACGCCGCCAGCATGTTCCGCGGTTATGAGATTCTCTCCCGCGCATCGTTCCGCGTCACTCGCAACTCCAACCTGTACCTGCAGGAAGAAGAGTCGCGCACGGTGCTGGAAAGTGTCCGCGCCGAGCTGCACAACCGACGCAAGGGCGATGCGGTGCGGCTGGAAATAGAATCGCGCGCCGATGTTGAAATCATCGAGCGACTGCGCACCAATTTCGAACTGGATGAGTGGCAGGTCTTCCGCACCGATGGCCCGGTGAACCTGAACCGGCTGATGAACCTTTACTCCGCCGCTCCGGTCAGTGAACTGAAATTTCCAGCCTTCACTCCGCGCGAACTGAAGCTGAGCCGCTCCTCCAGCAACATATTTGATGAGCTGCGCCAGCGCGACATCCTGCTGCACCACCCGTATGACAGCTACCAGCCGGTGGTGGAGTTTATTGAAACCGCAGTGGACGACCCCGAAATTATTTCCGTCAAGCAGACGCTCTACCGCACCAGCAATGACTCGCCCATTTTCCGTGCGTTGACTGAAGCCGCGCCGCAGAAAGAAGTGACTCTGGTGGTGGAACTGATGGCACGCTTCGACGAGGCCTCCAACATTCGCTGGGCACGCAATCTGGAAGATGCCGGCGGTCAGGTCTTCCACGGCATTCTTGGGTTGAAGACGCATTGCAAGATGTCGCTGCTCGTACGCCGTGATCCCGATGGCGTGGTCCGCCGCTATGTACATCTCGGCACCGGAAACTACAACCCGGAGACGGCACGGTTCTACACCGACATGAGTCTGCTGACTGCGGACCCGGAAATCACCGCCGGCGTTCACTCGGTCTTTCACTACCTCACCGCGCAGTCCGAGTCAGACAACTACGGCCCGCTGCTGGTGGCACCGCTGAATTTGTATGACAGCACCATCAAGCTGATTGCGCGCGAGACACTGAATGCCCGCGCCGGCAAACCGGCACACATCATCGCCAAGATGAATTCCCTGCTCGACCGCGGCATTATTGAAGCGCTGTATGACGCATCGCGCGCCGGGGTGGAAGTGGACCTGATTGTTCGCGGCATCTGCGCGTTGCGTCCGGGGATGCCCGGCATCAGCGACCGTATTCGCGTGCGTTCCATCGTGGGCCGCTATCTGGAACACAGCCGCATCTTTTACTTCCACAACGACGGGCAGCCGGAGATTTATTGCGGCAGCGCCGACTGGATGCCGCGCAATCTCTTCGAGCGTTGCGAAGTGGTCTTCCCGGTGCGCGACCCCGAACTGGCCGCGCGTTTGCGCAATGAAGTGCTGGCGGCATATCTGGCCGATACCGCCAAGTCGCGGTTCCTGCGCCATGACGGCGTCTACTTCCACCCCACACCCTCCACCGATGACACCGGCACGCCGATGTTCAAGGAATTCAACGTGCAGGAATTTTTGATGCAGTTGGCTGAGGGCAAAGTCACCGCTGCAGATATTCCGCCGCAGTACATTCCGCCGGCCTTCAACATTCAGAGCAATGTGTCGAATGAAGCGCCTGCTGAAGAAGGTCCCGCGACGCGACCGATTACACGGGCGACAAAGTCGGCAACACGCACTACGGCCAGCCGCAAAAAATCCACGTCGTAAATTCGCAGCAGATTTCCAACCAGATATTTCGCTGCAAAAGAATCAGGCCACACCGCGAACCGGTATGGCCTGATGTTTTTTGCTGCCTGCGTTACTGGATGGTGAGGGTGAAGCTGGTCTGCTCGGTCAGCGAGTTGGTGTCTTCCATCACCACGGTGACGGTATATGTGCCCGCCGTGTTGATGCCGCTGGTTGGCTGCGAGTTGACGTTGCTGGTGGAACTACCGCAACCCGAAGCCGCGAAGACCATGCCGAAGAGCAGAAGGCAAATCAGCAACGGAATCCGGCGACGACGCAGACCGCCGAGCGAGAAGAGCAGCACACCGGCCAGCGCAGCGCCGCCTTCATACAGTGCCATGCGGCTGGTCTGCACGGGGATGCGCTTCACGTTGCCTGTCGGTCCACTCTGCGCACCGGCAGCAGTGTTCAGCTGGAAGGTGAGCGGGAAGGTTGCCGTACCGGCCGGCGACAAGCTCACCTGGCTGGTGGTGGTTCCGTTGATAGTGCTGCTGCAGTTGTAGTACAGGTCCAGCGTATTCGGCGAGACGGAGATGTTGTTCTCCGTCAGGTACGTGCAGGGCGTGTAGATCGTGCCCGAGTAGCCGTTCACCGAAGTTAGCGTGATGGTGGTGGTGCCCACCGAACCATTGGACGTGGAGGTGATGGTCATCGGCGCGGAGGTGACGCTAAAGGTTGGCGCGCCATTCACGGTGATTGACGTTGAGTTGCTGGAGGTGGCATAGGTTGCATCGCCTTCATACGTCGCCGTAATCGTGTTTGACGAATTGGCCGTAAAACCCTGTGCTGTGGTGACTGCGACCGATACTGCTGCGGCTCTTCCCGTAGTTGTGGTCGCTGCCGTCACATTCGCCTGCGCGATTTGTGTTGTGCCGATTTTGTAAACCACCACGCCGGTGATGTTGCCCGTGGTTGTTGACGAGACGGTCGTGTTCAACGTCAGCGTCTGGCCCATGGTCACCGCTGTGGTTGGATTGGTGGTGACGCTGACTGATGTGGGGGCCGTGCCCGATGCCGCCACATTGATGGTCGACGTGGTGGCCGAGCCGATGTACGTTGTGCTGCCGGAGTAGGTTGCCGTCACCGTTTGCGCGCCGCCATTCGGGAAGCCGGTGGTGGCCGAGGCCACGCCGCCGCTGAGCGGTATGTTGCTGGCCAACACGGTTCCGTTGACCGTGAAGGTCACCGTGCCGGTGGGTGTTGTGGTCACACTGGAGCTGGTGCTGGCTACCGTGGCATAAATCGTCACGGTGCCGGTGGCTGTGGTGACGTTGGTCGGCGAAGTAGTGATGGTCACGGTGGAAGGAGTCAGCGTCTTTGCATTCAGCGCGAGGCTGGCTGCGTTCACCGATCCCAGACCGGTGGCCAGGTCATAGCCCACCAGCGTTGGGAAACCAATTACGCCGCCGGAGGGGCAGTTCTGTTTGCCGGCCGTGCAGGGATCGTCATTGGTGTTGGCACCGAAGAGCAGGTTGCTGGTGATCTGCTGAATGTCGTGGAAGGACTGGGCATAGGTGGTGCTGCCGCCCGCCAGCGCATACAGGAAGGGATTCAGGTTGCCGTAGCTGGTGGAGTTCTGCTGTTCCATCAGCGCGAGGATGCCGGCGAAGGAGGGTGCCGCGACCGAGGTGCCGCCGTAGACCGTCAGCGAACCGTTGGTGCCGTAGCGGAAGCCGCTGGTGCAGCTGCTGCCTTCTGCCGTTGTTCCGGAACCGCCGCCGAAGTTCTGCGTGCAGACCAGGTAGCCGTCATGATTGGGCGATGCGCTCAGGGAAAGGTCCGGCACATCGCGTTGCGTGGTCACGACGTTGGAGGTGGTATCGGCCGATGTGGTCAACTGCACCTGCCATGTCGGCTTGCCGAAGATCTGGCTGATGCCGCCGCCGGTAGCCGAGAATCCAGCTCCCGCGCCCACGGTAATGGAATTGTCATTCCATACATCTTCCGGCATGTAACTCAACGCCGAACTCAGCGTGTCCGAACTGGTCGAGGTACCGCTCCAATAAGCAGTTGAAGTGAATACGCTGGGTGCGGTGTTGGCAGAACCGTTGGTGAGGCAGCCGCCGCTGACGCAGGTGGCTTCAAGGTCAGAAGAAAATTCCGTGCCGCCCATGCCGGTCACTTCAGGAATGTCTGCCGGGATATCCACCTGCAGGCCGTAGATGGCGGAGTTGTCCGCCGTGCTGCCGCTGGTGTAATCGCAATCCGCCGCACCGTCATCACCAGCTGCGGCGATGGTGGTCTGGCCCTGCGCGTTGCCTTCCTGCGTGTAGACGCGGAAAGCAGTAGCGTCGTTCTCGTTGTAAATCACGCCCAGCGAGGCTTCATAATCTTCGCACTCACCGTAGCTGATGGAAACAATCGGAGCTGCGTTGTGCGTGATGGCGTAGTCATAGGCGTTGAAGACGTCATTTTGCGGATCGTAAATGTAGAGGACGTTGGCGTTATAAGCCACGCCGCTGGAAAGTTCCAGATCGAGGTCGGCTTCCGGCAGATCGCTGGTGGAAACCTGATTACAGAAAGAGGAGTTTGCGCTGACGCATACCATGCACAGGCTGCTGTTGCCGCTGGTGCAGGAGGAAAGCGATGTAACATAGGTGCCGGTGCCGAGGCTCAGCGTGGGCAGGCTTGCGGCAGTGCGGAAGGCCGTCAGGTCATTCGTATAAACGGCAGTCTGGCCGATGACGGCAATCTTGATGCCTTCGCCGTGATAGCCGCTGGTGTAGAGCGGTGCCACGTTGTAGATGGTGGCGAAGTCTGCCGGTGAAATATAGTGCGAGCCACTTTCCGACGATGTGAATTTCGGGCTGACGCTCTGCAGCGTCTGCTTGCGCAGGTGCGGCTTGGGAGAGAAGTTGTGCAGGCCCTGAATGCTGGCCACCATGCCGGCCAGCGTCTGCGGCAGCGAGGGAGATTTGCTGTTGGCGTAATGCGTTTCGCCGTTGTAGAGATACGAGTGAATTTCTGTCTGGAAGGCCTGCTCCACCTGAACGGCGGTGCCGCTGACGGTGATGGAGTTGCGCGATGGCGCGACGGCGCTGACGGTGAGTCCCTGCGACTGCAGCCAGGTGGAGACCTGCAGCAGGTCGGTGGTGCTCAGACCGAAGCTGTCTGCATATTGCTCCGGCGTGAGCCACTGATGATATTGCGTAGAAGTCGGGTCCTGCTGCGCGGCCAGCAATTCGTCGAGCGCGGCCTGCTGCGTTGCCGATGGCTTGAAGACCAGCGTGATGCCGGAGAGCACCGTGGAGCCTTCCAGTCGTCCCTGGTCGGTGGATACGCGCACACGTCCCGGGACATTGCCGCTCAACTGCGTCAACGGGCTCTCGCTCAGCGGCATGGTGATGCGGTTGACCGGCGTTCCTTGCTGCATCTCCGCCGCCTTCACGGGAAGAGCGCAAAGCAAGGCTGCCGCAAGTGCCAGGCAGCATACCCTGCCGAAATATTTATGAAGTTGCGAGAAAAAGGAATCCGAGAAGGAAAAAGTGGAAGTTGAGGTCATGGTCTCTGTACTCATGGTCGGTAACGCCTCTCAATCAGTTGACGTGCTGCCGTCTGTCAGTTGATGTGCTGCCCAGTGTCTTTTAAATCCAGTGTCGTTGAAATCCAGCGCCGTTGAAACACTGCACACTGAACAGGAACTGTCGCAGCCGCTAACGGTCTGCTGCAGCCCGCCATCAAATGCCGAATCTTGCCCTGCACTTGCGGTTCTTGCGGCGCTTGCTGTCCTGCCGCAATCTGTATTGATACTTTGATTCTCGCTCGGAAGTGTTACGTTGCCAGTTGGACAGCGGATTCCCTGAATACTTGCGGCAACTACCGGTTGCCACTCCGCCAATCACGCTTACCTACGCGTATAGACTGTTTCCTGTTGAAAATGTTACCCAAATTGGCGATTTATTTTCAGTTTCAATGAGTTTGGGACCGTCACTGTCCAAAAGATAGCCCGCAAATCCCCTACACCGCTGGGCAGAAGTGAACACGGCTATTCCACGGCCACCTGGTAGCTGAGGGTGTGGCTGACGCTGGTAACGCCATTGGTGCCTGTGGCGACCACGGTAAATGTCTGTGTTCCCAACGGCGTGGTGTTGGTGGTTCCGGTCACAGAGCCGGTTTTATTGCTTATCTGCGTGCAACCCATGAATCCCAGCGAGGCGCAACCCAGCACCGTTACCGCCAGCAGAACCATGAGCAGCCGACCATATTTCCAGCGACGCGGCCGGACCAGCCCCATCAGCAATGCCAGCGATAGAGCCCCCAAAGCCGTGTCAATGGGGCCACCGCCGGAACTGCCACCGGAATTATTCCCTGGTGCGATACCCGGCTTTGACTTCTTCTGATTGCGAGATTCTTCCCCAACGCCGGAGGTTGCCAGTCCCGTGCCGGATTTGTCCTGGGCAACGTCGGTCGCCATCACCAGCGTGGTCAAACCGCTGCCAACGACGCTGGAGTTGGTCAGCGTGCAGCTGGTGTAAGTGCCGCCCGGCGGCGTGCAGGCAAAATTCACTGTGCCGCTGAATCCATAGAGCGATGACACGGTGATGCCGGCGGTGAGCGTGGAACCCTGCAGCACCACGCCGGTGGCCGGTGATGCCGAGAGCGTGAAGTCCTGCACCGTGATGTTGAATACTGTCGCCGTGCCCGAGGAGTACAACGAGTTGCCGTTGTAGACCGCGGTAATTTGATGGATGCCGGGCAGGAAGAACTTGCTCTGGAATGTGGTGGAGGCGCTATACAGCCCGGATTGAATCAACGAGGCTGAACCCAGCGTGGTGAAGCTGCCGTTGTAGCTGTCGTAGAAGGTCACTTCGCCGGTCGGGAAGGTTGTCACCAACGCGGAATAGGCGGCGGTGGCATTCACCGTGGAAGTGAGAATCACATTCGCGCCGGCCAGAATCGTCGGCGTGGTGGTGGTCAGCGTGACGATGGTGGGAACACCTTCGACCAGCAGTGTAACGATGCTCGATGTTGCTGCCGTTCCAGTTCGTGTCGCCGGAGTAGACGGCGTAGACGCTGTAGTTGCCGATGCTGGTGAAGGTGTATGAAAGCACGGCCTGATTATTGACGACCGTTGCCGAACCGAGCAAGGTTGTGCCGGTGTAGAACGAGACGGTACCCGTGAAGGCGTAGGTCCCAGTGCCGGTGCTGGCGTTGGTGATGGTCGCCGTGAGTGTGCTGGGGAAATTCACCACAGACGGGCTGGGCGTGACCGTCAGCGTGGTAATCGAAGTTCCCTTCAGAATGGTGACAGCGGCAGTCCCCGTAGCGGCGTTGTTGTTGGTGTCTCCGCTATAGGCTGCAGTGATGGTATGTGCGCCGACAGTCAGCGCGCTGGTGGTGATTGTGGCCGTACCGGCGGAAACTGTGATGGTGCCGAGCGCGCCGTTGACTGAGTCGGTGAAGGTGATGGTTCCAGTAGCGCTGGTGTTGCTGACTGCTGCGCTGACCGTGACCAGCGTTCCGTAAACGGCAACCGATGGCGTTGCAGTCACCGTCACCGTCAGCGTCTTCGGCGTGATGGTGAGCGATGCGGTGCCGGAGCTGCTGGAGGTGTTTGCGTCGCCGCTATAGGTTGCGGTGATGGTGTGCGTACCGGCGGCCAGCGTACTGATGTTCAACTGTCCAACGCCGCCGCTGAGTGTGACGGTGCCGAGTGTTCCGGCGACTGAATCGGTCAGCGTGACAGTGCCGGTGCCCGCGGCCGGTGAGACGGAAACTGTAATCGTTACATTGCTGCCGTAGGCGATTGAAATCGTGGAGAGCTGCACGGCCGTGGTGCTGGTTGCCTTGGCTACGGTGAGCGTTGTGGTGCCGGTGCTGCTGGTGTCTGTGGCGCTGCCGGAATAATTTGCCGTGATGCTGTGCGAGCCGGAGCTGAGGTTGGTGGCCGTGAAGGTTGCCACGCCGCCCGCTACGGTACCGGTGCCCAGTGTGCCGCCGAGGGAATCGGTAAAGGTAACGGTGCCAGTGGCGGAACTGTCATTGATAGTGGCGGTGATGATGACCGCAGTGCCGTAGGTAATAGACGCGCTGGAAAGCGAGACCGTGGTGGTGGTGGTGCGCTGGCCCACAATCAATCCGGCAGTTCCGCTGCTGGTGGCGTCATTGGTATCGCCATTGTAGGTGGCCGTCACCGTGTGCGAGCCGATGTTGAATCCAGTGGTGGTGTACGTGGCTACGCCGTTCACCAGCGTCACTGTGCCGAGCGCCGTGCCCAGCGAATCTGTAAATGTCACCGAGCCGCTTACGGTTGCGGGGCTCACCGTCGCGGTAATGGTGACCGAACTGCCGTAGCTGATGGTGGAGCTGGTAAGCGCCACGCTGGTGGTGGTGGATTTCTGCGCCACGGTCAGCACTGCACTCGAGTTGGAAGTGCTGTAGTTGGTGACGCCCTGATAAGTAGCTGTCACGTCATGATTGCCCGGCGCCAGTGTGGATGTGGCGATAGAGGCCACGCCGCCGGAAAGTGTTGCCGAGCCGAGATTGCCGGCAATCGAATCGGTAAAGACCACGGTGCCGGTGGCCGCTGCCGGAGTAACCGTCGCGATGATGGTCTCCTGCGTTCCCTGTGTCACCGGGCTGATGGGCGAGAAACTGGTTGCGGTGGTGGTGGTTGCCGGGTTGATGGTGAATCCGGCATAACCATTGCTGGCCAGATCATTGGTATCGCCGCCGTACTCGGCTTCAATCTCATGCGCGCCGGAGTTTAGTGTTGCCGGCAGAATAAAGACGGCCTGACCGGAGCCATTCAGGTTGACTGCGCCCAGCGTGCCGGCAGCGTTATCCACGAATGTTACGGTGCCGGTGGCCGTCGCGGGAGTCACCGTCGCCGTTGCCGTAACCGCTGTGCCATAGGTCACGATGTAGTTGTCAAAGGTGAGCCCAGTGGTCGTGGTGACTGCCGCCAGCGGACGCGGGATGGCGAGAGCGATGACATTCGCATCCACCGAGCCAAGGCCGGTGGCCAGATCGTAACCGGTGGCTGCGGTGTATCCAATCTGGTTGGCTGTGGGGCAATTGGCAGAGCATGGCACCGCGTTGCTTCCGCTGGTGACGTCATGCAGTGCCGCTGCATTGCTGCTGGAGATGGAGTTAAAGCAGCGGCGCAAAATTTCCCAGTCTGCCGGAGGTGCCGCCCGCCTGTTGCGCGAGCAACGCCACAACTCCGGCGAACGATGCGCTGGCTGCCGTGGTTCCCTGCATCGCGTAGGCCGTGCCGCTGGCATTGGCGAACCCGTTGCTGCAACTGCCGCCCACGCAGACCGGATACATCTGGTCGGCCACCAGACTGATGTCTGGCACATCGCGTACGGAATCTGAAGTAGTGGATGCCTGCCACGCGGGCTTGGCGAAAAGTGAACTGCTGCCGCCGCCACCCGCCAGCACCAGCGGCGCAGGGTAGCTTGCATCGTTCAACGTGTTCCAAGCCGACTCAGCAGTTTCTGTTTTGCCATTCAGCGAAGTTCCGCCGACGGCAATTACCTGCGGCAGGCTGGCCGGGAATGCCACGCTCAATCCCTGTGTTGCGTAGAGTGCACCGGCATCGCAGGCCGCGGCACCGGCGTCGCCTGCGGGGGCAATCACGGTGATACCTTCGGCGGCTGCCTGCTGGCTCATCTGCTGATACGCGGTAATTTCTGCGGAGGAGTACGCAGCTTCGCAACCGATATGGCTGAGCAGCAAAACGGCAGATGCATTCGCGTCGGTGGCAATTTCAGCGGCGTCGAGTTCACTGCCCGCTGCGTAGTAAATCAACTGTGCGCCCGGGGCCACGCCGCCGGCGAGTTCCAGTTCCGCAGTCGCCACGCCGGTGTTGTTGGTCTGGGGTAATGTTCCGCTGCTCGATAACGTCAGCGCAGCCAATCCTGCAGCATTGCGATACGCAGCGATGTCTGCCGGAGAAACGGCTTCACTACCGACGACAGCAATCTGTTCTTTTGATCCAGTGTTGCCGGCCGATGTCAGCGGTGTCACATCATAGAGCGATGCAAATTCCGCTGCGGCGAACCAGCCGGTGGCCGCGTAGGCTGCCTGCGTCAATGCTTTGGAAGAAGAACCCTGAGCAACGGTATTCAATCCCGCGATGCCGACAACGAAACTTGAAAGCGAAGACGGAATCACCGGTGCGTTAGTGTTCGCATAGCCGCTGACGCTGTTGACGCTGTAGTTGTGCAGCGAAACGCCAAAGGCAGACTGCAGTTGCGCTGCGGTGCCGCTGAAACGAATCCATGTACCGGCAGTGCCGGTCGCAGTTACGGTGAATCCCTGCGATACGAGCCAGTCCTGCGCCTGTTGCACTTCTGTTGA
>Ga0164297_10002452_pt1 | contig 18302 bp, 20 predicted proteins | sample GEODES058metaG_FD_113539 | JGI IMG/M metagenome (GOLD analysis project Ga0164297, IMG submission 113539) | Dystrophic lake water microbial communities from Trout Bog Lake, Wisconsin, USA - GEODES058 metaG | ecosystem: Environmental > Aquatic > Freshwater > Lake | place: USA: Trout Bog Lake...
ATCGAGGCCGGGCTGTGCGGGGTGCCGACCCTGGCCTACCGCACCTCCGGGCTGACCTCCGCGGTGATCGACGGCGTGTCGGGCCGCCTCGTCCCCGTGAGACCCGGCGCCCTCGCGGAGGCGCTGGCGGATCTGGTGGCCGACCCGGAGGCGCGGACCCGGCTCGGCGCTTTCGCGCGGATCGCCCTGGAAAGCCACTACAGCCCGGCCGCCGCCGCCCTGTCGCTCGAGGCCGTCTTCCGGCGGCACGGGCTGAGGGACGCAGGCACGCGACCGCGCTTCGCACCGGCGATGCTCGGCCATTTCCCCTTCGCCTCCGCGCGGCAGCCGGGCGCGACCGGGACCGTCCCGGCGCCCTCGCCGCCCCTCGTGCGCCGGCTGCGGCGGGCCAAGCAGATGGTCCTGGGGCGCCGGATGCCCCTCCTGGTGCGCCGCTGCCTTTATCTCGCGGGCCGCTTACGCCGGAGCCTGCCGTGACGGCGCGATCGGACAACGCAACGGCCCGGCGCCGGATCTATCTCGACCAGACCCATCTGCGCGGTCACGTCACCGGGATCGAGCGGGTCACCCTCGACCTGTTCGCCCCCGACAGGCTCGCGCCCCATGCGGTCCGTCCGGTCACCAGCGGATCGCTGACGGGCATGATCGCCGCACAGCATCTCGCGCTGCCCCTGCACGCGCTTCGGGACCGGGACGCGCTCTTCCTGTTCCCGGGCTTCCCGCCAAGCCCCCTCTGTGCCGTCGCGGCGGAAAGCTGCCTGCTCTACGTGCACGACACCTTCCTGCTCACCCGGCCGGAGGATCTGAGCCTGCGCAGCCGGCTCTACATGAGCCCGAGCTTCGCCCTGGCCCTGCGCTGGTGCCCGAACCTGTTCGTCAACAGCAGGACCACCGGCGAGGCCGTGCGCGCCGTCTGCGCATCCCGCGCCCGAGTCGCGTTGCTGCGCCCGCCTGTGCGCGACGCGTTCGGACTCGGCGATCTGCCCGGGCCGGCACCCCACGCTCGGGGCGGCCCGCTGCGGCTCCTCGCCATCGGGACCATCGAGCCGCGCAAGAACTACCCGGCCGCCCTGGCGCTCACCGCGGCGCTGATCCGGGCCGGCGTTCCGGCGGAGCTGCATCTCGTGGGACGGGTCGGCTGGGGCCGGCACGATTTCCTGGATCATCCGCCGCCCTTCCTGCACCGGCACGGCTACCTGTCCGACGCCGCGCTGCGCGATCTCGTGGCTTCCTGCCATGTGCTGCTCTCGACATCGAAGGCGGAGGGGCTCGGGCTGCCGCTGCTGGAGGTGCAACATGGCGGCCTGCCGGTGGTGGCGCCGGACGACGCCGTGTTCCGCGAGGTGCTCGGGCCCTCCGGCGTGCTGATCCGCCCGGAGGCGCCGGACGATGCCGCGCAGGCGCTCATCGCTTGGCTCGCCGGGGACGGTCTCACCCGGGCAGCCGGGGCAAGCCGGGCCAACGTGGCGCACTGGAACGCGGCGGCGGCCGAGGATGGGCTGCGCTTCCACCGCTTCCTCGCGGGTGATGCCACGGCCTATGCCGCCGCGGATTCGTGTGTCGTCGCTCACGGCGTCGTCTGAGGCCGGTACGTAGTTACCGGCAGGGCGGTGGCTTTTCCCGCCTCAAAGGGGTGACAGTTAGATTGGTCTCTCGATGCGTTATCTGTAGGCTTCCTGCCGCGCCCGCCGGATCAAGACGAGAGTACTTTGGCGGTACGGCGATTGCTGACGTACCATCGAAGACACCGCCGCCGGCGAGGTCCTGTCCCGAATCGGTACGAAGCTGATCGGAATGGGTACGGGACGACGGAGACGGTGGGCGGAAAGGTCCGCCCCAGCAGGTCAGGGAGCGAGGCGTATGTTCGACTTCTCGACACGAATAAGCGGTGAGCAACCTGTCCGGATCGTGCTTCCGGAGGTTGCGTCCCGCAACGACCCCAAAGTGATCCTGCGGCGCCTGTGGCGCGGCCGCAGCTTCATTGCGCTGAGCGCCCTGTTCATGGTCGCGGTCGCGGTGGCGCTGCTCGGCCTGATCCCGCCGCGCTACACGTCGAGCATCCAGATCCTCGTCGATCCGAGCGACCTGCGGGTCGTCGAGAACGACGTGAACGCCCGCCAGCCCCAGGCCGACAGCGGCGTCTCCATCGCCGAGAGTCAGGTGCGGGTGATCCAGTCGGATAACGTCCTGCGCCGGGTGATCGCGAAGCTGCACCTCGATCAGGACGACGAGTTCGTGCTGCCGGACGGCAACAACGCGACGCTCAACTGGATCAAGGGTGCCCTCGGCATGCTGCCGCCGCCGGCGAGCCGGGATCCGGTCAACATCGCCCTCGACACGCTTCAGAACCGGCTCAGCGTCCGCCGGGCCGAGCGGACCTTCGTCATCGACGTTTCCGTTCAGTCCCGTGATCCCGAGAAGGCCGCCCAGATCGCCAACACCATCGGCGATGCCTACTTCGCCGAAGAGGCCTCCGCCCGAACCGAGACCGCCCGCCGCGCCTCGGACGCACTAGCGGGCCGGCTCGCCAGCCTCAAGCGCGACGTCGAGCAGGCCGAGGGCGCGGTGGTGCGCTACCGGGAGGACCACAAGCTCGTGGCTTCGAGCGGGCGCCTGCTCACCGACCAGCAGCTCGGCGACCTGAACCAGCAGCTCGTCACCGCCTCGATCAAGACCGCCGAGGCGAAGTCACGGCTCGATCAGGCGCGCCGGATGCGCACCTCGGATCCGAGCACGGCGCTGCCCGAGATGCTGCAATCGCTGGAGATGCAGGCCCTGCGTCAGCAATACGCCACGCTGTCGCGTAACACCGCCGAGCTCGCCACCCGCCTCGGCGAGCGCCACCCGGCCATGGCCGAGCAATACGCCCAGCAGCGCGATCTCCAGCGCCTGATCCAGCGCGAGAAGGAGCGGATCATCGACACGACCCAGAAGGATTACGACCGGGCCGCCGCCAGCGAGGCTGCGATCCGGGGGAGCCTCGACCGGGTGAAGACCGAGACGGTGTCGAGCGACCGGGCCTATGTCGGCTTGCGCGAGCTGGAGCGGACCCTGGAGGCCCGGCGGGGCGTCTACGAGGCCTACCTGAAGCGCGCCCGCGAGGCGAGCGAGCAGGAGCGACTCAACACCACCAACGTGCGGATCATCTCGGTGGCGACCCCCGCCCGCCAGCGGACTTTCCCGCCCTCCCCGAAGATCGTCCTGCCGATGGCTTTGGTGCTCGGCCTGCTTCTCGGCGGCGGCATCGCCCTGGCGCTCGGCGCCGACAGCGACCGCCGGCGCACGCAGCGCGCCGCACCGCGTCCGGCCGCAAGCTTCCGAGCCGCCGATGCGTGACCTCGGGGAGATCGGACTCGACCTGAGCAGGTTTCGCAAGAGCGACCACCGGTTTTGCGAGGACACCCTGCGCCCCACAAGAGATCCGAGCGGACGACGCGTCGGCGTGCCGATGCAGATCCGATTGGAATCGGCGGACCCGCCCCCCCGGGAGGCGCGCCCCCTGCGGTTGCCGGGTGCCCTGCTTCCGGACCTAAGTGTCGAGCTGTTCGGCCTGCGCTTCCAAATCGGCAGCGCCGCGTCGATCGTGGCCGCGGTGGCAGCCCGGCGGCATGACGAGCCGCGGATGATCGTGACCGCCAATGTCGATCACATCGTCCAGCTCAGCACCGATGCGGCCTTCCGGAGCGCCTACGACCGTGCCGCAGCCAGGACCCTCGACGGGATGCCCCTGGTGTGGCTCGCGCGGGCGGCCTGTCGCCGGCCGGTCCACCGGGTGACCGGACACGATCTCCTGGCCTGCGTGCTGGCCGATCCGCCGCCCTTCGCGAGGCGAATCTTCCTGGTCTCGGCCCGCCAGGACGCGGCCGATGCGCTGGCGGCCCGGCTGCGGGCTCAGGGCCTACCGGAGGGGGCGGTGGCAAGCGCGGTGCCGCCCTTCGGCTTCGAGGCCGACCCGGATTACAGCCGGGCGCTCGTCGATCGGATCCGGGACCACGGCACGACGCTGCTGGTGATGGGCGTCGGGGCGCCGAAATCCGAGATCTGGATCGACCGGTACCGGTTCAGCCTGGGCGATCCCGTCGTGTTCTGCGTCGGCGACGCGCTGAACGTTGCGGCGGGCTATCTGACCCGCGCCCCGGGCCTGATGCAGCGCCTCGGCCTCGAATGGATCTTCCGGTTCCTGCAGGCGCCGCGGCGGCTGTTCCGCCGCTACTTCATCAAGTCCTGGCGATTCCTCGGCATCGTCGCCCGGGGGCGACTCACGGATCGCGGCGGCTGAACTCAACCCAAACCCGTGAACAGATCAGGCCGCCGCAATTGCAGCGCGAACAGGAGCGTGAGGGACTTCATATCGGTGAGTCGCCCGTCCCGGCCCATGGCGGCGAGGTCTCGCAGCGGGATCTCGTGAATTGTGACCGCCTCGCCCTCGGCCGCGAGGCCGCCGCCGGCCCCGATCCGGTCGGCGGTCCCGTAGACGGCCAGAAACAGGTCCATCCGCTCGGTGGAGATCCCCGACATCGACCAAGCGCTGGCGATGAACTCAAGGGCGGTCAACCGGAGGCCGGTCTCCTCCATCGCCTCGCGCCGGGCCTCATCCTCGGGCGTTCCCTCGTCGAGCAGGCCCGCCGGCGCTTCCAGGTGGGTCGCCGGACCGTCCGAGTAGAGCACCGGGGCCCGGAATTGCGAGACCAGCGTGGCGACCCGCCGGTCCGGATCGTAGGGCAGGACCGCGACCGCCCGGCCGTGATCCTCGATCTCCCGCGTCATGCGGGTGCCGTCCTCCTGGATGACTTCGGCCACGAGGAAGCGTGCCCAGCCGTCGTGCACGAGGCGCACGCCCCCGATCCGTGGTGCCATACCGGTTCCATCTCACCCGTGAGAGCCTGACGGATCGTTCAGGAATGCGGCGGCTTCACGGAGGTCGTGATGCGAAAGTGCACGCGGTCACCGTCCCGCTCGGTCGCGTCCAGGCGGGCGCCCTCCTCGCGCACGAGATTCGGGATGTCGATCGTCGCCAGCGGGTCGGTGCAGGTCACCACGAGGGTGCGGCCGGCGGGCAGGCGGCGCAAAGCCTTGCGGGTCCACAGGACCGGCAGCGGACATTTCAGCCCGCTGAGATCGAGGACGAGGCTATCCGACTCGTCCTGCACGTGGCGCACTTCCGATTCCGACCGGGAGCCTCTTAGGCCTGACCGCGTCGGCAGGCCAGTTCCGATCACCATTCGGGATGGCTGAAGGCCGGCCCGTCATACCAGTCCGGGTCGGACCACGCGTAGCGCGGCCCGTAATAGCCATACTCGAGCCCGTGCGAGCGCGTCGGCGCATAAGCGTAGCCATAGCCGAACGGCACCGGGTACTGGTACTCGCCGTAGTAGCTGTAGAGCGGCGGCCGGGTCGGCCCCGGCGGGGACCCGGCGACGCGGCGGCCCGGATTCGGCTGTCCGCGATACAGCGGCGGATCGGCGGCGAAGCCCGGACCGGCGCTGATCGAGAGGGACGCCATCCCGGCCAGCAGGGCGGCGGCGTAGCGGAACATGGAACACTCTCCTGTGCATGGCGGCATGCTTCGGAACGTTCCAATATCACGCTTTGCCCGTGAGTCGCGCGGTTGCGCTCGGAGCGTCAACGCGCTCTTAAAACACGCACTCCGAGAAGGCGGCGCGTACGCAGGAACCCCAGCGGCCGTCGTAATCCGCGAGCAGATCATCGGCTCGGGTCCGGCCGGCCGCGACGATCGCCTCCAGCGGCTGGAGATAGATCGTTTCGTTGTGTCCCTCGGCATCCCGGCGGCCGCGGGCACGCAGGCCCGCGCGGGCGATCGCGAGCGCTTCGGCGGCGACCGCGCCGAGGGTCGTGTTCGCCACTGGCGTCGCGAGGCCGAGACGTGGGGCAGTGGCGCGGGCGGCCTCGCGGTTGGCCGCGTTCCAGCCCTTCACGAGGTCGAGCGCTGCATCGAGGGCCGATTCGTCGTAGAGTAGACCGGTCCAGAAGGCGGCCTGCGCGGCGATCATCCCGGGATCACCGACATCGGCCCCGCGCATTTCCAGGAAGCGTTTGAGCCGCACCTCGGGGAAGGCGGTCGAGGCGTGGTTGGCCCAATCCGCGACCGTCGCGTACTCGCCCGGGAGCTGCGGCAGCTTGCCGGCCATCAGATCGCGGAACGAGGCACCGGACACGTCATGATAGATGTCCCCGCGCTTGACGAAGTACATCGGCATATCGAGCAGCCAATCGGCATAGGCCTCGTAGCCGAACCCAGCCTCGAACGCGAAGGGCAGCATCCCGGTGCGGTCGCCATCGGTGTCGCGCCAGATCTCGGAGCGGCGTGACAGGAAGCCGTTCGGCCTGCCGTCGGTGAAGGGCGAATTGGCGAACAGCGCGGTCGCCACCGGTTGCAGCGCGAGAGACGCGCGCATCTTGCGCACCATGTCGGCCTCGGAGGCGAAATCGAGGTTCACCTGCACGGTGGCGGTGCGCAGCATCATGTCGAGGCCGAGGGACCCGACCTTCGGCATGTAGGAGGCCATGATCTTGTAGCGGCTCTTGGGCATCACCGGGGTCTCGTCCCGGCGCCATTTCGGGCTCATGCCCAGCGTCAGGAAGCCGATGCCGAGGGGATCGGCCACCCGCTGCGTAGCCGCCAAATGGGTCGCGAGTTCCGCCGCGGTGGCGTGGACGTCCGGGAGCGCCGCGCCGGAGAGCTCGAACTGTCCGCCGGGCTCGATCGAGATCGCCCCGCCCTCTTCGGCCGCCAAGCCGATGATGTTGCCCAGATCGAGGATCGGCTCCCAGCCCGTCTCCCGGGCGAGCCCCTCCAGCAGGGCCTTGATGCCCCGCGCGCCGTCGTAGGGCACAGGATCCCGGGTGTCCCGATAGAACGGGATCTTCTCGTGCTCGGTCCCGATCGCGAACCGCGCGCGGGGCTTCTCGCCCGCCGCGAACCATTCGATCAGTTCGGCCCGCGTGGTGAGCGGCGTGCTGTCGTTGCTGTCGCGCGCCATGCGCTACCCGTCCGTGCGTCTGACCTGAGCCTGGGATGAGCGCGCCGGGTTGCTCCGGCGGGTCCGTCCGGCTCCCCCTCTCGCGAATGGGGTCCGGGCGGACGCCCGCCCTCGACCCCGACGAGCGCGCGGCGCAGGCGGCGTCCGTCCACGCACATAGTCGAGGCGCCGAAAACCCACAACGCGGCGCCGTTGATCGCCATGCGCCAACACGTCCCAACCACGGAAGCAATCAGCCGCCGCAGCATCCCGATGTGCGCGGGCACACATAATAGGGGGCGAATCGGAAGGTCAGCGCGCATCGCCGAGCACGGCCTGGACCAGGGTGAGGACGGCCACCGCAGCGGTGTCGGCGCGCAGGATCCGCGGCCCCAGGGAGAGCGCGACCGTGTTAGGCCGAGCCCGGATCTGCGCCCGCTCCTCCTCGGAGAAGCCGCCCTCCGGGCCGACCAGCACGGCGAGCGGCGGCGGCCCCTGGGGGTCGGCCGCGGCCGCGAGCGCGCGCACCGAATCACGCACGGGCGCGTCCTCATCGCAGAAGACGAGGAGCCGGGCCGGATCGAGGCCCGCCAGAACCTCGGGCAGCCGTGCCGGCTCGGGACAGTCCGGGATCGCCAGGATGCCGCACTGCTCGGCGGCCTCGATGGTGTTGGCGCGCAGCCGGTCCATGTTGACCCGGTCGCCCTGCGTGTAGCGGGTGATCACCGGGCGGATCGTGCCCGCCCCCATCTCGACCGCCTTCTGGGCGAGGTAATCCAGGCGCGCGCTCTTCAGCGGCGCGAACAGGTAGTGAAGATCGGCCGGTGCGGGCTGTGGGCGGGTCTGCGCGGCGACATGCAGATCGGCACCCTTGCGCCCGGTCTGGACCAGATGGGCGCGCCACTCGCCGTCGCGGCCGTTGAAGACCAGCACGGGATCGTCCGGCCCCCGGCGCAGGACGTTGAGCAGATAGTTAGCCTGCGCGCGATCAAGCGGCAGGCGCGCACCTTCGGCGAGGTCGGCCGCGACGTAGAGGCGCGGAGCGGTGAAATCGTAGGCCGGCATGCCGGCGTGGTCGCAAGGTGCCTCCGGCCTGTCAACGCATCGTCGCCCCGCGAAAGTGTTGCCAAAGGGTTACGACCGCAGCTTTTCGGCTTTCGAGACACAGAGGTTTTGGAGAGCCGGTTTGTCGCTCGATTGACGCCACATTCCTATGGCGAACCCAACAATACGGAATTGAGCCGGCCGTGCGCGGATTCGGCAGGGGCGTCGAGGGAGTTGCGGGATGGCGAAGGGGAGCTTGGGTCTAGGGGCTGCGGTGCTGGTCGGCACGGTCCTGTTCGGGACGGCGGCCTTCGCGCAGGGGGCAGCGCCGGAATGCGGCACCATCCAGAAGACCCTGGCGGAGCGCAAGGCGCTGGTCGGCAAGGCCAACGCGGCCTCGCAGACCAAGAAGAAGATGACGCCGCAGGAGGCTTGCGCCCTGTTCGGGAAGCTCCAGGCCAACGGCGCCGAGGGCTTGAAGTGGATCACCGCCAACAAGGAATGGTGCTCGATCCCCGATTCCTTCGCTGAGGGCTTCAAGGCCGATCACCTGAAGGTCAGCGGCATCCGCACCAAGATCTGCAGCGTCGCCGCGCAAGCGACCAAGATGGAGGCTCAGGCGCGCGCCCAGGCCACCGCTCAGGCCAACGGCCAGGGCGGCGGACTGCTCGGCGGCCCGGGCCTGACCGGCAGCTTCAAGCTGCCGCAGGGCGCTCTGTAAGAGCGCATCGCGACGACGATTGAGCGCCGCGGCCGATTGCAACGCGATCGGCCGCGGCTCTAAGGGATTGCGGGTCCAACGCGGATCCTTCTTCCGCGGCTGCGGAAGGATCGATATGCGGGACGACCGGAGACCCGGCCGATGAGCGGGCAGCCCACGGGCGGAACCGTGATCCAGGATCGACGCCCGGCCGATGCGGTGGCGGGCCACTGGGTCGGGCGAATCGCGCCGCGATCCTGGCGCCCCTATCTCCGCCTCGCGCGGATCGACCGGCCGGTGGGCTGGTGGCTGCTTGTGCTCCCGTGCTGGTGGTCGGCCGCCCTGGCCGCGATCGCGGCGGACCAAGCCTTCCCCGATCCGTGGCACTGCCTGCTTTTCCTGATCGGCGCAGTGGCGATGCGCGGGGCGGGATCGACCTACAACGACATTGCCGACCGCGATCTCGACGCGCAGGTCGAGCGCACCCGCCTGCGCCCCCTCCCCTCGGGGCAGGTCCGGCCGCGCCACGCGGCCCTGTTCCTCGTGGCCCAGGCCCTCGTCGGTCTCGCGGTGCTGCTGCAATTCAACGAGCAGGCGATTCTGGTCGGGCTCTGCTCGTTGCTGCCGGTGGCGATCTACCCGTTCATGAAGCGCGTCATGCCGCTGCCGCAGGGGGTACTCGGTCTAGCCTTCGCCTGGGGCGCGCTGATGGGCTGGGCGGCGGTCTTCGCGCGCCTCGATGCGGCGGCGCTGCTGCTCTACGCGGGCGCGTGGTTCTGGGTGGTGGGGTACGACACGATCTACGCGGTCCAGGACATCGAGGATGACGAGATGGCCGGGATCCGGTCCTCCGCTCGCCTGTTCGGCCGGCATGTGCGCGGTGCGGTCGGCCTCTGTTACGCGCTGGCGGCCTTGTTGGTGGCGCTGGCAGCGTGGCGGGCCGGGGCGGGACCGGTGGGGTTCCTGGGTGTGGCGGCCTTCGCCGGGCATCTCGCCTGGCAGGTCCTGTCCCTGCGGGAGCGTGACGGGCGCGGGGCGCTGACCCTGTTCCGCTCGAACCGCGATGCCGGTCTGATGCTGTTCGTCGGCCTCACCGCCGACGCGCTGGTGCGCAACCTCTCTTAAGTTCGTCGGGGCGCTCAGGTCCGGGCAATGATCTCGTTCTCGCCGCGGTGAATTTGCGGCCGTGCCGGTAGCCGGCCGGTCTTGCGACGGGCCAGGAAGCGCGGGCGGCGTCCGCCCAGCCCGGCATGGCGGCGCCGGATGCGCACACGGCCGAGGATCAGTCGGCCGATCTGCTCGGCGACCGGCATGAGGACACCGTCCTCCCGAACGATCATCCGCACCAGCCCGGCCCGCGCCGCGATGTCGCGCCAGATGGCGACCACGTCGTCCTCATCGAAGCTGCCGAGCCGGTGGAGTTCCTCGCCCTCGGCATCGACCAGGATCAGGCTGAACCGGTCGGCGCCGGCCATCTCGGCCTCCTCCACGGCGTAGGCCAGCGCGATCCCGACGGCGGCACGGGCGCCCGGGCTGCTGCCGATCACCGGGAGCGGCGACGCGGTGAGGTGGAGCGTGCCCTGGGCACCCTGCATGCAATGTCCTGCGCGACGTTCGTCCGTAAACGCGGGAGTGTTCATCTGTCCGAGTCCCTGGGGCAAGTGGCGGCCCCTGTCGGGCCGTCCGTTATGCCAAGCAAAATCGCACCCGAACTCCTCCGCACCGCTTAAGAGCCGTCGTTAAGCGAATCTGGACAGGGCTGTCATTTGCGGAATGCTCAATGCTTCCTTGAATGCTCAACATTTCCTTGCGCGGATTGGTCGTTATCGATTGATCAACCAGCATCCTTGTGGCGGTGCAGGCGGCGCCGTACAACGGCGGGACCGGGTGCGCGATCATCCGCGCCCGGCCCCCTCAGCCCGAACGTCCCGCCATCCGTTCGACCGGATGAACGGCGTGATGGGCTGTCCGGCCCCCAACGGATCCCACGCGGAGCGCGATGCCCGAGCCCCTCACCGACGACGCCGTATCCGCCCTGATGCCGGAGTTGCGCGCCGTCATGCGCGAGGCCGCCGACATCGCGCAGCCGTTCTTCCGCCTCGGCGGGCAGACCTCCGCGCGCATCTGGTCGAAGGCCGGTGGCTCGCCGGTGACGGAGGCTGACGTTGCGGTGGACGCCTTCCTGAAGGTCCGCCTGAGCGCGCTCGTGCCGCAGGCGGCGTGGCTGTCGGAGGAGACCGCGGACGATCCGGCACGCCTCGGCCACGACCTGATCTGGATCGTGGATCCGATCGACGGCACCCGGGCGTTCCTGTCGGGCCATCCCGACTGGTCGATCGCGGTCGCCCTGCTTGCCAGGGGCGAGCCGCTGATCGGCTTCGTGCACGCCCCCGCGGGGAAGACCGATTACGAGGCTGTGCGCGGACGCGGCGCGACCCGCAACGGTAGCCCGATCCGAGTGGATGCCCGTCAGGATCTGTCCGGCGCGCGCATCACCGGCCCGAAGCCGATGCTGGATCGCCTGACCCGGGGCGCCAAGCCGAACCCCGATTTCAGCGTGGTTGCGCGGATTCCGTCCCTCGCCCTGCGGCTCGCCCGGGTGGCGGAGGGCAGCGTCGATGTCGGAATGATTTCGGGACAGGCCCGGGACTGGGATCTGGCCGCAGCCGATCTCGTCCTGCGGGAAGCCGGCGGGATCGTCTGCGATTTCGAGGGCACCGCCACCCCCTATAACCGGGCCGAGCCGGTCCACGGCGAATTGCTTGCGGTGCCGGCTGCCCTGCGCGATCCCGTCCTCACGGCCTGGAGCCGTTGAGGCTTCAGGGCCGCTGAGGACGATACGGCCCGTCAGGCCGCGCGCACTTCGCGGAGCGTGACCGCGCCTGGGGCGAGCCCGAGGCGATCAGCGAGATGCCAGTGCAGCTCCCGCGGGGAATGGTAGTTGTAGGAGCGGTCGATCAGGTGGCTGAGATCGCCACCGGTCTGACTCGCGGTCTTGGCCTCGGCCAGCTTGCCGACCCGGAAGGTCGGGGCGTCGGTCACGGGGGACCGGAAACCGCGGCGGCGTGTATACTCGAATAACATAAGCGTCTTTTCTTTTCTGGACCGGACGTTTGCTTCGTCCGGCGTCGTTTCTGGGGTATTGCCTCCGACGCGACCGGCCTCCGGACGGGTTTGTCTGGATCGGTAGCGTCGGAAGGGGGAGCCGCTCGTGCGGCCGGTTCGTCGTCCCGACCCGACATTGCGCTCGGCGCCCCCCTGTCACGTCATGCGCATCAGGGGGAGCCGGGCCGGACCCGCCGACGGATCAGGCCGCCTGAAGGTTGCCCGCAGCGTCCTTGCCGCTGCGCTTGTCGGTCAGGATCTCGTAGGTGACCCGCTGACCTTCGATCAGGTTGCGCATCCCGGCGCGCTCGACGGCCGAGATATGCACGAACACGTCCTTGCCGCCGTCGTCGGGCTGGATGAAACCGTAGCCCTTGGTCTCATTGAACCACTTCACAGTGCCGGTATTCACGTAGTGTACCTCATTCGTCCATAGGCCACCGGCGCGGCGCAAGCGCCGCGTGGTGCACCACGGTCTTTCTGGATTTGGCCAGTGCGGCGGGGCGCGAGTCGCTGAACCTTGAGCAGCGTCAGCCTCGGTGGGTAAGCCCCCCGGTCACGTATTTAGGCGCGGGCTGCGGCGGCAACAAGGCGCCGGCCGCGTATCTTCTGCGTCGCAGGCGGGGATGAAGGCGCAACGCCCGTCCACGGCCCCCTGGGATTTCGGGCCTCCACGATGCATATACGGAGTGCGCGCAAGCAGTTACGGCGCGCGGCTCTGGACGATACATGGCAGGCATATCGGTTTCGCTGGACGGCGCGAACATCCAGCTGTCCTTCCAGAAGGACGATCAGGCGACCGCGGTGGTGATGGATGCCCGCGCCGCCCGCGCCCTGGTGCGGGCCGTCGGGCAGTTGCTCACGGCGATCGACGATACCGACGAGCCCGACATGGGGGATGAGATGGGCGACGAGGAGGTCGCCATGCTCGATGTGACATCGTCGGCGATCGAGATTGGCACCGACGAGGAGGGACAGGCCGTGGTCGCGCTCCAGGCGGGGGCGCTGCCGCCCTTCCAGCTGCGCCTGACCGACGAAGAGGCCCGCCACGTGGTGACGAGCCTCTCCGAAATCCTCAGCGCCCCGCGCGACGTGCGCACCTCGCACGGCGGCCACTGACCACCGGCCTCACATCCGCGTGCCGGGATCGGTCGGCGTCCCGGGGAAGATGTCGGGTTCCGAGCCCGGGCCGCCTGGCTCGCCGATGCCGGGATCGTTCACCGGATAGGGCGTGCGCGGTCCGGTCGGGCCGATATCGGGCTCCTGATCGGGGATGGACGGGGGCGGCGGCAGATCGCCGGGCGTAGGCTCGGGTAGGCCGGGATTGGCCATGACGCGGCTCCTATGGGTTCGGGATGGGGATCAACAGATTGGGCCCCGCTGGGTTCCGATCTGCCTTGGCCGCAGATTCGACCGCCGCGACGCCCGCGGGAACAGCCCGCACGGCGCTCGGTTGATCGGGCCAAACCCGATCTCCAGGAGGCCTCGATGCCCGATATCCGCCACGCCAAGATCCTGATCCTCGCCACCGACGGCTTCGAGGAGAGCGAATTGACCGTGCCGCACGCCAAGCTGTCCCAAGCCGGCGCCACCGTGACGGTCGCCGCCCCGCAATCGCGCCAGAGCAAGGGCACGATCCGCGGCTGGGACAAGACCGACTGGGGGAAGGACGTCGCGGTCGACACCGATGTGGAGCAGGTCGATCCGTCCGCCTACGACGCGCTGGTCCTGCCGGGCGGCCAGATCAACCCGGACAAGCTGCGGCTCGAGCCTAAGGCCCTAGAGGTGATCAAGAGCTTCCTGACTTCCGGCAAGGTCGTCGCCGCGATCTGCCACGCGCCCTGGCTCCTCATCGAGGCCGGGGCGGCCAAGGGCCGCGACCTCACCTCGTACAGCTCGATCCGCACCGACGTGATCAATGCCGGCGGCCGCTGGCACGACAAGGAAGTGGTGACCGATCAGGGCATCATCACGAGCCGCAACCCCGGTGACCTCGACGCCTTCTCGGCCAAGATCATCGAGGAGATCCAGGAAGGCGGCCACGGCACGCGGCAGCTGGCGGCCTGAGGGAGCCAACCAGGCTTGGGAGTAGAACGCCTCTTCCCCTCTCCCCGCGTGCGGGGCGAGGGGGTTTATCCGCGCCCGCGCTCGCCCAGGATCTCCAATACCGTGCAGTTCCGGATCGGGCGCCCGTATTCGTCGGTCCCCTCCACGGTGACGCGATGCGCGCCGGGCGCGAGGTCGTCGGGCAGCCGGGCCGTCCAGATATGGGTCGAGGGTGTAGCCTGCACCCAGCTCTTCTTGGTCTCGGGATAGCGGGCGAAGAGTTCCGCGACGAAGGGATCGGTTCGACGGGTCCGGGCCATCGCCTGCGCCGGCTGGTCGCCGATTCGTAACGTCAGATTCGTGCGCGGGCCGCCGTCGAACACGTTCACCACCACCGTCGTGTCGGCCAGCGCGTCCTGCGGTACCGGCGGGCGGAGACCCTGCACCGGCCGGGTGAGGCGGATCACCTCTACGGCCCCGCCCCGCGCCTCGCTCTCGAACAGGATGCGCATCGTCTCGTCCGGCTGGCCCTGCGCCGGCACGTAGCGGGTGGTGTAGTCGGCCCCGCGCACCGACAGGACGTGAAAGCCGTTCGGCGTGCCGTCGCGGCTGTCGGCCGAGGGGATGCCGGTGCGGGTGTCGGGCCCGCTCCACCACGAGCCCGAGACGGCGGTCAGCACGTGATGGTGATGCCCTTCGGCCGGGTAGTGATGCTCGGTGGTGTGGGTGTGGCCGGCCAGGCTCAGCACTTTGCGCCCCGCCAGCAGGTCGAGCAGCGCCGCGCGGTCGGTCGTGATGCCGTGCGGATCGTCCGGCGTCGTGTCGGTGAAGAGCGGGATGTGCATGGCGAGCACGATCAGGTCGTCCCGCGGGATCTCGGCGAGGAGGTTGCGCAGGAAGGTCAGGCTGCGTTCGCCGATGTGCCCCCGGTACGTGTTGGCGCCCACCGGGACCGGCGGCCCCAGCCACTCGACATTGTCGAGCATCACGAACCACGCCCGCCCGTGGCGGAACGCGTAGGTCGGCGCGCCGAACACCCGCTTCCAGGTCTCGCGGCTGTAGCGGGCATCGGGGGCCTGCATGTTGAGGTCGTGGTTGCCCGGCAGGCTGTACCAGGGCAGGCCGATCCGCCCGACGATGCGGTTCGACCGGCCGTAGAGCGAGAGGTCGTCGAACAGCACGTCGCCCATGGTCATGCCGAAGGCGGCCGGGATCGCCATGGCGCGGGCGACTGCCGTGTCGCGGACGTGGTCGAGCTCGAACCGGCTCTCGGGCTGCGGATCGGTGAACAGGACGACGTCGAAATCCGCGGGCTCGTCGACCCGGGTCAGGGTGAAGTCGATCGACGCCGGCAGGGGACCGGTCGGCGCGATGCCGCGGTAGCGCAGGCCCAGGCTTGCGGGGGTGCCGTCCGGCTGGTGGATGTAGGAGTGGCGCGGCACATTGTCGGCGTCCCGCGGTAGGGCATAGCCCGGCGGCTTGATCACGAAGATCGCCCCGTCGCCGGGCATCGGCAGGCGGTAGCGGCCCTGGTCGTCGGTGCGCGCGATCTCGCACCCGTTCGAGACCAGAATCCCGGGCAGCGGGGCGCGCTCCCCGCCGGTCACGTCGGTGGCGTAGACGATCCCGGTCGCCTCAGCGGCGCCCTGCGCCTCCGCGCGGCCGACCGCGAGTCCCAGGCCCGCGAGACCGACCACGGCCTCCCGGCGGGTGAGGCGTCCGTCGCCGGATACGGGTTCGCGCGACATCGGGGGCTCCTGCACGGTGTCCTGCTCCGCCGCAGGAAGCCAGCAAAGCGGTCCCGGCGACACGGGCTCGTATGGCCAAGCAGACTCTTTTGACCGGGCGATGACAGACGCGCCCCAAAACGCGCGAGGCCCGCATCTCGGCGGAGATGCGGGCCTCAGATCATCCGGAGCGGGCTCGGGCGAAGGATTACTCCTCGTCGCCGGGCTCGAAGGTCTGCGGCATCGGCTCGGCGCTGGCGACCGGGGTCGGGGCGCCGATGGTCGAGGGCACGTTCACGCCGTCACGCTTGTAGATGTCGTCGCGGAACTGGACGATGCCGTCCGGGGTCGACCACGCGGTGATGTAGGTCCAGTAGACCGGCACCGGCTGGGCGATGTTGGCATCGACACGCTTGCCGCTCTCGATCGCCTCCTCGACCTTCTGGCGATCCCAGCCAGGCGTGTCCTTCAGCAGCCACGTGATGTACTCGCGCACGTTCTGCACGCGCACGCAGCCCGAGGAGATGAAGCGGAAATCGTCGCCGAACACGCCCTTGGTGTTCGTGTCGTGCATGAACACGCCGTAGGGGTTCGGGATGTTGATGCGCACGATGCCCATCGAGTTGAAGTCGGCGCCCGAATCCTGCCGGTAGGTGTAGCGCGTGCCCTCGTCGGAGAACCAGTTCACCGACTTCGGCGAGACTTCCTGGCCGTTCGACAGAATGCGGATCCGGTTATCGGTGAGATAGTTCGGATCCTTCTGCATCTTCGGGATCAGGTCCTTCTTCACGATGGAAGCCGGGACCGTCCAGGTCGGGTTGAAATTGATCTGCGTCGCCTTGGTGTTCATGATTGGCGACTGGCGGTCGATCTTGCCCACGCCCGCGGCGTGGAGCGTGACGACCTGACCGTTCTCGACCGTCTCGACCAGGGCGGCCGGGATGTTGGTGATCACGAAGCGGCGGCCGAGATCGCCCGAGTAGGAGCGCAGGCGCACCACGTTGGTCTCGAGCTGGCGCAGGCGCACGTCAGCCGGCACGTTCATGGCCTGCTGGGTGGCGAGGCTCATCGTGCCGGTCTGGCTGAGGCCGTGCCGCGCCTGGAAGCGTTTCACGCCGGCGGCGACGTAGGAATCGTACACGCCAGACCCGCCGGCCGCCGCGTCGAGGTCACCGGTAACGATCAGGCGCTGGCGCACGGCGGCCACCGCCGGGCCGCGGGAGCCGACGCGCAGATGCTCGGCACCGGACACGGGGCGCCAGCCGCCGCGGGTGACGATATCCTTGTAACGCTCGACCATCTGCTCGGTCGCCGCCACGGTCTGAGGCGAGAGAATCGGAACGGTCTCACGCTGCACCTGCATGCCGGCAGGCGAGGCGTAGTCCTGCGCCCATTCGGCCTGAGCGTAATTGCCCTGGTCACGGGCCTCCGCGGCGCCAATCCCGAGGGTGCCGAGGGCGGCCACGCTCAGGAGGGTGGTGAACCGGTTATGTGCCGTCTTGCGCATCGGTCGCTGGCTCTGGTCCGGGGTCTGTTCGGATCGTGGCGGGAGAAGTCGGTCTCGGCTGCCACGCTGTCGGGTTGTGGCTTAAGACTCCCTATCGAAGGGGCCGGAATATGGCATTGCGGTGCGCCAGCGCACGCTGCCTGCCGGTGCGGCACCCTGGCAACAGCCACGGGCTTCCCGGTGTGGCAGGGATACCATAGCGATCCGGATCGGACCGCGAACGGGCGCAGCATGGTTCGGGCTTCGGCCAGATCGAGACGACGCGACGGCGGTACCGTGGCGCCCCTGCGCGCCGCGATCGCCGTGCTGGCGCTCTACGCCTTCGTGCTCCAAGCTTTCCTGGGCGGGCTGATGCCGATCCCGGCCGCGGCCGGCGGCCTGTGCGCGCAGCATGCGGCCTCCGACTCGACGCCGAATGGGCTGCCCGCGCACGGCCACGGCGATTGCTGCACGGTCGCGCAGGCGACCGGCACCGCCCTTCCAGCCCGCGTCGCGCCCGCCATCATCGCGTGGACGGCCGAGGATCGGGGCGGGCCCGCCTACCGGGACGTCGACCGGACCGGTGCCCGTGCCCCGCCCGACCGAAGCGTATCACCACGCGGCCCCCCATCCGCCTGAGCGATCGTTTCCCGACGACTCCCTCAGAACGGATGCATTCCCATGAAGATTCTTGTCCCGGCCGTGATCGGCCTCGGCCTCGTCGCCTCTGCGGCGCAGGCCCACGCGGTGCTGGAGCGCAAGCAGGCGAGCCCCGGCTCGACCTATCGCGGCGTCGTCCAGATCATGCACGGCTGCGACGGCAAGCCGACCACGAAGGTCAGCGTCAGCATTCCGGAGGGGCTGATCGGCGCCAAGCCGATGCCGAAGCCCGGCTGGACGCTGGCGACCAACCGCGGCGCCTACGCGAAGACCTACACGACCCATCACGGCACCGCCTCGGAGGGCGTGAAATCGATCACGTGGAGTGGCGGCTCCCTGCCGGACGACGAGGTCGACGAGTTCACCTTCCTGGCGCAGGTCGCCGACACGTTCGAGCCCGGCGCAACAATCTACGTGCCGGTGCAGCAGGATTGCACCGAGGGCGGCTATTCCTGGTCCGACATCCCGAAGCCCGGCCAGGATGCCCATGACCTGAAGGCGGCGGCTCCGGCCTTCCGCATCGTCCAGGCCGCCCAGGCGGCGCCCGCGCAGGC
>Ga0164297_10002454_pt1 | contig 18283 bp, 14 predicted proteins | sample GEODES058metaG_FD_113539 | JGI IMG/M metagenome (GOLD analysis project Ga0164297, IMG submission 113539) | Dystrophic lake water microbial communities from Trout Bog Lake, Wisconsin, USA - GEODES058 metaG | ecosystem: Environmental > Aquatic > Freshwater > Lake | place: USA: Trout Bog Lake...
CCGCCACCGCCGCCGAATCCACCGGATCCGCCGCCAAAGCCTCCGCCGCCCATTCCGCCGCCGCCGAAGCCACCGCTACCGCCACCACCAAAACCACCACTACCACCGCCACCAGCATTGCCGGTGTTGATCAAAGTGCTTCTCTCAGGCGGGATATTGTAATTCTGATTGCCTTCCTTCTGTCCAATCATCATGGCAATGAAGGCAGGATCTGCAGAACGAATTTTGATTCTACGAATAATCTTGGTATCTGTCTTCGGTGCCGTGTCATTCGTGTCCTTTTGATTCGCCGTTATATTGTCCGCCTTCTTCACAATCTCATACACTCCAGCTTCAATGCGGTATGTCGCATCTACTTGCCGAAGCACGTTTTGAAGAGCGGTTTCAAACGTGACGTTCTTTAGACTAACTGTAACCGGGCCCTGGACCTCAGGTGCAATCGAGTACGAGACGTTGACGTTTTTGAAGAGTGCTCTTAATGCCTCCCGAACATCGGCTTGCTCCAATTCGAGTGAGGAGATTTGCTTTTGAGAAATATCTTCTTGCGCCGATGCAATTGAACTTACAGACATGACGACGCTAACCCCAACTAGAAGTGCGAGTGCGTGCCGAATACCAGGTTTCATTTGTTGACCTCCATTTAAAGATTACGACTCTAAAACGAAGATGTGAAGCCCTTTTTTGTTAACATTCCAAGCTTAAAAGACTCTTATGTTGGTACCCGGTACACAAAGGCGCCGGAGAATGATGCGAAAGCAACAAAGGAAGAATGCCTTCTTGGGGATTTGGTGCCAACAAAAAATCAGGCTAGCTCAAAAGAGCTAGCCTGATTAGAATCAATCAATCCTTGCGGACTTATTCTTCAGGTGTTGCGTCCTCGTATTCGCCGTCATCTCCGGTCAGGTCGCCACCGTCGGTATCCTGAACGATCCTTGCAATGCTTCGGACTTGGTCACCTGCAGCCATGTTAATGAGACGCACACCCTGTGCAATTCGCCCAGTGGTACGGATTTCCTTCACCTTCAAACGGATTCCCTTGCCCTTGACTGTCATGACCAAGAGTCGGTCTCCATCTTCCACAACCTCACCACCAACAATCTTGCCGGTCTTGTCGGTGCAATTCATTGTAAGAATGCCACTGCCTCCACGACCTTGGACTCGGTAATCAGAAAGTGGTGTTCGCTTTCCATATCCGTGTTCGGAAACTACAAGTAGGGAAGCGGTTTCTCGCACCACATCGGCATGAACCACATGGTCGGTATCATTGCCTTCTTTGAAGACAATAGCCCGAACACCACCAGCCGCTCGGCTTCGAGATGTCGCTTCCTTCTCATTGAATCGTATGCTCTGACCTTCTTCAGTGACTAGGATCACATCATCGTTTCCACGAGTCTTAAGTGCCCAGCCCAGTTCATCGCCTTCTTCGATGTCGAAAGCGATGAGACCGTTGTTTCGGATATTAGAGAACGCACTCAGAGTGGTTCGCTTGATTTCAGCCTGTCGCTTGGGACCAGTTCCTCGCGTAATCATCGTCAGGTAACCCTCAGCCGAAAGATCCTTGACGGAAACTGTAGCGGTAACTCGTTCACCACCCACAATCTGAATGTAGTTGATGACCGGCATACCCTTGGCATATCGACCGCTCTCGGGGATTTCATAACCCTTCAATCGATAGACGCGACCACGATCTGTGAAGAACAGAATTGTATGGTGGGTGCTGACTTGGAACAGGTGTGCTGGTTCATCATCAGCTTTCAGAGTGTTATTGACACCCTTACCGCCACGCTTCTGCTGTCGATAGGCGTCGATGCTGACGCGCTTAATGTATCCATCGCGTGAGATCGAGATGATTGCTTCTTCGTCTGGGATCAAGTCCTCAGCGCTGAAGTCGCCAACTTCTCGACTTTGAATCTTGGATCGTCGCTCATCACCGTACTTGTCGCGGAGGAAGATCAGCTCATCTCTAAGGACCTTCTTTAGTCGCTCTGGGTCATCCAAAATCTCCATGAGATTTTGCACTTTGAGCGCAGCGTTCTTAAAGTCTTTTTCCAGTTCTGCCTGGTCCAACTGAGTCAGTCGACGGAGAGGCATGTTAAGGATAGCATGAGCCTGCACAACGGACATCGCGAACCGCTTCACCATCTCTGCACGCGCGGTTGGAGTATCTGCACTGCTTCGAATGAGGGCGATGATTTCGTCCAAGAATCGGCGAGCAATTTGGAAACCTTCTGCGTGGTGCAGTTCTTCCAGAGCGCGATAAAGCTCATATCGCGTTCGGAGTTCGATCACTTGCCGTCTGTGGCGCAGATACTCATCAAGCATGGTGATGAGCGGGCAGGTTCTTGGGGCCATGTCGACCAAGCCGAGCATGATGGCACCGAAAGTAGTCCTCAAGTTCGTGTGCTTCAGCAGGTAGTTGAGCGCCTTGTTCGGATTCACATCTCGGCGAATCTCGATTTCAATACGCATTCCACGCTTGTCTGAATAGTCTTGAACGCTGAGGATGCCGTCAAACTTTCTTTCTTTCGCGATGACCGCAATCGACTTGATGAGGTTTTCTTTGTTGACCTGATAAGGAATTTCAGTGACGACGATCAGGGATTTCCCAGCATCACCTGGTTCGATCATCGTTTTAGCTTGCAAAACAATTGACCCACGGCCAGTCTCATAGGCACTTCGAATTCCCTTGGTACCCATGATGATTCCGTAGGTGGGAAAGTCTGGACCAGGAATGTGCTCCATGATGTCATCGAGGTTACATTGAGGATTGTCCAACCGGTGGATCAAGCCATTGCAAACTTCCGTGAGGTTGTGTGGAGGCAAGTTGGTGGCCATGCCAACGGCGATGCCCTGGCTACCGTTACAAATGAGATTGGGAAACTTGCCTGGAAAAACTTTCGGCTCATTGAGCGTTTGAGAATAGTTTGGAAGCCATTCAACAGTTTCTCGATCCAAGTCCTCCATCAGTTCTTGTGCCAGAGGTGTAATTCGAGCTTCCGTATATCGCATGGCTGCCGGAGAGTCGCCGTCGATACTTCCGAAGTTTCCTTGTCCGTCGATAAGCGGATAACGCATCGACCAAGGTTGAGCCATACGAACGAGCGTCGGGTAGATAACTGCTTCGCCGTGAGGGTGATAGTCGCCACTGGTTTGGCCGCAGATCTTTGCACACTTAGCATGGCCACCATCAGGTGACAAGTTCAGTGTCCTCATCGCATATAGAATGCGTCGTTGGACCGGCTTAAGGCCATCGCGTACGTCTGGCAAAGCACGTGCGATGATAACGGACATTGCGTAGTTAACATAAGAGCGTCCCAGCTCTTCATCTACGTTGACAATCGAAAAATTGGGGTTCTCTGCCACAGGTAAAGATTCCTGACGATCCAGAGGGGCAAATAGCCGCAGAAACTGGCTCGATCTGAACCTAATTGTACCTGTTTTGCCTGTTTAAATCCCGTTTTGTGCAGCAGAATCGCCAATTGCCAATCCCCCTACAGGAATCGAGATTGACAGGACTTAAATTAAAAATTTGGCCATGTCCCCCTGCGATTGGTTGAATCGACGTGCGGTAGGGGAGTTGCGGAGGTTTCCGTTTCGCTATATCATGCCACTTGGAGATGTAAGTTGTCTCCATTACGGGAGGGTAACCAGATGAATGATGGACGAGAAAAGAAGGTTCCAGCGGGGATATTAGCAATCTTGCTAGGAAGTTTGGGCATCCACAAGTTTTACTTGGGGAACACTACGGCTGGGATTATTCAGTTGTTACTTGGCTTTTGCGGTATCGGAGGGCTGATCGGAATCATTGAAGGAATCATCTATCTGACCAAATCTGACGACCAGTTCGTGGCCGATTACGTTATCAACAAGAAGGCTTGGTTCTAGTTTTTTAAACTTGGTCTGGCGAGATCATCAAACGAAAATCAGCCTGTCGCGTAGACTGAATAAGTGAGTACGGGCAGGCTGGTTGTAGGCGTTACGGGGGCGAGCGGAGCGATCTACGCTCAGAGGTTTTTGATTCAGGCCGCAGCCCACTATGAAGAAGTTTTGCTCATCATGAGTGAGCAGGCCTTCCAGGTCGCCAGTACAGAATTGGGTATTGAAATTAGCCGAGAACAGTTCTCAACCCGCCAATGGCTCGGGGCCGATTACCCTCAGATCAAGCTACTTGGTTCGAAGAACTACTTCACCCCTCCCGCTAGTGGATCGTATCGCCATGACGGCATGGTGATAGTGCCTTGTTCCATGGGGTCCGCCGGACGCATCGCTCATGGGATTTCCGATGATCTTCTGACCCGAGCGGCAGATGTTTGCTTGAAAGAACAGCGTAAGTTGATTTTGGTTCCCAGGGAAATGCCTTGGAACTTGATCATGCTTCGAAACATGACTCAGTTGGCGGAGGCGGGAGCGACCATTTTGCCTGCCTGTCCCGCCTGGTACTACAAACCTCAATCGTTGGAAGATTTGGCCGATACCGTTGTTGCGAGGATTTTACAAACTCTGAGTGTTGAACAGCGGCTTGTCCAAGAGTGGATGATTCCGGATAACTCCTAACTGATTCCATGAAACGATCTGTGTAATATCAAGCAGTGATAAACGAAGATCGCTTGGTCCAGCTCTTCTTGGACCTGATTCACATCAACTCGCCATCCCTGCGAGAACGGGAAGTTGTGGCTTGGACAAAAGCACACCTTGAAGAGATTGGGTTGGAAGTCCACGAAGACAATGGTGGTGAGAAGATCGGCGGAAACGCGAACAATCTCATTGCCTGGTTAAAGGGAAACGTTCCCAATGCGCCCAGAATTTTCCTTTCAGCCCACTTTGACACGGTTGAACCAACCGAGGGATTGGTAGTTGAAGAGAAGGATGGGGTGTTCTTTAGCGCGTCCGATACCATCCTGGGAGCAGACGATAAAGGTGGCATGGCTCCCGCAATTGAAGCGGTTCGGGCCCTGATCGAATCAAAAGAGCCCCATGGAGACATCTGTCTTCTCCTATCATGTGCTGAAGAGATAGGTCTCAAGGGTGCCGATTCAATCGAGATTCAAGATTTGAATTTGGATTTTGGCTACGTCCTGGATACTGGACCTCCAGTTGGGAGTTTTGTCACGCGGACTGCTACCCACGATAATTTGGAAATCCTAATTCATGGTCGCCCGGCCCACGCCGGAAAAGACCCGGAGAAGGGAATCAATGCGATGCAAGTCGCGGCTTCTGCAATTGAAGGAATGTGTTTGGGAAGGATCGGTCCAGAAACGACAGCCAACCTGGGGATCATCGAGGGTGGGACGGCCGTGAATGTCGTTTGCCCATTCGTCAAAATTCGAGCAGAGGCGCGAAGTACCAGCGTGGAAGAACTGGATAAGCAGGTCGCCCACATGATTCAGCGATTCGAAGAGGCAGCCAAGAAGTGGGGAACGACCGTCCAAATCGATCATCACCGACACTACGGAGCCTATACGATCGCTGAAACGGAACCGGTTGTGGAGATCGCCAAGAGGGCAAGCATAGCCTGCGGGCTAGAGCCAACTTTAAGGACAACACTCGGTGGTAGTGATGCGAACGTTTACAACGCAAAAGGGCTTCCTTGTATTGTTATGGCAACTGGTATGGACAAAATTCACACTCATGACGAATGCATATCTCGAGCATCATTAGTCGAAACAGCACGTCTTACATATCAAGTCTTGCTAGAGACCGCAAAGTTTGAATGGAATAGGTAGGGGAATTGCATGGAAATCGTCCTCAGAATGCTATGCTTTTTGCGGACGCAGTCCAATCCATCCTAGGGGATAAATCAATGAAGAAACTCGTTTCAATCGCGGCCATCGCTGCCGTTTTTGCAGGTGTGACGACGTCTGCGTTCGCAGATAGTAACGATACGCTTTCCGGCGTTTCGATTCGAATCGGTGCATTCCAGCCACTGCAGGATGCAACTCGCAATGCAACATCCAATAACTGGATTGCAGGCGGCGTAGATTACAAGCTGAGCAATGCGAAGCTTATGAACTTGAGTCAGGGCTTCTGGTCGATCTCGCTTGACTACACCGAGCGACAAGGCTTCCGCAATATGCCTTTGATGCTCAACTACGTGTCGGGCAAGCAGGTCTATTGGTCAGTGGGCGTTGGTGCTGGTTTCGACAAGTTTGTCGATGATGCCGGTGCAAGCAACGAGCGCATTCGACTCGCTTATGGCGCTTCTCTCGGATACAACTTCCAGAACACCGAAATTCCTCTGTTCCTTGAACTGAAGTATCTCGGTAGCGAGCAGCCTCGAGTTGCAGGCCTGGGACTTTACCTCGGCTTCCGATTCTAGTCTTCTAGATCGTTTGACCTAACGATTGGGCCAAGAACTATTTTCTTGGCCCAATCCCATTTTGAATACTGAACATTTCAGGTAATTATCCGTTTCAGCCTTCAATCATGGGCATCTGCGTTGGAGTAGTGCGTGGCAATTTGAGGGAATCTCGAGACCAAGCTTCGGAAGCGGCAATCGTCGAAAGATGTCGACGCCAAGATTTTGAGGCGTTTGGCCAACTGGTGGATGCCTATCAGAACCGTGTATTTGGATTTGTTCGCCGGATGGTGCCGAACGCTGAAGAAGCGGCTGATACGACCCAAGAAGTGTTCATTCGAGCTTTTCAGAATTTTGAACGTTTTGACGGTCGATGCTCAGTTCGTACATGGCTCTTTCGCATTGCTTACCACTTGTGCGTGGATAAGGCAAGGAAAAATGTCCGAGCACCTCAAGAAATTGCACTCTACGATCCAGCCGATGGCGAAGTGGTGGATGTGGCCGATTCACGCTGGCAGCCTGAGCAAATCGCAATCGACGATGAACTGATGGAGGTCGTCGAGCAAGGAATTGCATCTATGAGTGAGAAGTTGCGATCCGTTTTGCTACTCCATGATCGAGAGGACATGGCCTACGAAGAGATTGCCCAAACTTTGAGTCTGCCAGTTGGAACTGTAAAAAGTCGGCTATTTTTAGCGCGAGCTCACCTGCAAGATGTGGTATCTCGTTACTTGGAGGCGGGAGCATAAAATGAAATCATCTGAATTTTCTAAATTTGAACAGCTTGATGACCAGTTGAATACTCCTAGCCAGTTGCAGGTAAGCCAATTTGTCAAGGCTATGCCAGAAGACACTCTCAGCATGGCTTGGAGAAGCTCACTGAATGAAAAGCTGATCGAAGCCAGTAACCAAAAGAGACGCAAACAAAAGTTGGCTTGGATTCTTCGGCCTGCCATGGGACTCGGACTGGCTTTTGCCCTTGCGATTTTTGTCGTGTTTCAACCGATGGGATCCCACACCGTGATGCCCGATCGAGGATTGGAAGCGGCCATATTGACGGATCACCATAACTCAGTCCTGCAAAATGAGGTTTCTACGGCTGGGCTCAATGCAAATGAAGTCGTCAGTGAGGCAAATCCCGAGGAGCCAGAGGACGGTATCTGGAACGATGCCGACGTACAAGGATTATGAGAACACGCGTCGCTGTTGGACTAGCGCTTCTGTCGTTGGCGTTGATTGCCCCGGCTCAAGGTGCTGGTCTGCGCCAGCGCGCACGCAATCGCTTGGCTGAAGTACCCCAGTTGTTGGTTCGAGCGATCCAAGCGCAGCCGACATTGCGCTACACCGGAACGTACACCACTGAATTTCGGCAGGGAGCAAAGCAGATTCGGCACCAAGAGTACATCACGCGAGATGGGGCTTGGTACCGCATTGATTTCCCAAACGATTCCCAATTTGCTGGACAGGTCATTATCGAAAATAACGATGTCCGGTTGCACTACCATCCCATTCCCAATGAAATCATGCAGCAACCACCGCGCCATGGGGAAGCCTGGGAAAAGGTGGCCAACTTAGCTGGTAATCGTCGGTTGAGATTGACCATTGATAATGGGGAAGTGGTCGCGGGACTACGGACGGATCAACTTGTCGTTGCCGATTTTGACGGAAACGTCACTCAAAGGCTCTTTATTGAGCCTGGATCGGGTGTGATCATGAAGAGGCTTCTTTTCGACAAGATCGGAACTCAAATTGGCTTCTTTGAGTTCAATCAGATTGACCTCAATCCGCACCTGGATCCATCGAGTTTCCAGATCAAACGCAAGAATGCAAAAGTGATCACTCCCAAGACACAGCTGGAGCGCCTCTCCAAGCGCAGAGGTTTTATGTTCTGGTACTTGCCGCCGGGTTCTGGATTTGCTTTAGAGGGAGCGAACCCCCGAAACTTTGCAGGTGTAGAGGGACTGGTTCAAACTTACGTTAACGGAACAAATCGGTTGTGGATCTATGTGCTGAAATCCCCCGTGGATTCTGGTCGGCTGCGAAATGGCGCAGGAAAGAATCTACACGTGCACTCCTTTGATTCGATGGGCGAAACCATCGTTTTAATGGGAAATGTTGATGATCGAACCCTGTCTCGTTTCGCATCAATGATGACAAGTGGAACTTCACCGGCACATGGCTAAGTTATAATTCTTTGTGGCATCAAAGAACCGTGCGCGTGTGAGCGGAAGCAAGAAATCACCCTGGATTAGGCGGATCAAACAGGGACTAATCCTATTTGCCACGTTTATCCTAATTGCAGGCTCGATTCTTGGCATTCTTTACAATAAGGCCTACAACGATGCCAAGGAGGCAATGGGTGACCTCCAGTCCCGAATCGATTCCGTCAATAAGAAAGCTAGCAAAATTGTAAGCGCTGATGGCGAAGTTTTATACAGCGTAAGTAGCGAATTTAGGATTCCACTCAAGCTGTCTCAAATTCCCAAGCCCGTTCGAAATGCGGTATTAGCTGCCGAAGACAAGAGGTTCTATCAGCACTCAGGTGTCGACATGACATCGATGGCTCGAATCGTCTTCGTAGCCGCGGAAAAGCGACATCTATCACAAGGTGGCAGTACCATCACGATGCAGTTGGTCAAGCTGCTATTCAATGGGAGCTCACGAACGTTCAAGCGAAAAATGAACGATATCGCTTATGCGAGCGTGCTTGAGCAGAACCTCTCCAAAGATCAAATCCTTGAGATCTACCTGAACAAGGTTTTCTTTGGCCAAGGAGCATTCGGAATTGGTGAAGCGGCTCGCGTCTACTTTGGCAAGAATATAGATGAACTTACCCTTGGGGAGGCCGCATTACTTGCTCGGTGTATTCGACACCCCAGTACAGAAAACCCGATCACCAATCCTCAAAAAGCGCTTGAGAATCGTGATGTTGTTCTTGGGGTCATGCTCGACGAGCACATGATCACTCAGGCTGAATACGACAAGGCAGTGGACGAGAAGCCCCACATTCTGTCACGAGCCAGTGCACGAGGCATCAAGATCAAGCCTGGCGCCGAATACTTCGTGGATCATGTTCTTCGCTATGTAGAGAAAGACATGGGGCTCGATTTGGTGAACGGCGGCTATACCATCGAAACTACGTTGGATTACAAACTTCAGCGCTACGCCGAAAACTCTGTTAGAGAAGTAGTTGAAGAAAATCGGCATCAGAAAATTAACCAAGGCGCGTTCATGGTCATGGATAGTGATGGCAAGATCCTTGCGGAGGTGGGGGGGCTTAATTATCGCCACCACCAGCAGAACATCATCACCCACGGAAGTTTGCAACCAGGATCTGGTTTTAAAGCGATCCTCTACACCACTGCCTTAAAGGCTGGAGTTGTGAATATGGATAGCATCCTGTCCAACGCACCCATCCACAAAGACGATGATGGTAGCGGACCTTGGGATCCAAAGAATGCAAGCCAGAACGAAAACAATCCAACCTATTCCTTGCGAACTGCCTTTGCTCAATCCATAAACTTGCCGGCAATTCATACGATTGAGGAAGTGGGGCCACAGAGTGTTGTTGAAGTTGCGCATGATGTTTTCGGATTCAAATCGAAGCTTTCGGCCGTTGAGAGTCTTGCCCTCGGATCGAGTGAAGTAACACCGATGGAGATGGCTGAGGCCTATTCCGTGTTCATGCTGCGGGGTGATCGAGTCCATCCTCAGCCCATCGTGAGAATCCTTGATGCCGATGGAACAGTTCTAAAGCAATACGATCCTGACCGAACCGTTGGGGTTCTTGACCCAGCCATCTGCGACGAAATGGATCAGCTGTTGCGAGCAGTTGTTGAAAGCGGTACCGGGCAAGCTGCCATGGTCGTGCCAGATGCCCGAGGTAAAACGGGCACGACAAATGATGCCAAGGATGCTTGGTTTACGGGATATACCGATGGTGTTCTCGGTGTCGGTTGGGTCGGCCATGAAATTCCGAATGGCAGTTCATGGACATTGGGTCACATGGGATCATCCGTTTACGGTGGCACTGTAACCGCGAAAATCTGGGCCAAAGTTATGAAAGTAGCTCAGGCGAAATATGGGAAGGCTCCCGTAAATCAACCTGCTCCCCAGGAAGCAAAGCCCAAAGCAAATGATGAGGTGTCTACACAGGATGCCGAAGCGCTGCTTAAAGCAGCGGCTGATTCTCAGGATGATTCCATGAAGGATGACAATCAAGGGGATACCAATGGCGCTCCTCTCAAAGCCGGTGACAATGGAGACCCAGTCTCTGCTGCAGCCAATGGGGCGTTAGGTACCACGGTTGACCCACCCAAGCCGAAGACGACAGACGTTGGGGACCCAATAGAACCTCCCAAGAAACCCAAGAGAGGAACAAAGTCTTCACTCAAACAACCGAATGAATCGGACACCGTAACCGTAGAAATTTGTGCAGAGTCGGGCCAAAAGGCAAACAAGTATTGCCCTGAAACAGTGACCAGAACCTTCCCGCGCGGCAAAGAACCGAAGAGGGTCTGCCGAATTCATGGCTCTGGAGACTAGTTCTGATGTCAGTTATTCACACCCCCAGAAAGCCAGAACTTGACTTGCGGATGCTCGCCTTTCCGGGCGTTGTGTTTGTGCTTCTCCTCTTGCTTTTCATGCGGCTGTGGTACTTCCAAATTGTCAAAGCCCCAGAACTCGTCGAGAAGGCGGAGAATTCCAGAACTATTGAGGTCACCAGTCCGGCGCCCAGAGGGCTGATTTACGACCGTAATGGACAATTATTGGCAGGGGTCAAACCCGAGATTGTTATTACGGCGGTGCCTTCTGAGATCAAGAAGAACCCATGGGTAATCGAAAAGGTCTCAGAGATCCTCAAGGTTCCTGCCAAAAAGCTCCAATCCAAGTTGAAGGCAGCTCAGTCTCGGCCGTACCTGCCGTCCCCGATTTTTGCTGGAGCCACTATCGAGCAGGGAACAATCATCTCGGAATCACGAGATGACTTACCTGGCATCAATGTAGTCATGCAGCCCATGAGGTACTACCCGGATGGCAAGAGCTTTACGCACGTGTTGGGGTATGTCTGGACCCCAAACAGTGACGATGTCAAACGTGTAGAGGACATGGGGAAGGAGCCGGCTGATTACGTAGGGAAGACGGGCATCGAACGAGCCTATGAGGAAGCACTCATGGGAGAACCAGGTTCTGAGAAGCAAGAGATTGACGCCAAAAGGCGACCAGTTCGAGTCACAGAACGGAACTCAGCCAATCCAGGGAGCCAGTTGAAGCTCACGATTGATTCGACCCTCCAAAAGTACGCCACCCAATACATGGCCACTCACTACACGTGGGACGGCAAATTGGGCTTGGTGGGAGGGGTTGTTGCCCTCGATCCCAAAACGGGTGAAGTGTTGTGTTTGGTGAGTAGTCCGACATTTGATCAGAATCTCTTTTCAGGAGGTATTTCTGATGAAGAGTATCAGTCGGTGATCGGAGATTCTAATAAGCCGATGTTTGATCGGGCCATTCATTCTTCTTATTCACCGGGTTCAGTGTTCAAGATCATTACTTCATTGGCTGCCTACCGAAGCCACGTTTTCAGTCCAGACAACTACTACTTCTGCGGAGGTGGGGTCCAAGTTGGAAACAAGTTCTTTAAGTGTCTGAGTTATCACGGAAATATCGGATACACCGAAGCGATGGCCAAGTCTTGTAACAGTTATTTTTATCAGTTGGGGCGCGCGGCTGGAGTCGATGCTTTGAGGAATGCTTGCCTAGAAGTTGGCCTTGGCGATAAGACGGGCATTGATATCGGTGGAGAAATCCGAGGAGTTGTTCCAACCGAAGAGTGGCGGCTGAAGCACAAAAAGAAGTGGTTCACTGGTGACACGATGAACTTCGCTATTGGCCAAGGCTATATTAATGCGACTCCGCTACAGCTAGCCAATTTGGCAGCGTTGGTGGCCAACAGAGGAACAAATTACCAACCACACCTGGTGCGAGAGGTGCTGTCGGCTGACGGTAAAGGACCTTCCCAACCGTTTGAACCCAAACCATTGCACCACGTCGATGCCTCAACTGATTTTTGGGATGCTCTTCAGCGAGCTTTGATTGCAGTTTTGGATCACGGTACGGCTTCTTACTGGGGCAAAATACCAGGAGTGGTATGGGCAGGAAAGACCGGTAGCGTTGAACACGGAGACGTGACCAAGGGACATACTCATGCCGTATTTGTTGGCTATGCACCTGCTAACGATCCCAAAATCGCCATCTGTGTCCTGGTTGAAAACTCGGGCCACGGAGGCGACATTGCCGCCCCGATAGCTCGAGATATCGTTCAGGCTTACTTGAAAGAAAGCGATTCCAAAGTCTTGCTAAAGAGCTCGACCGCCGCAGACGCTTCTTCAGCTAACTTGGCAGCTCCCGTCGTACGGTAAAGGTCAGCAAGTTGCTTGGCTGCCACCTGAGCTTCCGTGATTTTGTCTTTGGCTTTGGCGACGCTTTCGCCGCCGTAATCCATTCCGCCAGATGGGTCCTTTGCATAGCGAATGACATTTGGAATCGTCTTATCCGCATACTCCTTATAGCCGTCTATGGCAGGTTGGAGCAGGTCAATCTGGTGCTTGGGATCGCTATCAAGCTGAGCCAATCGAACTCGAGCATGATATGTGTCAGTGGCGACCAATTCGGGGAGGCTTCGAACTTTGAAATATTGAGTTTGCTCGATTTCAATGAGGGAATTGAGGGTCTTCTTGGCTTCGTCATCCAAACCTTCTTTCAGTTCGATGTCGGTTAGGAGGGTCATTGCCGCCATATTATTGGGATCGATCTGAATGGTTCGTTTCAGAGAATCACGGGCCTCATTGGGCTGACCAGCATCAGCTTGAATGCGCGCCAATGTTCGATAATTGTGAGTGCTTGGCGCAAGTTCTACCGCTCGTTTGGCGTAAGCCAAGCGTTCTGGAAGGGATCGGGTTGACAAAGCTGAGAGCCCAAAAACATCAGCATCCCAACTCGCCATCGATCGCAACGATTCCAACGACGCCTGGGCCTCATTGAGGCGGCCACTTCCCAATAGCCCTCGGACCTCGGCCCGTGAACTCTCGACGACACCAAGGTAGATGAGAAGCAATGAAACAAGCCCAATTCCCGCCATTGAGCCGCGCCGAAGAGCCGTTGGCATGAATTCTGGGGCAACGGCGTCTGTGCTTAATAGCAAACCAACACCAAACAGCATGAAGACGGTTAGGCCGACCCCATAGTAGGAAAAGTCACTATCGATCAGCCCATGGAATAGCACGGCGCAGATTGCTGCCACTATGCTCGCCCTGAGAATGTTTTGTCCAGGAGCAAGCTGTCTTGCTCCTTTGCTCACCAGATAGCCCCACATTCCAACTCCACCCAAAAGGGCAAACAGCGCTATTGGGCTAGCTTCCACGACAAGCTGCAGGTAGGTTTCGTGTGCTAAACGTGTCTGGGTAACCAAACCTGGACGAGACGACTCGTACTGGAAGGTGTTGATTCCGCTACCTATTGGGCTTCGCTTGATCAGCTTGACAGCGCTTTCCCATAACAATTTACGAAAGCCCATGGACTGATCCGCACTGGTTGATGCGTTGGCAATCCGGCCTAAAGGACTCCCGGTGCCTTGGGGCCCCGCAGGTGTTCCAGGCTTAAAAGAGATGGCAACTGCCAGCAATCCAACCACAACCAAGATGGCAGACATGGTCCCGAGCGATTTACCCCAGTTCTTCTTGGGCAACCAAATCAGGAGGAGAATGACTAAGACTGCGGAAGAGAAGGCTAAGGCAAGCAAGCCTCCTTTGGATTGGGTCAGGAATAGGGCAGTACCGATGGCAACGCATCCGATTCCAGAAACCAGAGTGAGCATGCGGTCGGCAGTAATGGATAGTCCAATTCCCAGGAACAAACCGATGACCAAAATGGCCGCCAAAGCATTCGGACCCACCCACTGTGGGAAGATTCGCCAAGTTGGATCGATGGCCTTCATGTTCCCGTATTCACGGATTCCCAGCAAGGCTAATACAATGCACCCAGCAAAGATTGCCGCCATGATAGTCACAGGTCCCTTTTGGCGACCGACCGAGGCAACAACCGCGTAAAAAGCAAAGCCGTAAGTTAGCCACTCCAGCGCGGCCGGGATGGATGCGGACTTGAAGTCTGAGTACCCAACAGATGCACAAAGCACACCAAAAAGGATCAAGAAGAGGGTGCTGACAGTGTTATTGGGCACCTGCATGATCTTTCGCTGCCAAAGCATGATCATCAGAGCACCGCTGCAAAGCAAGCTGAGAATTCCGTGTGAAAGCGTTGGTGCTTCTGGCTGCCCAATTAGCGCCAGCAGGATGTTACTGCCACCCGGAGTCATCGACACCGCATCGACGGAGATTTGCCCTCCGATAAGTGGGGCGAGAAACGCGGCAATGGCCAGTAGCAACAGGGGCAGTTCGATCTTCTTTGTCATCGATGCATTTTCCGTTTGATTACGTCGACCTTATTCTTCACGATAAACAGGCTTGCGCGAAGGCCAATGGCTATTCCCGCACCAGCAAAGGCAAGAGGACGTAAGGGGGGAGAAATCTTGGGCAACATATTCTTGCGGTAGAAACGGAACATGGATTTGTGAAATCGACCGATCATTCGATTTGGGGCTTTGTCCGTACTGCGCCCGATAGCGTGGGTGACGACGGCATCTGGCACGTACATCACTTTATAACCCGCCTGCCAAGTTCGGAAGCACCAGTCCACGTCTTCGCAATACATGAAGTATTCGGGATCAAAGGTTCCAATTTTCTCGATCAGGTCGCTTCGCACCATAAAGGCACATCCGCTCACCCAATCCACTTCCCGCGGCTTGTCATGATCCCAATCGAGCATGAGGTAATCCCGAGTGAAAGGATTGTTGGGGAACAACTTGCCGATAGGAGTGTTCCGAAAAAGCGCAGCCAGGGGGTTTGGAAAACGTCGGCAACTCAATTGAAGTGAACCATCAGGGTTTAAGACCTTGGGACCGATGATTCCTGCTTCAGGATGCTCTTCGATGTATCTCAAAAGCCCTTTGATGGCCCCTGGATGGACATTTGCATCTGAATTCAGAAGGAAAACATGAGGAGCAAGTCTGTTTTCCATGGCAAAGTTATGGCCACCAGTGAAACCCAGATTTTGGGTCATTCGAAACAGTCTGACCCAGGGGAACTCTCGCTCTACCATGTCAGGCGAACCATCTTCGCTGTTGTTATCGATGACGATCACCTCAAACGGAGCTTCTTCTAGTGCTCGTTTCAGGTTCTCGAGGCAGTCACGGAGATCACTGAGCGTGTTCCAACTACAGATGGTAACGCTAAGCTTTAAATCCGGCATGGTAACCCTTGGCGCGAATGAACGCGGCTAAATAAATCACGACAGTCAGCAATGGTAACCCAACCATGCCGAAACCAGTTCCATGATGTTTCTGGAAATATCTCACCAAGCTCCGATGAGATTCCCAGATCATGCTCTTTCTGACCTGCTTGGTGGATTCTCCACCGTAGTGCTTGATCTTTGCTTCGGGTGTGTACCAGCACTTCCAGCCTGCATCGTAGAGCCGGTAAAGAAGATCAACCTCATTGAAGAAGATCGGAAATGATTCGTCAAAAGGTTTTTTGGGCGAACCCACCGATTCCAAAGCTTCTCGACGGAACATCAAGAAGGTCCCCATGGGTTGGGGAGCCAGTTGCTCGATTTCGTAATCAAAGTTATGAAGACGGTAGCTATCGAACTTGCCGGACAGGGCCTTTCCCATGCCTGTCAGGTCTCCCAAAATGCCAACGATCGAAGGGAAGCCTCGAACCGAGCTTTGAATACTTCCATCAATGGCTACCTGCTTGATGCCCAAAACCCCAATGCTCGGATTGGATTGAATTCTCTGGAGGGCAATGTCCAATGATTCATCGACGAACTCTGTGTCCGGGTTCAGAGTCACCATAAAGTCACCTTGAGCCTCAGCAAAAGCGAGGTTGTTTCCCTTGGCGTATCCGGTATTGATTGGGCTGGCTACCAGATGAATATGGGGGAATTCATGGCTGACCATCTCTGCACTGCCATCACTGGAAGCGTTATCGACAACAATAACCTCGTAGCTCTTGCTCGGAGGAAACGCTTGTATTGATCGAAGGCAGGCACGGAGCAAATCCTTCGTGTTCCAATTCACGATCAGGATGCTCAACATGGGCTCAGATTTTACACGAACTGCTAATTGCGGATTTTTCCCATTCATTGGAATAGTCGAGATTTAGGTTATTGGTGAACAATAATTTGCCCTATTGGAAAGGTAAGGATAGTGTAGGAAACCCTAGCATCGGTTGACATCGTAGTGTTGTCGCTGGTACCTTCCAGACTGATTGCCATGGAAACCTAATCGTGGGTGGGGCAGATCGTCGGTGGAACCGGCGGAGGAGATAGCTTGCAAATCAAGAATCTGACCTTGGGGCTGGGACTGGTTTTATCCAGCACGGCTCTGGCACAGCAGACATACAAGCTTAGGAATGGAGATTGCGACTGGACGATCGCACGTAAGTTCAACACCACGATTCACAAACTGCATCAGGCAAATCCCCAAATTGATGACTGGAACCGAGTCCATAACGGAACGGTCCTTCATATCCCCTCATCCGGATCATCAACGGTAGCTCATGTCAGTTCGTCAAAGGCACCTCATATGTCGGGGCATTTGACGACCAGAGCATTCAAAGTTTCTTCAGACGATACAGATTGGATCATCGCCCATCACCTTGGCGTATCCATCAAGCTAATTCACCAGTTAAATCCGGGTGTGGATTGGAATCGATTGCGACCGGGTAAGCACATTCTCGTGCCGGTAGATGGATCTTCTTCAGGTGAAGAGAGAGTAGCAAGGTCCAGTTCCAAGGGTAGTTCCAAAACGAAGATTAATCGTATTCGTGGTCGCTATGCGGTTGTGAACACTGATGGTGTGACGATCCGACGCGAGCCAGGCCTTCATGCTGATCGGATCACAACAGTTGATTCTGGAACCAAGGTTGTAGTCTTGGATCGAGACGGAGCCTGGTATCAACTTCGTTTTCCTCGAGGAACAGAGGGTTGGGTACGCGGAGATTTCTTGAATGCCCGCAAAGCTCCTTCGAGACGCCACCAAGACGATGACGGTGAGGGACGTGTGGTTCGGAGATCCAGCCATCGCCGACACGGATCGGGGCACGAAGCAACAGTTTTCCTCGATAGCGATACGAAAGCGAATCCTATCATTAAGAAAGCAGTGGCCATGCGAGGTACCCGATACAGCTTGGGTTCCAACTCTCGATCGGCAACTGACTGCAGCGGTCTGACATGGCAGGTGTATAAGAGTCAAGGCGTGAACCTTCCACGAACCAGTGGCGAGCAGTCTCATGTTGGAACGCCAGTTTCTTCGGGACATCTCAAACCGGGCGATTTAGTCTTCTTCTCCTCTCGCGGTCATCGACACAGCGTTGGTCACGTTGGCATTTATGTCGGAAACGACAAGTTTATCCACGCCAGCAGTGGAGCAGGAAAGGTCACGTTCAGCAGCCTGCACGATCCGTACTATCAGAACCACTATAAAGGTGCTCGTCGAGTTGTGAAGACCTCCACAAAGAAATCCAGTGGAAGTTCCGAGCACAAATCGCATGCCGAACATGCTTCGGCAAGCAATGCGGATACGAATCCGCAGTCACTAGACAAGTAGATTTGTTTGGTCGACTGACGATCTGATGTTTAGGCGTCCTGGATGGACGCCTAAGAAAAAAGCAAGAAAAGCGGCTAGGAGCCGCTTTTCTTGCCAAACAATTCTCCTCGCGAACCAGGACGGTTCGCAACCTTGCACACGATGTGCGACCAGTCTTAGAAGATACGTTTGGTTCCTATTCGAGACTGGATTAGGCCAATCATTTCGTGATTTCAAAGGGGTTTTGGTTCAAAACAGGCTCAAACCCTTGTGTTTTGAGTCTC
>Ga0164297_10002457_pt1 | contig 18279 bp, 5 predicted proteins | sample GEODES058metaG_FD_113539 | JGI IMG/M metagenome (GOLD analysis project Ga0164297, IMG submission 113539) | Dystrophic lake water microbial communities from Trout Bog Lake, Wisconsin, USA - GEODES058 metaG | ecosystem: Environmental > Aquatic > Freshwater > Lake | place: USA: Trout Bog Lake...
GAACCAGATTCCAGTGCTGGCTGCAGTTTTAATTTCCGTGCGATTGGTGTTTCTTGCACTGCCGCCTTCTCCGCGCACAATTTTGATGGTGGGCATTTCATCGCCGGCGCGCACAAACCACGAGAGGCGATGAATCAGAGCAGGATTCAAGACGGCATCGTAGACGACAAAATACTCAGCCCCTGCCATCAGCAAAGAGCGACTCAAATATTCAGGTGAAGAGTACGGTGTGTCCGTCTGTCGCGGGATGAGTTCAGCAAACTGCCCCATACCCAAGTTGTAGAACGGACGAGACAATGTATTCATTCCGATGGAACGGAAGACTCCGTTTTTGAAAACGCCAAAGCTGGTGCAGAAATCCGTGTCCTGGTCCGAACGGTCGCCGACATCTTCTGCCGAGTTGCTGCTGTAGGCTTTGCCGTTGGCGAAATAATAGATAACACCGCAACCGCCTTCACCAGCGGTGCCCCAGCGATAGTTCGGCCCCTGATCAATTTGCTGCAGATGGATGGAAACTTCATCCGGCGTTTCGACAGCGGAACGCAACACGATTCCATAGCCGGTAAATTTTCTGCTCTGCAATTGCGGCTTGGTGCCGAGATTATCTTTCGCCTTGAACATGGCATTCCATGGGCCATCATCATCGATTTTGGTTTCCATGTCTTGATTGGTCGGTCGCGCAGCCCACATTGCATGCTCAGCAATGAGCGGCGAATAGCGTTGCAGGCAGGTTCCGAAATACCATAAGGAGCGCGGTGGAATGCGACGTTCAGAGTGCGCGCCCTGCGGCGGATGAATGCGTGCAGGCGCATGGTTCGGCGGTACAGCGCCCCATTCGTGACCATCGTCCAGCGTTTGCAAATCGTGATACGCCTTGGTCGATTCACCGGCGAAGGGTGCACTGAGCGCGCCAACCAACCAGTCTGCCACGTCGGCCAGTTGCGGAGTGAGAAAGCGCTCGCGGCCATCGTAGTTGCGCAGCAGGAAATCTGTACGCAACGATGGACGCAGAAATGCCCACACATATGTGCCGAGATTTTCAGTCCATCGGCCACCATCCGCGTTCCAACTTTTCACATCGGGCCGCGTGTTGTAGCGCGTGTTGAGCTCGACAGCTTTCTGCCACAGGTCTGCCCATTGCGCCGCCATGGGATGCTCCGGAAAAAGAAAAGCCATGGCTGCGGGAGTGGCTTTTACATCGGCAAGAAAATTCGGATGCCCGCTGAGCATCGGCACCAGAGGCATAAAATCTTCGCCGGCGTGGATGTACGCGACGAAAAGATACATCGCAGTGAGCCGCTTGCGCTGGCGATCCGTCATGCTCGAAGAGAGTCGGTTGAAAGCGTCAATCCATCCGCCTTGAATCTGGCGGCTGGGGACAGGGCTGAAGTTCGCAACACTGCGTCCGGGGATGGGACCAACGCCGCCATTTTCACGAGTGCCCAGCAGCGGCAGCGTACCGATGTATTCCGAAGTCAGCACGCGGGTTTCAAGGTCTGCCGGATTCTTCACGCCGCTCACGGAAAAAATAACTGGTGCGCGTTTCGCAGTGTCGGGATATTCCAGTACCCAGTCTTTGAAATTATTCAGGTCGAGTGTGTTGTATCGGTTCTGCAGAAACATTGCATACGAAGTGAAAGCTCGGCCGCCTTTGTAGGTGAAGCCATCATTCTCAATCGGTTGCGCTGCCTGGTCCAGATCGTGCTGCGCGTGCTTGTCTTTCTCGTGGTCATAAAAGCCTACGCAGGTGGAGCGGCTGCCGCGGGCAATGGGAAACTGCCAGAGGAAGTGGTCATTGTGATGTATGAAACGGATTTGCTGGGGCTCGCCTTCGGTGTGATTGGCGTACTCGTGGTCCTGCCATTCCGTCGGCTTGTCGATGAAGATACACATAGCATCGTTGGATTTTTCATCCCAGAAATTTGCCGAGGTGTCCGTATGCAACGCAGACCACGTCTGGTATACGCCGATATTGAACGGCAATTGGCCGGCAGGAATTCTGTCACCACCGATTACAAAATAAAACGGCGCGTCAATTTTTTCCCACGGGTATTCTTCATACTTTAAAACTTTTGGCGGCAGCGGTGTGGGGTGGTTCGGTGCCTGACGATGTGTTACGTGGAAACCGGTCCAGTTGCATTCGAAGATTCCGCGAACCCCGGGCAACATGCCTTCCATATTTTCCTGCAGGCGGACGAAATCAAATCCGCTGATGCAATGAACATGCGCGACATAGGTGGAACCGCCGTGCAGTTCATAGCTGATTTTGTAGCTGATGAAAAGCGGGCCCTGCTCAACACGCGTGGTTGTAACTCGCACGACGCGATCCTTCTCAACTTTAAATGTTGAGGTTCCAATCCATTTTCCATTACGCGAGAATTGTTGAATCGGGCCGGGCGCATCACCGGTGACCAGTTGTGTGGCTGGGATGCGTACGCGCACTATGCCGGAATCGAGAATGATGCTGTTGCCGTCACGCTGTTCTGAAACCTGCGGCTTGATAGTGTTGGGCGCAGCGGCCATCGTAAGTTCAAACTCGCGATGGCCACCACTTGGCAGATCAGAAAAGAAATTCAGTGTAGCTCTAGTTACCCCAGTTGCTCCCCGAACGACATTCGAGAACTGAATTGGAACGGAGTCGTCGCTCTCAACATGTTTTAAAACCAACCGATCCAATTCTGCCGACTGTTTGAAATCCATCGGGTAGCTGAGCAGCGTGCGCGGCCACCAATACATCGGATGGTAGAGAGGGTCATGCAGAACGAACCGTGTCTTGCGGCTGCTGTCCCAGATGGCAGGCCGAACGCCGGGAAGTAACCCCTGCTCTGCCTGCAGCCCGGCCGATGACATGATGGCCGGCGCTGCGAGCAAACTGAAACAGAACTTTCTACGATCCATCCACATCACCCCTGTTCAAATCTCACATCGTATTGTTGCAACTATTTTGCGTAATCCACGCGGAACGCGACAATCTCATACGGATGAACCGGAACCGTCACAACGCCGGAGTGGAGGGCCAGCGATGCGCCATCACTTTTTTCCAACAAATTGGTTTCAACTGCTGCAGTTGCCGCACCCGGTACAGAGACATTCAAGTCGCCGCCCTTGCCGGCCCATTCGTACAAGTGGAAGACAAGGCTGTTGCTGTCCTCGGCCTTCTTCATCGCGCTGAGAACAACGTTGTCGGCCGAGACGGAGACGAAAGAATGCTCAGCCGGCATGTCGCCGACGTGCGCATCCACCTGCATCGCGCTCAGCTTGTAGTTGAACTCGTATCCATGTCGCACACTCATGGCCTGCTTCCAATCACCGGCGTGGGGATAGAGCGCGTAGCTGAAGTGCTGATGGCCGCGGTCGGCGTCGGGGTCCGGCGAGGTCGGCGAACGCAGCAGCGTCAAACGCATCACGTTACCTGCATCGTCATAACCGAACTTGCTGTCGTTAATCAGAGTGAAGCCGTGCTGGCCGTCGCCCAGGTCTGCCCAATTTTGCGCTGGCACTTCAAACCGTGCCTTTTCCCAACTGTTGTTGCGAGTGGTTGGACGCTGAATGGTTCCATAGGGAATTTCATACGTCGCATTCGGCGCGGTAGCTGCCAGCGCAAACGCACTCTTCAACAGGATATGCGTTTCATGCCAGTCAATATCATTCACCACTTCGACTTCATCGCTGTTTGCGGTGAGAATAATCTGCTGCACGAACTTCGATCCCTGCCAGGTACGCGCAACACGAATGATGCCGCGCATGGGAGTATTTTCGACGACGGCAACAGAGTCGGTCTGCGTCAGCAATGTAGGCGGAACATCCAGTGTGCCCGGATCAATATTCCACGCGTCATAGTTTGTGGGTTTGTCTTTGAAGGCCTGCAATTGATTGCCGCAGCTGCCGGCAGCGAGCGACTCAAACTTCGACTGCTTGTCATAGAGGCTGGTGATGCAGCCGGTCTTCGCATCAACCACCACACGAACGGCTGCGTTTTCCATAGTCAAACCGCTGACCTTCAGCGTGCTGGCAAACTTCTGGCTACCCGCCACAACGTGCAGCACTCTGTATCCCATCGAGGGAACATCGTTTGCCTGCACCAGCAGATGAAAGGTGCCAAGCTTGGCATCTTTGGAAAGCACTTCCGAGGGCAGCACTTTCCCGCTCGCATCCAGCACAGAAACATTTTCCGTCGCCGAAGGCATCTGCACATCCACCGTGACGCTGCCGCTACGTTTCCACGCCAGCGGATTGAAGACGAGCACGGGAACATTGCCGGCAACTTTTGTATCCACATGCGACGCAAGCGTCTTGAGCGCCTTGGTGGAGACTTCATTCGTCTCCCAGTTGACGTCGTCAAAGTCCTTCTGCGCGTCGCGGTAGATGACGGCAATGCCGGATCCGGCGGCGAGGTCATGGAAGCCGTTGAAGGTAATTTTCTCCCAGGCATCGGTCAGGCGATTGCCAGGATATGCGTCGCCATCCAGCCATGCCAGAGATGCATATTTTTCTGCATTCAGAGTTTCTATCGGACCCTGACGCAGATTGCGCTTCATGCCGGCCTGTGTGGTGTAAACGCCGCGATGGTATTCCAGATAGAGTTCATCGTTCCAAGTGGGGATGGAAACTTCGCCAGCCGGCGGTTCGGGAGGAAACACATAGCCCTTCGCGATGCTGGAGTAGTTCCACGTTTTCGAAGTCGGCGCCACTTGTTTCTTAATGCTGTCAAGAAATTCTGTCGCGGAACCGAACACCATCTTCGGCGCAACCATTTTCGGCTGCATCCAATGCAGGCCTTCGTCCAGCATGTCGCGCGTTGGCCCGCCACCGTGATCGCCCACGCCATACAGGTCCAGCATTTGCGTCATGCCTGGCGCAAAGGTACGCGCCTGCACAAAGTCATTGGAGAGCCGTACCGGATTGAGGAGGCGATTGCCATATCCATGCGGAAAATATGTAAGCACTCTGCTGCCATCCGGCGACTGCCACCAGAAAATTTCCAGCGGAAGTTTGTTCGTGTCATTCCACGACATTTTCTGTGTTACGAAATAATCAATGCCGGACTTTTTATAGATTTGCGGCAACTGCCAGTTGTAGCCGAAAGAATCGGGATTCCAACCAACGCGCACATCCACACCGTACTGCTGCTGAAACCAACGCTTGCCCAGCAGAATTGACCGCGCGGTGGATTCGCCATCGGGAATGTTCAGGTCAGGCTCAACCCACATGCCACCGACTATCTCCCAACGACCTTCGCTAATGCGTTTTTTGATTTGATTATTGATGTCGGGATATTTGTCTGCGAGCCATTCGTTGTACTGCGAGGCCGACTGCGTATAGATGTAGCCGGGGTATTCATCCATCAACTGCAGCGCGGTGGAGAAGGTGCGCTTGACGACATCAACGGTTTCACTGCGCGGCCACAACCATGCCGCATCAATATGCGCGTCGCCATCCAGCTTGACGGTGAGCTGCTGCAACATCGGCTTGAGTGTTGCTAATGTGGACTCTGCCGCGCGAAGAGAAGCATCAAACTGCTGCTGATTTCCGGCATCCAACGCTTTGATATCCACCTGCGCAATGGCCTTGACCAATGTGGCCTTATCAGCAGGAATGTTTTTTGAAATGCTGGGAATCAATTCGGCGATGGAAGCAAACTCATCGCGCAGGTCCTGTGGATTGGGACGGTCAGATGAAAATTCAACCCGCTCCATGGCGCCAGTAAAACGCTTGCTGCCATCGGTCTCCAGAAGCTTGACTGCCACCAGAATCTTATCGCCGGGTTTGGCGTTGGCAAACAGCTCCAGCTGCTCCAGACTTTCTCCTAACGCAACGCGGCGGCCGTCAAAATAAATAATCTCGTTCAAGCTACCCGTGCCGACGATACGCGCCTGAAAATTAAACCAGATGCGCGCGCCGGTCAAATCATACCCGCGCAGATTTTTCGGAACTTCAATCCACTGGCGGAACCAGACGGCATCCTTGCCATACTCGGTACCGGACTTGGCCACATCCCAGGTGGAGTCATCCAGATCTACACTTTCGCCATGCGCAAGATTGCCGGGGTGTACACGCCACTTGCCATCCATCAGCCGGTTCATCTGGCCGAGCCGCTCAATCGTCTGCCGAGCAGAGTCCGGCAAGCTCCTTGTCATCTCTGCAATCTGCTGGTTGGATTGTGACCACACGGTTCCAGCGCTAAAAATAGCAAGCACTGCAAATACACAAAAAAATCTTTTCATGACCCAGAGATTCCTTCCGATGTAATGGATTTTCGTTATGGGTTCTATCGCTCAAGTGCAGATTTCCAGCGACGTTTACGATGCTCAAGACTTTCATTACTTATGATGCAGACCTGCATCTATCTTTGCTTGAGAAGACATGCTGAATCAACCTCTTATCATGCGAGCTGAGTCTTTCCGGCGCGGTAATGGACTGGCAAGTGAATTTACCGTAAGCAATACAGTAAACGGCAGCAAGCCATTTACATTCAATGGCTTGTGAATTATGCAGCCATGACGATGCGAGCTATCCGCCGCCTGAAATCGCCATAGCGCGCACAGACTGCGAGGCGATTTGTCTTAGTGTAACTGGCTCGACTCTGATGCAACATGTACCAGTTGCGGCTGCAGATTCCATCCGCGAATTGCCAGTTGCGGCGCTGCAGTTGCCGGTGCAGCCGGATATGCAATCTCGATATCCTGCTGCTCGCCGGGTAGGAGCGAAATGTAATTATCGCTGTAGTAGGCAGGCAGGATGCGGCTGCCGTCTGCCGCTTGCAATACGAGCTTGACCTGCAGTGCGGCCACGTTGCCGGCGTTGCTGACGTGGACCTTGAGTTTCGCCTCGCCGGTACTGCGCAGCGACCTGCATGAATAGACAAGTTTGCAGCGGGTAGCTGATTGAGTTGCTGATAGGAAGCGTCACTGGCTCCGAGCCAGTAGAAATTCGTCGACAACACTTTACCGTCAGAAGACTTCATCGCAAGCTCAACAAACACAACATTACCGGATGCGAGCAACGATTTGATATCGGGCTGCATGACATGTGTAACGTTATCGGCGACAACGCTGATCATCTTTTCAGAATGTTGAAGCAAAACATTCTGCAGCGAGTAGACGTCTGCAGTAACGGTGACGGCTGCCAATGCGTCGCGCGTTGTGTTGATCACGTCCACGTTGTAGTTGGAAAGGTCCAGCTGAACATGTTGCGGTTCACAGGCTTTTTTCACGCCGTAGAATGACGACTGTGTATCGTAGTCAATGCTGTAAATCTGCCAGAGCGTGCTGGGCCATGCGGGCTGCGTCATCCACAGCAAGCGACCACTGTTCGGCGACCACAGATGCGCATCCATCCCCTCAAAAATTGCGCGATGCGACGTGTAGTTGAGCATCTGGGCCTTGCGTTCAAAATCTTCCAAACTAGTGGCGGCGCCGAACTCCGATTGCATTGCCTGCAGGAAGGGCCGCGCTTTGTTGGGGACAAAATCGTGATACGCCCAGACGTCATTGATGGGCCACTGATCGGCCTGCGGAATATATCGCTGCAAGGTTTCCAGCGTTGGAATGGAAGCGGTTCCGGTCTCCACAGAAAAACCATGATTGATTTCCGTGTAGTAACGACGCGCATCCGTGTAGGAATAGGGGCCGCTGTCCTGCAACTCGATATGGTTGGAGCCGGGTGAATAGTAGCGAGTGCCATCAAGTTCGCGGATGAGCGCATCGAGGCCTTCATTCAACACTGGCTGGGGAACGCCTTCATTGCGACCGCACCAGACCACTATGGAGGGATGGTTGCGAAAGCGAAGGATGGTATCGCGTGCGTTGCGAAGGAACAGGTCGGTATCTTCTGCGGGAAGGGTGTGGTGCTGATTCGACTCCCAGAAATCATTCCACACCAGCATGCCGTATTCATCGGCGAGATCGTAGAAGACTTCCTCCTCATTCTCGCCAGTCCAGTTGCGAATCATATTGGTGTTGGCCTCGCGCGACAAGCGGAAGTAAGGCTCCAGCCGCGAGCGCGAGACGCGTTTCATCATGTCATCCAGCCCCCAGTTGCCGCCGCGACAGGCGATGCGAACTCCATTGACTTTGATGACAAGGTACGGCGCTGCGCCTGTGTCATTGCTGGTTGCGATAGCTGGCGAGGTATCGCCACCGGGCGCGAAAGAGATTACCCACGAATGCCAGAAATCTTTTTCAGATTTTGTGGGCGCGGCCACGCTGATGCCCGCCTGCGATGCGAGAGCCTTCAACGCGATGAAGCCGGCATCATCTGGCTTTTGCGACGGCGGGTCTGCGCCGGGAACACTGCGGATGCCCTCATGGGAAACATCCAACACATGCTGCTGATGCAGGTAGGCCGTGGTCGGCGAGTATTCAATACGACGCACATGACCGGATCTATCCATCACGCTGAGTTCGTACGTTACTTCGCGAATGCCGAAGCGCAGATGCTTCACATCCGAAATAACGCCGTTTTGCGTGAACGATAATTTCAGGCGATACAGCTCCGGCGAGCCGTAGCCATTCGGCCACCAGAGCCGCGGATGCTCAACGTGAAGTTTTGAAAATTCAGCAGGTGAAAACGTGATGTCGGATTCGCCTGGAGCAAGAACCACATCTTTTTGCACACTGACATTTTCAAACTCCGCAGAAAGTGTGCCATGCACGATTGCGCTGGATTGATTGCTGACCGGAACCGTAATGGCAACGTCGGCGAAGTTTGTATCAGGCAGCGGCAGCGTGGTGATGACCTGCGTGTCACCGATTTTTACCGCGTCGGTCGCAGTAATCGTCACCGGCTGCCAGATACCGGAATCGCGATCGCGAATTGCCGGCATCCAGTCCCAACCTTCGCTGGCGAAAAATGTGGGGCCATCAATTGCAAGCACGCCACCGTTGGTTCCGGGGCCGGCCTTGATGGATTGCTCCTCGCCGAAGCCGGGATGCGGCGGAGGTGAGATTTTTACAGCCAGCGCATTCGCTTCACCTGCATGGATTGCGTGGCTAACATCAAAGACTCCGCGGATGAATGCACCTTTTACTTCGCCCAGCCGTGTGCCATTCAACCAGACTTCAGCCTTATAGTTGATGCCGAGAAAGTTCAACCCAAGCTGCTTTTGAGAGAAATTTGCAGGCGCATCGAATTCAACTCGATACCAATAGTCCTGCTTGTTCAGTGATTCCGGTATCGCAATTTCATTGAGGCCATAATACGGGTCCGGGTAGACGCCGCGGTCCACCATGGTGGTGAGCACCGTGCCGGGAACTGTGGCACGCCACCATCCCTTATTACTGAAACCGATGTGGGAAATTTTTCCGCCATCCGCATGCACTGTCGGAGCTGGGGCAAGGTACCAGTCATCGGCCAGCGTCCATTGATTTTCTCCTGATGATTGCAATGCTGGGCCGGCTGGCAAGAGGGACACAGCCACTGGCTTGCCCACGGGCGCTTTGCCATGAGGAAGCATGGATGGGTCTTGCGGCGAGGTGGCGCCAATGTACCCGCCAGATTGTTTCGGCCAGGTCTTGGTGCCGTCTTCAAATTCAATCAACGAGAAGTCCCCATGCTGCTTGAAGCCCAGCAGAAATTCCTGCGCACTCAAGGAGCGATGTAGAAATACCAGCTGGGCAATCTTCCCGCTATAGTGGATTTGCTGGTAGGGCGTGGACTGCGTTGATTTGTCCCCAATCCATGACGGCGGGGCAGGCGCGAGCTTCAAAGTTCCGCTTGCCGGACCAGAGGCGTAGCTGCCACCAGCAACTTCTACTCCGTTCAGATAGAGATGGTAACTACGACCGTCGAAAGTGGCTGCAATTAACTGCCACTGGTTGGTGGTGAGCTGTGCTGACTTTGAGGTGAGCAGATCTTTTCCGCCAAGCCATAATGCCAGCCTTCCATCACTAGCGATTAGATAACGGGGATATTCTTCATTCGGGTCGCCGATGCCTGCGATGAGTGCCGTATGCGTGAGCGGTTCGCTGGGATGAATCCAACAATATAGAGTCCACGGTGATGCTGTAGTCAGTCCGGGATCAGCTATGTCAATCTTTTTCTCGAGGCCTTCGCCATCGGGAAGAAAGTTGCCGTTGTACGGGCCGACAGCATCGGGATCAAAGCGACCATCGAAAACGGGAAATGATCCCACTTGCGCGCGCGATACGTGAAGGCCTGCAGAGGCGAAGATCATTGCCAGCAACAGAGCGCGGCCCACAGAGTTTCTAATTTGCATAATCCCCTTCAGTAATCACGCCATCTTTGATTGCCACGAAGAACGCGGGCAAGTGAATTAGCCGTAACTCGCAACTCGTTACTGTAAATCGGCAGTCAACATCATGGCTTCGGTGCACCGCTGGCGGCAACCACCAAGCGCACCGGCGCTAGCAGGCCTGATGGCATCAGCGGCGAATCCTTGGTGTAGTAAATGATGTTGGTCTTGGTGTAATGCACTTTTTCTTCCGGTTGCTGGTCGCCAATGATTCTGTTCGGCCATAGATTGGTAACGCGGATGGAAAGGGTGTTGTCGTCTGCATGCAATACCGCGTCAATGCGTGCGAGGAACGGCGCGTGCCAGAGTGTATCAAGTTCTTTTCCGTTCACACTCACGGTGGCGACTTCGCGAACATCGCCCAAGTCGAGCCAGACCTCATGCTCTGCGATTGAGAATTCTGCCGGGACATGAATCGTGTTGGTGTATGTAGCTGTACCGGAAAAATAACGCACGCCTGGGATGAACGAGTCTGTCCACGACTGCAGTTTGTTCATGATGATGGATTCCGGTGCGCCCCAACCCACAGGGAAACTCAACTTCCATGTGTCATCCATGCGCGGCGCGTTAGCGGTCATGGCAACGTTGATGGACTGTTTGCTGCCATCAGAAAAAGTAACTTCATAAGTTCCGGGATCCGTTGTCAGAAACTCATCCGCTTTAGTGATGTTTGCAAATACGCCCACACCTTGCTGCATCGAGGGATAGACCTGGTGTGAATCACGCTTCACACTGACAGCGTGGCGTGTAGACGGTTTTCGAAAGATTACAAAGACGGAACCATATGCAGGCACGGCCAGCGGAATTTCGGTTTGCTCACCAAGATCGCGATAGACAAGCGCCGGCACGGAATCGCCGGAGTCTGCGTGCCATAGTTCCGGAGCGCGGCCGTGAACGCGGAACGAAAGAGTTGCATTGGTCACAACATTCGATACGTTGCGTACGAAATAGATTTCCGCACCTACAGTGTGACGATGGACATAATCAAAGCTGACAGCGGAGTCATCGGCCTTGTAGCTAAAATCTGGCGCGAGCTGCATTTGCGTGAACGCGAAATGCGAACTCATAGTGCAATAGATTTTTCCGCTGCCATATGTAGTCACACCACCATTACGATCTGAGCGGCAATTGCCCCACATCGTTGAGGTTGTGCGGTTATACTCCGCAGTTTGTGCGTCAGTCACTAGACCGTCGGGCGAGGTCGGCTTCAATCCAATAGCAACACCGCCATCGTGCACAAATTTTTCCAACCATTGCAACGACTGCAAGGAAAGCCGCTGCGAATTCGGCAGCGTGAGTGCGCGATACTCGATGCCCTCCGGCGTATGCAGTCGGCCATTAGACACAATCATGCGACGCAATAATGCGTCTTCATCGGTGACGTCGTACTCGTATCCCGGCAGAACGTAGGCAGGGTCAGAGGATTTAAGCCGCGCAAAAGTAGGAATGTTGTCACCGTAAAAGTAGAGCAGGTCCGCCACCGGGGTTCCCTGCTGCAACAAAAATTGTGCGCGGTTCATAGAAAGCAGCACAGGGACGGACTGATTCCACCAGGTAACGTTAGGATCAAGATGTGTGTCGGCGAAATATTCAATGCCGGGTTTGCCGTATTCTTCCGGCGATGAAGTGAACTCATGCCAGATGAGGCGGTTGAGACCCTCAGTAAGTGCGCGATCAAATGCCGGTTTCAGGTTGCTGCCGGGCGAATTTGACCACGGCGGATTAATGGTGCTGAAACCTTCTGCAGCGATATATTTTTTGCCGTAGATGTGTGCGGCACTAGCGGCTTCCTTCACAAAGAAACGGTCTTCGTCGCTGGTGCGATGAAATGGCGAGGCCGCCCAATATTCCGCCTGCGTGAACGTGGAGTTTTTAAAATTGCGCAACGAATCAAACGGCGCTGCGTGGGGACCGCCAGCTTCTGGGTGCGTGCCGAGTCCCCAGGCCGCAGCACGCGCTGCAAAGTGGTCGTAATAATTTTCCGCAATCAGGTCGGCAATGGTGAGACGCAGGTCCGCAAGAAAACGATTGCTGGCGTTGCGGCTATCCAGGATGCGTCCGGCCACCACTGGCAAATACGGTACAGGGTCATAGCCGCGGCGGCGTATAAACTGTTCGCGAAATCCATCAGTCCAGTCATCGCCGCCGGCTTCCCAACTATCGGTGACGATGTACTTCAGGCTGCTGCCGATGTACGGTTTGCTGGCGGAGAGAATCGGGGTGATGACGCGATCAAAATAATGATCAAACGCTTTCGCACTCATCGCGTCGACGGCGTATCCGGTGCCGCTGGGGTTGGACACCATGGTGCCGGATGCGGTGTATCCAACTCGCAGCACTTCCCAATCACCTGCTGGAAAATTCCAACGCACGGTGCCATCAGCGGAAGTCTGCGCAGTGAGGTTTACAACCTGCTTCAGATCCGCATCCTGTTCGTCTGGCGTGGAGAATAATTCCGGCATGCACTGCATCGTAACTGGCATGGAGTAGACGCAGGTTTCGCGAATGGCACTCTTGCCGGCTAGCTCGAGAATCGCACTGCGATTGCTTTGCGGCGTTCCGGCAAGCGGAGCGCCATGATGCAGTGGGTAAGCCAGCACAGCAATCTGGCGATAGTATCCGCCAACTTGCGGCGGCGCAGGAAGACTGACAGTTTCACTGCTGCCGCCATGCACCTGTGTGCGCGACCAGGTCAACAGTTTGATGGCATCTTCTGCGCTAACTCCGGGGCCACCGAGGATGCCGACATTGCCGCCATTAGTAATTTCAAGACTGATTTCCAGACCGAGATCTTTCGCAACTTTCAGCGCATGCAGATACAACTTCATCCACTCCGCGCTGCCGTAGGGCGGGCCCATCGGCGACTCTTTGGTGGATTGCGACGCGGCATCGTCCACCAGCAGAACGCCGGCATAGCCGTGCTCCTTCATCGCGGTTAGTTCGCGCGTGATGGTCTCTTGTGTTGTGTAACCGTTCAGCCACCACCAGTAGCAACGCAGCTTGGCTTCCTGCGGGGGATTCGCGAACCCCTGCTGCAAATCGACAGCCGTATCTTTCTGTTCAGCACGATTCTGTGCATGCAATGCAGACCCAACCAGAAGAATCAAGGTCAAAGTAACAGAATATTTCTGCAGGAATTTCACGACGCCTCCAACTATTAATCAAGAGAAGTATATGCAGAGCAGAATGCAATTGAGAATTCTCTTTCTTGCAAAAGAATGGCGCCGACCGTTTGGTAACAGTGGCGCCAAATTCAAAGGAGTGTGGGTCACCTTTACTTACGGCTTCAGTACAAATTTTGTGGTGAGTGTTGCTTGCGACGAACCACCAACCCACACTGTGTAATTGCCCGGCTCCACTGCCCACTTGTGGTCAACGTTCCAGAGAGCGAGTTGCTTCACCGGCACATGGAACGTCACAGTTTTCATTTCATTCGGCTTCAGGTGGATGCGTGAGAATGCCGCCAGTTGCCGCGCTGGAGTTTCCACGCTGCTATAGTCTTCGCGGTAATACAGTTGCGCAACTTCATCGCCTTCGACGCTGCCGGTGTTCGTCACGTCGACAGTCACAACTACATCGCCGCCCTTCACCGATGTTGGTGGCTGCGCTGCGAGATGAGTGTAGCTGAAGGTGGTGTAGCTGAGGCCATAGCCGAAAACGAAGAGCGGCAGACCGTTGCTGTCGACATATTTCGTGCGGTGCGATGGATCGGAATTATAGTAGTCGGGTATTTCTCCGACTGAGTGTGGAAAGCTGATGGTCAGGCGGCCAGCGGGGTTGTTATCGCCAAACAAAGTTTCGGCAATGGCGGTGCCGCCGAATTCACCCGGATACCATGCTTCAAGAATCGCCGGCACATGTGCCTTGGCCCAGCTGATGGTGAGCGGACGGCCATTCTCCAGCACCAGCACCACCGGCTTGCCAGTAGCAACTACAGCTTCCAGCAGCGGCTCCTGATTTTCCGGCAGATCGAGATTGCTGCGGTCATGACCTTCGCCGGAAAATCTCTGGCTCTCGCCCAGCCCCATGATGACAACGTCTGCATTTTTTGCAACAGCAACCGCAGCGGCGATGTCTTTGCCTTCGTCGAAATCAATCGTCGCCTGAGGAACCAGCTTGCGGATGCCCTGCAGCATGCTGATCCGTTCGCCGTTGTACTCCTTGTTGTAGTCGGCGTAGCGAGCAACGTTGGCATTGGGGCCGATGACGGCGATGTGGTGCGTGGACTTCGACAGCGGCAGCAGATGATTGTCGTTCTTCAACAGCGTCATGGATTCGCGGGCCGATGCCAGCGACACGGCCAGATGCTCCGGCGCACGGTAGGTCTTGGCGCGCAACGTCGTATCGACATAAGGATGGTCAAAGAGACCGAGCATGAACTTGACGCGCAGCACCGAACGCACGGCACGGTCCAGGTCCGCCTGCGCCAGTGAGCCTTCTTTCACACACTGGATGAGCGAGTTCTGGTAAGTGTCATGGTCAAAGTCGTAGAACTGCATATCCACGCCGGAACGAATTGCCATGCAGACCGCGTCTTTGGGCGATGCTGCAACATCATGCGATTTGTAGAGACGGCTGATGGCGCCAAGGTCCGAGAGAACGAATCCCTGAAAGCCCATTTCATCACGCAGAATATGTTTCAAGATGTACGGGTCGCCGGTAATGGGGATGCCATCGATTTCGTGATACGCAGCCATTACGCTAAGAGCGTGGCCCTGCTCAATGGAGGGCTCGAAGGACTTCAACATCACCATGCGTAGTTCGCGCTCGCCGATGTGCACGGGGTTGGTATTGTTGCCGCCTTCGGGCGAGCCATGTGCGACGAAGTGTTTTGGCTCGGCAACAACATTATGGTCGGAAGTGAGATCGTCTCCCTGTGCGCCGCGTACGTAGCCTAGTCCCATCTGGCCGGTCAGGTACGGGTCCTCGCCCATGTCTTCTTCAATGCGTCCCCAGCGAGGCTCACGCGCCAAATCGAGCACCGGACCAAGAATCATATGCACGCCATTGGCGCGGGTTTCCGACGCAATAGCCGCGCCGGTCTGCTGGGCAATCTTCGGGTCCCAGGTTGCGGCAAGATTCAGTGGCGATGGAAAGACCGTGCCGGTGGCATAACCCAGCAGGGCTTCTTCAATAAAAATTGCGGGAATGCCGAGCCGATTGTGATCAATCACCCACTTCTGAATGGTGTTGGCCATCTGCGGTTGTGGATACAAGTCATGAATGCTGCCGGCTCCTAGATTGCCTAACAACTTCTCTGCTTTATCGGTCAGGAAGATGGCGTCATCTGCGGCATAGGTATGTTCCAGCGGACTGATCTTGCTGGCAAAGCTACTGGCCCCGGAATACATATCTAGCTGACGAACTTTTTCTTCGAGCGTCATGCGCGAGAGCAGATCGTCGACACGCTTTTCCACCGGCTGCTTTGCCTGGCGGTAGATGGGTGTGGCTTTGGGTGCCGGCTTCGGCTGTTGCGCAACGGCGGTGACAAAACAGGTGGCGGCTGCGAGAAGAACTACAGCGGCCTTCGGTAAGAATTGGATAATGCCAAAGTTGGATGCTGCGGGCCTGCTGTTCATGATGTTGGATTCCTCACAATTGGAAGCAAGAGAAGTGTGGCTGCGGATATCCGCTACTGACAAGTGAATTTACCGTAATACATACAGTAACGGCGTGGAATATTATTCTGCGACACTGAACACCAAACATTGAAATGAGTATGATGGCAGCGAACCGGAAAATTACCGGCGTCGCACAAACGGCGCACGAGGGATACATGCATAGGAATCATTGGAAGCTAACAGCAGTGCTGTTTGCGGGCTGCTTTGTACTGGTGAGTTCACTGGGGCAGAACGCGGCATCCGGTGGCAAGCGGCCGCTGGATTATGCCAACGGCCTGGTGGGCACCGCACCGTTGGATGACCCAAAACTCATCGGCAATGCACCACCGCCGGGCGAACATCTGTATTCGGGACTCATCATGCCGGGCGCGGTATTGCCGCATGGTTCCACTGAACTGGGGCCCATCAACAACAATACTGACCTGGCGTATTCTGCCGGCGTACGCGCGCCATACTATTATCCGAACCGCATGATGTATGGCTTTACCAGCGGTGCCGATGGCGGCCCCATTGTGATGCCGGTAGTCGGCGACTTCACGGTGCCGCCAGAGCGTTCCGGTTCGGTCTACGACAAGGCAACCGAGAAAGCCGCGCTCGGATATTACAGCGTCTACCTGAATGATTTTGAAACCAAAGTGGAGATGACGGCGACTACATGGACCGGCATCTATCGCTTTACATTTCCCAAGTCAGAAAAATCACAGGTGCTGCTGGATGTGGAGCGTTCCGGGGGCAATGTTGAAATCGTCGGCGACCACATGGTTCGCGGTGCGACGCTGCGTCGCAGGCAGGGACCGAAAAAAGACCAGAGCATCCCAACCTATTTTGTTGCAGAATTTTCACGACCATTTCGCGGCTATGGCGTCTTCCGGCAGATTCCCACCAAGACCGGCAATGAATCCATTACCGTACCGCTAATTGGTGACAAGGAAGTTGACCCGGGCGTGCGCGCCATCGCTGGCAACTACGCCGGTGCGTACCTGCAATTTGCAACCGCCAAAGGCGAACAGGTGCTGATGAAGATTGCGTACGGCATCAGCTATGAAATGGCCGAGCGTAGATTGCGTGCAGAAGATCCGGCGTGGGATTTCGACGGCATCCACAAAAAAGCGGAAGCAGCATGGGCCGGCAAGCTGGACCAGATTGAAGTTTCCGGTGGCACCGAAAAAGAACGCATGTTGTTCTACTCCTGCCTGATGCATTCCTTTGCCAGCCCACGGTTGCAGGCACAGACCGGCGAGCAATACACCGGGCTCGACGCCAAGGTCTACACCGCCACATACAACCGCTACGGCCCCGTTCCCTACTGGGACACCGGTCGCGATCAAGTTGTGTTGCTGACGCTGCTGGAGCCGGAAGTAAAGGTTGACATCCTGCGTTCGCAGCTCGACATGGCGCGTGAGTCCGGCTACATGGGAACGTCCTTCCACGGCGATCATGCCGTGCAGATGTATCTGGGCGATTGGGTACGCGGTTTAAATTTCGATTGGGCCAGCGCGTATGAATATCTACGCAAGAACGCAATGGATCCGAATGGGCCGCGACACTATCTGGCGGAATATCTGCAGCAAGGATGGATTGCCGATATTATTCCGGATCGAAATCCAAGCCCGCCGTACGCAGGCGGCACCGCCGGTGCGGCAACCACGCTGGAGTACAGCTGGGACGACCACGCGATGGCCGAGTACGCCAGAAAGCTTGGCAAGTTGGATGATGCGGCAATGTTTGAGAAGCGCGCGCACAACTACCAGAATGTTTTTGATTCCAGCGTTGGATTCATGCGCGGTAAAACGGCTGACGGAAAATGGATCTCACCCTTTGATCCCGGCGAGCCGTATTACAACTTCATGATGAAGGAAGCTTCGGGCTGGTCCACGCTGTGGCTGGTGCCACACGATGTACAAGGTCTCGCTAACCTGCTGGGCGGGCGCGAAAAATTTGCCGCCAAGCTGGATGAATTTTTCTCGACGCCATATCATCCGACCGGCATCTGTCGCGACTGTACAGGTCTCATCGGCCAATATGTGCAGGGCAACCAGCCGGACCAGCAGTCGGCCTATTATTACGATTGGGCGGGCCAGCCGTGGAAGACGCAGGCTCTGGCGCGGAAAATCCTGAAGGAAATGTACGGCAGCGATAAATCCGGCTATGCCTACCCGGGCATGGATGATCAGGGTTCGACATCCTCCTGGTATGTGCTGAGCGCGATGGGCTTCTACACGGTGGACCCGGCCAGCCCGAATTACATTCTGGGCAGTCCGCTCTTCAGCCGCGTTGTGCTGCACATGGGCAATGGAAAATCATTTGAAGTCGACGCGCATAACAATTCCGAGCAGAACATTTATATCCAGTCGGCAACGCTGAATGGCAAGCCGTGGAACAAACCCTGGTTCAGCCATGCTGACA
>Ga0164297_10002458_pt1 | contig 18278 bp, 22 predicted proteins | sample GEODES058metaG_FD_113539 | JGI IMG/M metagenome (GOLD analysis project Ga0164297, IMG submission 113539) | Dystrophic lake water microbial communities from Trout Bog Lake, Wisconsin, USA - GEODES058 metaG | ecosystem: Environmental > Aquatic > Freshwater > Lake | place: USA: Trout Bog Lake...
ATGTGTCGTTCATCAAATTTTACAAGCTTTGGGGGGTTCCCGCAATTTGGAAGTGTTGCCATCGGATTCAACAGTGGATGACTGTCTGTGAATCGATGACTAGCATCTGTAGACTCCTTTTGTGGCCGGGGATCAATTGGCCGGAGGTTGCAACCTACAAAACGTTTTATGATTCCCTAGGCCGCGCAACAGACCGGGGGAACGTGATACTTTTCTGCACCGAAGTTAATGCGCTGACCACCAATCTCAATCTCGACGTAGTCGATGAGGTTGTGGCCAATCCAGTTGAGCCAACGGAACTGCGCGCCCGAGCCGTCCGATGACTGCAATGCGACCTGCGGCAAGGTGGCCTGCAAGTACATGCGGTGAATCAAGTCACCATTGCGTTGAATGGTGCAGGTCACCTTCTTGCCGAAGTTCGGGGCACCGTTGAACGGGTTCTCGATGGACTCCATGGCAAAGTTGGTGTGGCGACGATAGACAACCTTAAAAAAGGTGATCTGCGGATTGCCAGTCAAATAAACATCTTGTGCGCCATAGGCGACTAACTGCATAAGGCCTCCCCCGGTCATTTATTCTTTTATACTTAGTGTATACAAAAAAATTTTGGGAAAACACCATTTTTTTGAAAATCGATGTCGGAGAGGTTCATGCCGTAGTATCTTTTTTAAAATCATACAAATGACATCCAAGACTCTTTATGTTGTTTCGCGACACTCTACAAATATTTAAAATTTGACATGCTTCCGCATGACACAGACAGAATCACCATGACCGAAGAAAAACTAAAATACGTTCGCAAGAAGTGTGAACACGGCAGATATTCCTTTCAATGTAAGGACTGTAAGGGTGCGTCGATTTGTCCTCATGGAAAAAGGAAAAATATATGCAAGTCCTGTGGCGGAACCAATATATGCATCCATCAACGAATTAAACATAATTGCACCATCTGTCACGGTAGTGGCATCTGCGAACACAACAAACGTCGAAGCCGTTGCATAGTATGCATGGGAGGCTCCATCTGCGTTCATAAAAAACTAAAGAGCCGCTGTGTGGAATGTAATGGGAGCGAGCTGTGTATTCATCGCATACGCAAAGAATTATGTATGGAATGCGAGGGACATCAGATTTGCCCTCATCATCTTCGTAAAAGTCGTTGCGCGGAGTGCGGCGGAACAGAGGTATGCATTCACGGTAATAATAAATACAATTGTGTGGAATGTGACAATAAACACGTATGCGAGCACAAACGACTTCAGTATCAATGCACTCAATGTAAAGGGCGACGGGTGTGTGCGCATGGTGTAAGAAAAGCAACCTGCACCACCTGTACTCCCTCCACGGCATGCCAACATTGTAAAACCGTATCCATCCTTCATTCTCGTTGGAAACCTTACTGTTTTCGTTGTTACTGTGTACTCCATCCCGATGCCATCATTCCTAAGATGTTCAAATTGAAAGAGCATCTGGTGCGCGACCGATTAAAAGAGGAATTTGAGGAAAGCATCACGATGCGATTTGATAAAATCGTGGAAGGGGGATGTTCGAACAAACGACCCGATGTCGCAATTGATTTTGGTTCACATTGTCTGATGATTGAAATTGATGAGAATCAGCATCGAAATTATGAGTGTGAACAGAAACGAATGCATCAATTGTATGAAGATGTAGGATGTCGTATGCTGGTGTTTCTCCGATTTAATCCGGATGGATACCAGGATGGAAAAACAAAGTATCCTTCTCCCTTTGGATATACCCAAGGTGGTGCGGTTCGCATCGATAAGGCAGAATTTGAGCGTCGAATGAAGGAATTAATCGTACGAATTCACGCTCATCGTTCGGAGCCCACCCAGCCCCTCACCGTGGAATATCTCTTTTATACTACATAAGGGTGGATTCTGCGTTTTTTTATCCAATCCTATCAAAAAGAACCATTTAAACCCATCCTCCTCATACCACCTAACTACCCGAATGAGTGAGAGTGCCTTTTTTAAAGTGAAGAGTACGAAACGGAGCAATCCCGAAGCACGCACGACCCTCGATGCCATCCATAATCAAAAAATCCAGACGATGTTGGAAGAGCAAAAACAGGTAGGCAAATATAAAGAAGAACGCGAAGCGCTTCAAAAACGATTAGAGGATACCACATCCGACATGGAGCTCTGGCGACTGGAACGGGACATTGCCTCGCTGGATAAGAAAATCAAGGCATTAGAGGATGGTTCCGAAATGATGGATTATTATTTACGAACAGGGGACATTCTGTATCATTATTATGACATTCAGGAGCAAATTCAACAGGGAACCGCCTCCTTTGCATCCAACAAAGCAAAACCAGGTTCGATTTTGGCGATTTTAGAGGAGGTGGCAGAGCAGCCCACGGAGGCCAATCGAGAATTCTCGTTGTCTTCCAGTGGCACGCAGGAGACCAAAGACCCGGAAAAGAAAACATTTCAACGAAATCAATTATTAAATGATTATTTGCAAATTGAAGACCCTGCCATGGGTCGAAATGCGATAGAAGAATACGATGACCCATGGACACACTGTGAAGAATGTGGCAAAGAAATGACCATGTGTTTGAATGAAGCTAACCTAACATGTTCTCAATGTGGTCATCAAGAATTTATCTTGGTTGACAGTGACAAACCCTCTTATAAGGACCCTCCTCGTGAAGTATGTTATTATGCCTATAAGAAGATTAATCATTTTAATGAATGGCTGGCACAGTTTCAAGCCAAGGAAAGTACGGAAATTCCTGCGGAGGTGTACGATGAAATCTTAGTTCAATTGAAAAAGGAACGAATCACGAACATGAGCTCCTTAAAACCCACGAAGATGCGTGAAATTCTTCGAAAGATGAAATGTTCCAAATATTATGAGCACATCCCTCATATCATCAATCGCCTGAATGGTCAAAATGCACCGTTCATGTCGCGGGAAGATGAAGAGAAGCTGCGGCACATGTTTCGTGAAATTCAGCCCTCTTTTAAGAAGCATTGTCCGAAAGGACGGCGAAACTTTTTGTCCTATGGATATGTCTTGTATAAGTTCTGTGAATTGCTCGAAATGGATGAGTATCTCGCTTGTTTTCCACTTCTTAAAAATCGAGATAAACTGTATTTACAAGACAAAACCTGGGAAAAAATATGTCAGGAGATGCGTTGGGGATTCATTCGAACCATCGGCTGAGTATCATGTAAAAATCTATCTACTCGACAAAGATGGCGAGTATCGGTTCGGAATTTATGTATCATCTGGTGGTGAACAATATTGCCCCCTTGCTTGCTTCCAGTGCGATGGGCCTGTATACGTCCTACTTCTCCGAGCGAGCCACTCCGACCCCTACGTTGATTCGAAGCGACCTGGATGAGGAGCGTGAACTGGACCGATTGCAAATGGATCGGATGCTCAAATGGATGAGTTTGATTTTTGAATGTGGTGATTCGGACAATGAAACACAAAAGGCATATAAAAAAGAATTGTATAACATTTACGTCACCATTGGCAGCGATTATCGGCAATACCAGAATTGGAAGCAGTATAATTCTGCCATTTGGGTATTTTCCTCGTATCGAAACAAAAATACAAAAGGACTGGCCCAAAAAATATTAGGCGATGTGAAATTATTTCATGAAGGACTGAAGATGTTTTCGATGTTCGAAAAATTATAATGGGTCTTGCCAGAAGATGACACTCCTCTCTCATCTGGAGTATCTGAAGCATCAAATGTCCTCGATTCGTCATGTTCCCACCTTATTTGAATATTATGCGGCTCTTCATCTGACACGTCATCATGGTGTTCGGTTTTATGCCTATCCCGACCTTCCACCCAGCCATAAACAAGAGGCAGGATTTCCCATCACAGACAAAGGGGTGGATTTGATTGATGAAACCTTTCGACACATCGTTCAAGTCAAATACTATGGCCCGCGTCGTCGCATTCATTATGGACATCTTGCCACCTTTTTGGGGACGCCCTTGTTGGTCGGCCGCCGGCACTTAACATGTACCTTGGTCCGAACGACACACTGTCGACTTCATTCCGAGTTACACTCCATGGTACAACGTGGTGATTTGTCGGATGTTACCTTGTGTTCTCAGGCCTTTCTGAAGTCGATTCGTCGATAAATTGTCGCATGTACTCATTCAATTCCGGATAGCGAGTTCGCAAGGCATGCAGCTCCGAGGGAGAAAGATTTTTCCAGGGTGCATGGGTTCCCCATGTGGTATCACAGAATACCGATTCCACGGCAAAATAACGAGCCAGTGAGGCAGGTGGTTTATGCAATCGAATGCGTTGTTGATACGAAAAATACAGGTCTTCATTGATTTCCGAGGCAAACGATAAATTTTGTTTGCATTGTTCGACCCATTCTGCCCAAGAGATTCCTTCTAGCATCGGGGAGGGGGCATGTTGTTCTGAAACCAGTTGAAAGATGTCCGTGACGGCATCGGCAGGAGTCACCTGCTCGCAGATGGCTTTCATTTGACGAGTGCGTCGTAAGGACAATCCTCCATTTCCTACCCATCCATTTTTCCATGGTGCACCCACATAATCATAGGACAAAAAGAGGGGTAAAAAATGGCGATGTTCTGCAAATAGAATGGCGTCGGTTTGAACAATCAAATGGTGCTCCGTTGGAATGGCATCATAAAAATCAGGGCTCATGAGCAATCCATTGTACATTTCACGAGTTAGATTGTCTATCTCCAGTTCAATGGGTGGCATCCATCGTTCGGTGGGCAATGTGTTCAAAAGGGAATGCACTCTTTCACGATTATTCATTCCATGAAATACAAGAATCTTCCAGTGTACTGGTATATTCTCGTGTAGATTACGAAGTACAAATCCAAGTGCAGGATGACATCGAGGTTCAATGAGCACGGCGGTCGACATATTGTGTGTGTACCGAGAGAGCAATTTAGGCAGAATGGCTTCATCGGGGGCATCGCATCGTAATGGAAGTCTTCCAAAAGGATGTGATGTTATGAAAAATACCGAAGGATGGGTAAAGGTCAAACCGTTGGATTACATCGGGAATCCGACCAATTTGAAGCCAAGTCCGAGCCCTGCACCTTGACGGGTCGAGACACCCACGCTCGGGCTGACGGCATCCAGGATGGCAAACACCACCGCGGCAAGAACCGCAAGGGTGGCAACCTCATCGAGCGGCAAGGCGCGCTTCGGGATAAAAATGGCCGCCGCCGCAATAACAAGACCTTCAATCAAATACTTGATGATGCGATTCACAATCTCAGCAAAACCGTAACCTTGCATGATGCTTATATTTACCTCTTAGAAAAAAGGAGCGCGCATCGGGGGAGGATAAACGACTTGCTACGAGTTTAAAGCATATCGGGTAGACCATCGATAGAGATGAGCGCCAACACCGTAATCGAAGATTTTTTGGACGAGGACACCGAGATTCCAGGTCAGCGCTATGTGCTACTGAGTTTTCTCAGTCCGGAGAAAGTTCTGGATAAAAAGGAGCTCTTCTTCTTTCAGAAGTTTCTGCATGCGTATGAGGTGGATTGGAAGGTGAAAAATCTAGAGAAGTTTCTGGTACAAACCGTAACCCATATCAATACCGATTTGGAGAATCATGCCAAAGAATTGGAAAAGAAGGACCAATACGATGCGGCGGAGATTTGCCGTAAGAATCGGATTCGAATGGACGATGTCATGACTCCGTATCAAGAATTTATTCAAAAAAATAAGACGGAATTGAATCAGACGACCCTTCGAGAGGCCTATGAGGATTTCATGTATGCCCATAAAAGCAAGTTGGAGGAGGATTTCTATGCCCTGAATGAGTTCCGTACCTCCATTCGTGGTGTGAAGGTCCGTGGTGTGTTTGGCAATCCGAAAGAGGCGGAATTGAAAGCCAAGAAGTTGCAATCCAAAGATAAATATCATAATATCTTCATGGCCGAAATGGGCAAATGGACACCGTGGGACCCGAATCCACATGAAGTCAAGGACCAAGAGTACAACAATGAACAGTTGAATACATTGATGAAGAAATACAAGGAAAATGAGGATTCCCGTGAGCAATTCTTTGAAGAGCGTACCAAAGGAGCCAAGCAAATTGTGGGTGCGCCGACCTCCTCGGCAGGTACTTCCTTTGACTCCATGTTCGGTGGTCAAGGGGATTTGGCACTTCAACGTAAGGCGGCCGCCTCGCAGAATGTGGTAGTGACCCCTGCGTCGGATGCCTCTGCCTCGGATGCCTCTGCCTCGGCTGCCGCTTCAGAAGCCCCCTCATCATGAATTTAAACCCATCCATCACCATTCTCTATCATGGAACACATTCAGTTTATCATTAAAGATTATCAAATTAGTAAACTGGGTATTGGAAATATTTTCAAATGCCTGATTTCCGCACTGAGTGTTCATTCGGACACTGTCATTCAATGCTATCCTGACTATATCTATGGAACGTACGACACCATTCTCGATAAGCGATTTATTTATTCGGGCACAACCAAAGAACTGGAAAAGGTCTACACCTGCCGATTATTGATTCTGAAGGATGAAGAAGACCATCAAATGGACCTGCCTACAGAAGAATGGTACATCGGAGGATTAGAGAACCCTCGTTTTCATCATTTCTTTTCCTTTTCCAAACGAATTGATTGGAATTACGACCTGTCTAAGATTAGTCCGAAGGTGCAGCAGCGACTGTTTCGTGTCATCGACCAAATTCAATTTACCGACATGGTCTATCATGAAGTGGAACAGTGGGCACATCGAATTCCTTCTACCTCATTGGGCGTATCCATTCGTACCTGGAAAGCTTCCCATGAACAGGGAGTTCATCGACCCTATGAATTTAGCTGGTATCGAGATGCCATCAAAAAAGTAGGTGACCTGCATCCCGATTGTACCACCGTCGTATTGTCCATTGACAATTCCCTGTTTTTGGAGCCCTATTTGGAATGGTTGAGAGAACAAAACAAAGAGGTTCTCATTCTTGAACGGAAGGCTCACTGGAATCCGATTCAGTATGCCATCATTAAAGTATTGGTATTGGCACGATGCCCTTTTTTTATTGGAAATCGTATCAGTACCTTTACCGAACTTGTATTTTGGTTCGGAAAAGGTAAATCCATCGTCTATCCGATTGGGTGACCTTACGAAAAATATCCCGTATCCGGAACGGCACCACCCACATAAATGGGAACACAGCTCTGTGTCACACCGTCACAATAGGTGCCTTCGGGGCAGGGTTGACCACTTCCATGGGGAGAACGGCATAGATAGTCCGTATTGGAATCGGGTCGGTACATGCTGGCCATGGAGGTCGTGGCGCCTGGCGGAACCCGCACGGCCTCATGAGACACCGATGCGGTGGGAGCCGCATCTTGAAATCCTGAAATGATACGAGATTCGGAACGGTCAATCAAACGGACGAGCATCGGCAAAAAAACGACAGCGAGAATCAAGAGAAGGAGCATTGCGCCCAATCCCATTGCTTTAGGGTGTGCCATATTCTAGCAATGGCAAAGGTTTTATTGTGATTTCAGTAACGGGTGGAGGGAGTCAGTGGAAGGTCGGAGAGAGGATACGAAGATGGCGCATCGGACCGACAGTATCCATTGATGCACCGTACCGCTTTGCCTGAACACGAGGGTAATCCTACACCGCATCGCTGCACCTTCGGAAAAGATTCCATGGAAGACACTGTCTGATGCATCGCCCTTGCCAGTACAATGAGAAATACGAATACGACAATAACAAGAAGGATGCGACCGATATGGAGTTTCATTCTTGTTGTAGCTTAGAATCTCTTTTGAACATTGATGGCAGGGCCACGTAATTTTGCGGACGAACGAGGGTCAAATTGATTGACGTCCTCTTCTTCTTTGATACGCGCCATCATCTCGGATTGACGCCATAATTCGGGAGCGCCCATTTTGAAGTCTCCGTGCACTTCCGCCTTATACCAAAAAATGGTATCTTCTAACTTGTTACTCTGGGTATTATTATTAATCACCAGACATTCATAGTTTTGTGTACATTGGTCCATCATTTGACAAAAGAATTCAAAGGAGGGAAAAGCAGACCCATAGTTTTCAAATAGACGTTTACGATTGTTCATGTAGGGTTCACGCAAGATAAAGACATAGTCGACATTGGTACGAAGAGCCGGTTGAATTCCAAGGGGAAACTGCATGGTGATAATAAAAAATACTTTGAGCCAACGACCATTCATAAACAAATAGCGAATGTTCTTATCATGGGTCCACGAATCATCATACATGCAATCGTCCAGAATCAAAAAGGCTCGCGGGTCGATGTTCGATTTGATGCCCTTTTCCAAATCCTGCTGAATCCGTTGCATGACCAATTTTTGGCGTTTTACAAAGTTTGCCAGAATCACGGGATTGTATTCGCCATGAATGAACATGGGAGGAACAATTTTCTTAAAAAATCCGTTTGACTCTTCCGTTCCGGAAATCACGCATCCCATGGGCAAATCTTGATGATGAAATAACAAATCACGAACAAGAGTGGACTTACCGGTACGACGTCGGCCAATGAATACGGCCACCGCATCTTGTGGAATGGATTTCATGGCGAACTTCCGGAGATTCACATTTACTCCACCTTGTGCTGCCATATTGAGTCTATACTAACCTACAGATTTGTCCGCGCGCTTGTCGGCCGCGTGGAGAAGTCTGTCAATCAAAGAGATGAAAGCCATTCGCAAGACCTTGCTGGAACAACCTTGTCGAAGCCGTGACCTCACGGAGCAGGAGCGAACTACCTTTTCCCATTATGCGCATTTACAACGGTACTTTCCTGCACTGGACCACTTTACCATTCCAGAATCCCCTTTATCCCATAAAAACATGGAACTTCCTAGCCATTATCAAATCATTCAATGGATTTCCTCTGATGCGGCGCATTCCAAACGATGGAGCGCACTCCGCATGCCGGTTTCATCGGCCTCCTCGGACCCGGTCGACCCCGAGCCATGTGAAGTCTTTGTGAAGACGATTCATTTATTGAACCCGATTGACATCATCAAAGAAAAATACATTTGTCCCGAACATCCACTTCTTCCGCAACGAGAAAAAACATGGAAGTCGACACTATTGAAATTGCATTCTCACAACAATCAAGCGTATGTGGATGCCGTTGCGAATTTTGTGTTGAGCCGATTTCGTGAATTGAATCTCACGCCCCACTGTATTTTATATTATGGCTCCTACACGGGTATTAGTGAGTCATATCAGTACAACATTACACAAGAATACGATACGTATCGCCAATGCCGATGGTTTTGGAAAGGCATGGAAACCCATGGCGCCAAGCTGACGGTTCTACAAGACGGGGTGTCACCCGAAGACATGGAAGAATTCTATCGAGAAATCACAACCTGTCCCTTTGAAGAAGAGAGTGATTCGGAAATCGAGTTGGAGCCGCTGGACGAGAAAGAGGACAGTGATGTGGAGTCGGTGACCTCCGTGACGTTTGATACACTGGAAGAGCATGCAGAAAATACGACAGACATGATGAAACTCCATCATCGCATTACACGCACTTCCCTCAAGCACACCGACCGTTCCCCCTCTTCTGTTGCCGATTCGGAGTCCGAATCATCCGATGACATGAGTGAAGAGATTCCGTTGGACATTTGTTTGGAACTTCCCAATATGCCTGTCATTTTAATTGCACAAGAGGCGCAAGACGGAGTCATGGACCATTTATTGGATGAAGATGAATTGGACGGACACAAACGAAATACGCCCGAATGGGAGGCACGCTGGATGGCATGGTTGTTCCAAGTGGTTGCCGCACTTACCTTTCTTCAACGCGCCATCTGTTTTACACACAATGATTTGCATTCCAATAATATTCTTTGGAGAAAAACGGATAAACCCTATTTGTATTATGAAATGCAGGACGGAAGCCGATGGCGCGTTCCTACCTATGGAAAAATCATGACCATTATTGATTTTGGCCGTTCCATTTTTCGATTGGGGCGTCGGTTGTGGGTGTCGGACGACCATTGGCCGGACCAAGATGCAGGAGACCAATACAATTTTGGACCCTTTTTTAATCCAAGCCAGCCCAAGGTATTTCCCAATCCTTCCTTTGACCTCTGCCGTCTTGCGGTCAGTTTATTGGATGGTCTATTTGATGAGCCACCCTCGAAGAAGAAAGGGGCGGTATCCGTGATGAGCGAGGAGAATGGATGGAAGGTATATGAAACGAAATCTCCTCTGTATAATTTGCTGTGGAGTTGGACCATTAATGATGCCGGTCATACGGTATACGAAACGGAAGAGGGAGAAGAAAAGTACGAAGGATTCGAGCTGTACATTCGAATTGCGAAAGAAGTGCATGGTGCCGTACCCAAAGACCAATTGCACCGACCCGTCTTTCAATCCTTCATATGGAAAGAGGCCGTTCCAAGAGAGGAGACGGTATATCAATTAGGCATGTAATCGGTTCATGATGGTATGGATTCCATACTCAGATGAAACAGTCTAATTGGTTGTGCATCCATTCAATGGAAGCGCGGCACAAGGGCACCCATTGTTTACGGTTACCAGACCACCGTCCCCTTTACGATAATACACCATGTTTCCACGCTTCACTTGATTGATAATGGACTGGTCATAGATTCCCAGACGAGGTGCATATCCCGTCGTAGATTGCGGCTGATAAGTCAAATTCTGGATACGAGTGGTAAAATCACCCGCCTCTGCTTTATTTCGGCGACGATACGTAATTTGCGAAGCATCATAGATGGTCGTCGGCATGTCTATACCTTCGTGCGATAAATTTATCTTCCTGCCAATCGGGGAGGGCCGACTTGCAAGTCCATTTCATCGGCCACGGAAAGGGGAAAGGCAGAAGGCCACTCCAACACAGGAAACACATCCGGAATCAACAGACCGGTAAAGGCAATCAAAATGGAACCACTAATGAAATCCTGTGCGAACTGAATGGTTCGATACTCTTTTTCCTTGTATTTTGCACCAATGAAACTCAATAGGATAAAGATGATTCCGCCCACAATCATCCATGGGAACCAGGCAGGCATTCTTTTCAGTTCGTGCGAGAAAAACACGCAGGTCTTCTCCGCGCGGAGTTACAATTCTTCATAGTCCTCTGCACCGATGTCTTCGGAGGCCGAAAAAGGGTCCAAAGATTCCAATCCATCCTCCTCCGCAAGGGGAATGCCATCCTCTTCGATGATTTGAAGAACCGGTCCGTCCTCACTAGAGGGGGGTTCGTCCTCTGCCTCTTCTGCTGCATCCACCATGCCTGATTCCTCAGGTTGTTCGGAATCAAATACCGCATCAAATAATCCAAATCGAACCGTAGGCTTATCATCTAACACAATGGTGGGGGTAGGTTCGGGTACCGGAAACGAAGGCTCTTCCACTGCCACTAAGGGAGCTTCCGCTGCCACCAAAGGTGCTTCCGCCAACAACGGAGTTGCGGACAAGGGAGTTTCCACTGCCACCATAGGGACTGCCATCGGAGCCGCCAACGGAGTGGCGGACAAGGGAGCCGATGGCATGGTGGGTTCAAGGGGTGCCTCTTTGGGTTCCTCTTCATCACTGTCATCCTTGGTTTCATCCGAATCATGATGAACAAAATCTTTCAAGATGGATTTGACAGGAACCATGGCGCGAATGGCTTGCAGAATGCCTTCATGCAAGAGTCCTTCGATGGTTCGATAATTTTGTTGCTTTTCAATTCCAGAAATTCCTTCTCGAAACAAATAGGTGGAACTCCAGAGCAATTTCGAGGTTTCGCACAGTGCTTTAAACAAAAAGTGTTCCACCTTGGGAACATTGATTTCCACTTTATTTTTATTGGAAGACAATCGAATGGCGGTCAGTACTTTGGTATGAGCAATGAATACCGCAGTCAATAAATCCTCTAAGTAATCACAACCGGAATTGGTATGAATGGTTTGAATCTCTTGATTGACTTTTTCCATGTTCCAGTCATGAATTTCATTTAATAAATTCTGAAATTGCCAGAGGGCTCGTCTGGGCTCCTGAATCATCGTGTGCTTTGCTTTTTCCAGTAATTCAATATAGAATTGAAAATACGAAGGTACCAAAAAGACCGATAACTGTTTGGTATATTCGGCGCGTGCATCGGAATACACGGAAAGGACCGAATCACGACTCATTCTTCTTTCGGCGCGGTTGTTGTCGCGTCGCAATCGAACGCGCGGCGTTCCAAGATGTCTCCCAATAGTGCCCAGAGCGACCCTGCCACTTCCAAACATGTACCGTAGTCTTTTATGATTCGTTTGTCCTGTAACATAGGATGCAGAAAGGCGTCAGGATGATATCCTTCTTGAAGATAGTGTATCAGTTTTTCAGCAGAAGGGTGTGCACATTCTTTTTGTTCTTGTATCCGATGAGCCAGAACATGGCTCCATTGTTCTGGATGGTATTGTTGTAAATAAAGACACTGTTGAATTCGTCGATACGTTTGTTCATTCGAATGTAAATACTGTAGAATTTCAAGAGCCTTCTCCGTGGACGAACGAGGAGTTAAATACATCATCAATTCCTCGCGGGAAGGCATTCCATGTTTTTTAATTCGACATCGAGAACGAATGGGTTCTTGAAGTCGTCCCGCATCGCGGCATTCTAATATAAAGAGGACTTGTGCCGCATGAGTTTCCAAAATACGGCGTAAAAATGCCTGGGCTTCGGGTGTCAAATCATCGGCGCCTTCGAGCCACAAAATGGAGGGTTCTGTACGCCGTGCCCATACATGTAATTTTTGGCGTCCGTCTCGAAGCGTTCGGTCTTTGCGACAAGGACAGACAAACAATTGTTTTCCAATCTGTTGTGCATATTGTTGAATCCAATGGCTTTTTCCACAGCCAGGTGGTCCCGTCACAATCATGGGAGTCGTATCCATAGTTAGTACAAGTAGCGTCATTTGGTTTAGATTCCTTTCATTCTCATTCATTTGTCCCATAGAGGAGAATGCATCAAAATGATTTGCGGGAACGAATGGTATAGGCTGCAGCGATGCCTACCACCACACCCATGATAAAGGGAGAGGTCCACCAGGTGGTAATGGAATTCCACCACGATTCGGATGGAGCAGAGGGGGCTGCCACCTCTTCGATGGGTGGAGTTTCGGAGTGAGTTTCGGAGTGAGTTTCGGAATGGGTTTCGGAATGGGTTTCGGAAGGAGGCGCCTCGTGCACAGACGGTGTATCCTCCACGGCAACCGATTCAACAACCTCGGTGATTTCCACCTTGGGTGGGGCTTTTTGTTTTTTTGGCATGCTTCTGTATCGAAAAAGAACCACGCCTTTAGATTATGATTTTTGAAGTAATGCAACATAAATTCCATTATGCCATGCTCGCTCTTCTGGACTTCCTTTTACGGGCTCCTGATTATTGTACGTGGTGCGGATTTCTTTCGAAAAAAGCACCTTGGCACCCACGGCATCAAACGAACGAAACGTGGCATCACGAACATGGTCCCAATTCCAATCATCTACCATAAATACAAATACATTATCCATGCAACGATAATAATGGGGAATGGCATTATAGTGATTGGCCCACGAGTGCTCACCGTCGTAGAGGTAGAGATTGAAGGATGGCAGGGCATCGGCGTCCACCAGATAACAGTCTTTTTCAATAAAAGCGGCTTGATTCTCGCCACGATATTTCTTCAGATTCTTTAAAAATTCTTCTTTGGGTCCGCCAAATTCGCTCCAATTGTCAATGCAGATGACGTTCGCATGATTTCCGCACATGGCGGAGCACACCGAAGACCCTTTCCATGTTCCAATTTCGAGATAGCGCGCATCCTTGCAATTCAGCATATTATTATAAAAATGTCGCGTTTTGATGCCCGTCATTCCTTCCATATCGATAATATCTTGTGTAATCTTGGAAATGCCCTGTTCCGCATTATCAAATGCGCGTTGAATATGAGTCTTCCATTCATTGGGTGTCATTCTTTGAATAGCATGGAAGAAATGCTTTAGATGCAAGTCTGTTCAAACCATCTACGAGCATGTGAGGATGCATCCATCGCCCGTTGAACAATATCCGAATCCGTGGTACGATAGGTCTTTCCGCAAAGGAGCATACTGGATACCCGTGCATAGCCCCACTGTTGTTCCGTGGCACCCGGTCGATGTCCCGTTCGCCATGCCGCCATTCCACGGTTATAAGATTCTTTGATAAATCGAAGGGGGACTCCTGTTACCTTTGCACGGTCTTCGAGCGAATGAACTCCTGGAAATCGACGATTCCATTGTAGCGTGTAGCGTGAAGAACGTGTTCGAACACCCTTATCGGTTTCAAATCCCACATAGGCTCGAGGAGATTTCCATGACATGGCGCCAAATCGCCGAATTTCAGCACGACGTTGTGCCCGTTTTCGTGTGGAAAGACCCGAAAAATACCGCTTGGGTGGCATGTGTCTTATTGAGACGCAAGATATTGACGATATTCGCGAATGGCGGCTTCATCCCGTGCCGCGTTCTTGCTCAAACTTTGCATGAGCGGGTTGTTCTCCACGGGTTCAATGGTGGAATAGGTATTTCGTTCACGGCTCACATCCAAATTCAATGGGACGCGAAATTCAACCCGACCGATGTCTCCCACGCCAGGGGTCAAATCCGTAGAGCGATTGACGGCAAGCGCGCGGTCATTGATGATGTCCGTATCCAACTTCTTGGACAATTGCACGCCCGGATTTCCATTAAAGGTAGCGGAAGAGCCTGAGCCCGCAATCGGTTTGCGACCACGAGCAATCTGCTCCTTATTGGGATTGGTACGCATGTTATACGCATACGTCGGGTCCATGGCATCCGCCCATGCTCCATTTCCACCCGGACCTGTCCAGGAAAGGCCCGCGGACAGTTGTGCCTTTTGTGTGGGTTTGGCAATGTCATCGGGGTCATACACCTTAAGGCGTTCAGGGGCCGAAGAGGCCGCCATGATGCCTGGGCGGTCCAGATAAATGGTAGATTCCTTGACGGTGGTACGTGCAATGTCCGATGGGTCCCAGACCGTAATGGCGGCGGCACGGTCGGCATAGGTGATGGGGGTACCGGATGCGCGAATGTTTCCGACGGTTTCTCCACGTCGTGTGGGACGGGCATCATCCGAATAATGTGTCATGACGAGTCCGTTGTCGGCCGGCACGGCATTCAATGCCATGACACGCTCCGAGGTTTCATTGCGTTCATTGGGACGAATTTCAATCGATGATTTTCCATAATCCGCACGGTCTGCACCGGTATTCTTGGTATAATAACTGGTCATGTCTGCATTTCGATATCCCGCTCCGCCATATTGTTGCGACATGGGCATGCGATAGGAACCTGTAACATAACTCTCTGCAAAATCCTGGGATGCCGCATGACCTTCGTATTCTACCGAGGTTTCGGGACGTGTGGTATGAGGGAGAACTTGTACCGAGCGAGTGGTTTCTTTAATGACATCGCCTGTGGTGACAAAGAATCGTTTTCCACTGTCATCAATATAAAAGGTATCGGGCTTGTATTTGCGAACTTCTCCTACATCTTTGACTTCCGCATTCACGCCAATGAAATGCTGTCCTGGAACCATCGGTGTATCAAATGTTTCTTTTGGATTGCTGAGCACACGAAGCTGATTGGTATCCTTCGGGCGCATGATTTCATTGATTTCCAGTTGTTGAAATCCGCCTTTTCCCAAAAATCCGCCTCGTTCTCCGATTCCTGCACCCACTTTGGTCGGTTCAAAGGGAAGTTCACCATTTCGTACCACGGGAGCTTGGGATGAAATACGAGATTGAAAAAAATCCGTATTGTCCTCCATTCCATACGGATTTCCATACGGGGCACGCGAGGTTTCAAACATGTTTTCGACTTCTCGTTTTTTCATTTGGGTTGAGCCCGTTCCATTGTACATGTCCAACATGCTGGTATTGGATTGCGGTGCAATGTTTTGTTTCATTCGTCCTCCAAAAAAGGGTTGCATGTTATTGTGCTTATATTCGCTCGATGGGATGCGCTGACCCGAAAGCGGGCTGATGACGTAATCGGAATCCACGTAGGTCGGATTGGACTCCATTCCATCAGACCGCATTTCCATCATGGGTACATTCGAATCGATGGGAGAGGGAGACGGTTGGGTACCCGGGAGGAATCCGCTTGCATAGGGTGGTTTCTGTGTCGCATACCCCAATGCAGTGCCGTATGGGCCATTACTGGGCTCAGAAGGATAGGTTTGGCCATTTGGAGTTTGATACATTCTGTCCAATTCGGGTCCAAAACCGGTTGCCGCCGCGCCTTTCGGGGCCACCGTGAGGGGGTCCGAATTCCGTCCACGAGCGGCAGGAAGAAATCCTTCATGGGTCGGTGGAAAGAGAGGAGCGGTACGGTCCGCGGGAGGAAGAACATGTGAGGAGGGAAGGGAGGAAGAAGAATCTACTTTCTTTTTTTGGCCCGTTTTGGAAACGACAAAGCCAAGACCCAAGAGACCTGCGAGGGCGGCTACTTCCATACTACCAGTTTCCACCTTTAATTTTTTCGTTCCATCCGCTTCAAGAATCTAAAAAAAAGCGAGGCGGAAGGAATAGAATGCGATTGGAATGGACTCAAGAGTCCCTTTCTTCCATGGTCATAGGAGAGAATACTGTCCTTGTCACCCTTACCAATTATGGGTATCGACTCTATACCTTGAATCTATTGAAAAGTTTGGCGTCCTTTCATTTGGACAAGAAGATGGTGGTAGTATGCATGGATGACCGATGTGCCGCCTTGTTCGATCGGCGCGGATATGCGGTGTTGTCGATGAATTCTGCGCTTTCTGCATTTTGTCCATGGAATACCAAGGGATACGATGTCATTTGTTTTTCTAAATTATCGCTCTTGCACCGAATCCTTTCCTTTTCATTTCATGCCCTGCTGGTCGATGGAGATGTGGTGTTTCGAGCCGACCCACAAGAAGACCTCGCGATGTGGGAGAAGACAAAGGAGGTCGAGGTATGGATTCAAAATGATAGTCTGGAGGATACCAATCAACAGAATCTGTGTACGGGATACCTTTGGATACGTTCTCATCCTACGCTCCTTGCATTATATGACTGTGAATCCGAAATCGGAAGAAAACGATATCAAGAATGCGCCTTTGACAACAATGACCAAACCTATTTTAATCGATTTGTCAAACCGCATTGTCGTGTGCGTGCCTTGCCGCTTTCTCGTTATCCGAATGGATTAATGTATTATCAACATGCCGACTCCATTCGCGAACACGTGGTGCTGGTACATTTTAATTGGGTTCACGGGCATGTCAAAATGGCAAAAATGAAAGAGCATAAAATGTGGTTGCTTACCGAAGAAGAAGAGTATTAAGGAACGGCGATGTACGGAACCAATTCGGCAGAAACCGGTTCGTGAACTTCATCGTGGAGAAGGGGTTCGGGAGCGGAAATGCAACATCGAAGACACCATCGAATGACTTCTATCATCGATACTAGAATGATAGAAGTTATTTGTACGCCATATTATATATATTACATATGCATTTCATGTCCCAGTTCGGAAAGATGGGGTTGATGCAAGGGAACAAAACAGCTTTTTTCACGATGCGTATTAAATCGTTCTTTGTCCATGGTACGACTAGGAATAAAGAAGTCAAAGGGAGTTTCAAAACTTTCTTGCGGATTATGAAAGAGTGTATCCCAACGATTCCAGCCGGTGGTACGAAGGGTACAAGGTGGGTCAACCAAGCGGGCAAAGGTAAGAGGAACCACTTCGTCTTGTGCATGTTGAAGTCCAATGCGATTCACACGATTGGTGTCGGGATGATACTGAACGGCATCGCACCGAATCTTGCTTCCCAGGCGGTCAATTCCTTTCAGGTCCGATTCGACGTCGGTTTTCCATTCGCCTTCGACCCATGAATTGCCTGATGCTTGGATGCGCGTGGTGGCATTGACAGGAAAGGTGGTCGGACAGTTTGCAGCGGGAGGATTTAAATAATATCGAGAGGCGTAGGATGAAATTCGCATGTCATCCACTTGATGAAACGGGTCATGACGGAGACGAGTCAATGCCTGTTGGGCACAGGGTGCAGCCATTCTTCTTGTATCGATGATAAAAAGAAAGTGCGCGGGATAAGCCGTACCGTGATGTCGATTTGTTCTTTGCTTTTACCTACATCACTTCCCCACCCACTCCCCACCCACTCATCCACTCAATCACTCCCCGCCCACTCATCCACTCAATCACTCCCCACCCACTCCCCGCCCACTCATC
>Ga0164297_10002459_pt1 | contig 18277 bp, 13 predicted proteins | sample GEODES058metaG_FD_113539 | JGI IMG/M metagenome (GOLD analysis project Ga0164297, IMG submission 113539) | Dystrophic lake water microbial communities from Trout Bog Lake, Wisconsin, USA - GEODES058 metaG | ecosystem: Environmental > Aquatic > Freshwater > Lake | place: USA: Trout Bog Lake...
CGCTGCGCACGAACGGCCTCGGCAATCGTGCGACTTTCGACGGGGCTCATACCGTGATCTCCTTGCCACCAGGGCCGGTGCCGCTTGCACTGGAGACGGTGGCTGAACCAGCGCCCGTGCATACACACCGGAATACGTCCTCAGAAGTAGACCGAAACACCAGCGGCGCAAAGGCGGGCGGCGACGTCTCGCGATACAAGGCCAATCGCCGCCGGATGACGTCACACGCCCGCTCTGTGACAGCCCATGTTCAACGTCGCCTTTATCGATCCTGGTGTCGGCCGCCGGGCATGATTCAGCAGATGCAGGCCGGCCAACAGCAAAACGGCCGCCAAGACAGACACGGCGGCGTGCTAGCGGAGGATAAGAACCCTTCCATCGCAAGCGGGTTTTGCAACGGCGCAGAATAGCGTCAAAATAGGCGGACCTTATGCAAACGGACCAGGACAAGATGACCGATTCTACCGGCACCGATTCAACCGGCGACATGCTGCGCGAGTCCGCCGCGCGCCTGTTTCAGTCAGCCTGCGACACGGCCACATTGCGGGCCGCCGATCACGGCACGTGGCCCGCCGCGCTCTGGCAGGCTGTCGAAGAGGCAGGGCTGACCAAAGCCTTGCTGCCTGAAGCCGCGGGTGGTTTCGGCGTCTCCGTACCGGACGCCCTGTCCCTGCTGCGCGTCGCCGCTGCCCATGCCGCCCCCCTGCCCTTGGCCGAAACGATGTTGGCCGGCTGGATGCTGGCCCAGGCCGGGTTGAACGTGCCAGACGGCCCATTGAGCATCGGCCCCGTAAGACCCGGGGAAACAGCGCGTCTGAGCCGTGATGGCGACGGCTGGCAGATCGAGGGAACACTGACACGTATCCCGTGGGGCAGAAACGCGGCGGGACTGGCCGTGCTGGCCCAATGCGGCACAGAGACCTGGATCGCGTTGGTGCCAGCCTCCGCGTTCTCGGCTGAACCGGGCGCGAACACGGCGAAAGAGCCTCGCGATAACATCCGCCTGCACGGCGCGGTAACACAGGCAGCGCGGACGACACTATCGCCCGACCATTTGCTGATGGCCGGCGCCGTGCTGCGCACCCAGCAAATAGCTGGTGCGCTCACCCGCCTGACCGAGATGACCGTGCAATATGCCCAGGATCGCGTGCAGTTCGGCCGACCGATCGGCAAGTTCCAGGCGGTGCAACAGAACTTGGCCGTCATGGCAGGGCAGACCGCCGCCGCCGTGGCGGGCGCCGACATCGCCGCCGACGCGATGGAGAGCGGTTTCTCCCTACTGCCGATCGCTGCTGGCAAGGCGCGCGCCGGCGAGGCCGCGAGCATTGCCGCCGGCATCGCCCACCAGGTGCATGGTGCGATCGGCTTCACCTTTGAACATAATCTGCACTTCCTGACCCGCCGGCTTTGGTCCTGGCGCGACGAATTCGGCAAGGATGCATCCTGGAATGCCCGTATCGGTCAGACCATCGCGCGCACCGGGGCGGAGAGCCTGTGGGAAACGATCACCGCGGCCTAAGGCCTAACGCGAACGCCAAGGCACCGCACAGAGACCGCGGCATCGCGGCCCAAATGCCATCGTCACCAATGTTTCGGGAGTAGAACGAGATGAAAGCCATGGTTTGTGAGCGCTTCGGCGGCCCCGAGGTGCTTGCCCTGCGTGACGTTCCCAATCCGCCGCCGCCTGGCCCGGGAGAAATCCAGGTCCGTATCGCCGCGCGCGGCGTGCAATATGTCGACGTGCTGATGCTGGCCGGCAAATACCAGTTCCGGCCGGAACCACCCTTCATTCCAGGTAATGAGGCAGCCGGAGAAGTCATCGCCGTCGGTGACGGTGTCGTGACATTCGCCGTTGGCGATCATCTGATGTCACGCCAAACGCTGGGCACCTTCGCCGAGATCGGCAATGCCAAGGCGGCGCTGTGCGATAAAGTGCCGGCGGGTCTCAGCATGGCGCAGGCCGGCGTGTTTCGCGGGGCTTATACCACCGCCTATCATGCGCTGCTGCAACGAGGTCGCTTGGCAGAAGGTGAATGGGTGCTGGTGCATGGCGCGGCCGGCGGCATCGGCATCGCCGCCATCCAGGTCGCCAAGGCGTTCGGCGCGCGCGTGATCGCCACCGCCGGATCGGCGGAAAAACGGGCCGCGTGCCTGGAGGAAGGCGCTGACCACGCGATCGACTACCGCGGCGGCTTCGTCGATCAGGTGAAAGACCTGACCGGCGGCAAAGGCGTCGACATCGTCTACGATCCGATTGGCGACAAAGTGGCCGAGGAATCGCTCCGCTGCCTGGCCTGGGGAGGGCGTCTGCTGATCCTGGGCTTTCTGGGCGGCGGGCCGACCAATATCCGCAGCAACTACCTGCTGATCAAAGGGATCGACGCCATCGGAGTGCGCATCGGCGGTTTGAACGAAGCCAACCCGGCACTGGCCATCGCCAATATGAAAGAGCTGGTGAAACTGGCTGAAGCGGGGAAACTGCGCCCACGCATTTCCCACACGTTCCGGCTTGATCAGGCGGCAGACGCATTACAGGTGGTGATCGATCGCCAGGTGATCGGCAAGGCCGTGCTGACCAGCTAAGCTTTGCTGTTCGCCGCCCGGGTAAACGGCCGAGCGGCGAACACGGATGCACGATGGGGCTCAGCCCATATAGCTGCCACCGTTGATGTGGTAGACTTGACCGGTGATCCATGCAGCCTCGGCAGAGGCCAAAAAGACGCCCAAATTGGCGATGTCCGCGGGGGTTCCCATTCGCCCCAGCGGCGTTGCCGCCGCCATCGTCTGCAATTCGGCTTCCGTATTGCCATAGCGGGGTTGCGCCGTGTCCGTCAGGCCTGGGGCGATGGCATTCACCCGGATCCGGTGCGGCGCCAGCGCCATGGCCATCGAGCGGGTCAGGCCAACGACGCCCGCTTTCGTGCTGGAATAATGGACCCCCAACGGCGCGCCGCCCATCGCCCGCGACGACAGGTTGATGATCGCCCCCTGCGTGCCGCGCGCCACCATCGCCCTGGCAGCGGCCTGCGCGGCGAAATTACTCCCCTTCAAATTCACCCCGATGACAAGGTCCCACTCGGATTCCGACATGTCCAGGAACGGCACGCGAGGGAAAACGCCGGCGTTGTTGACCAGCACGTCGAGGCGATCCTTCCAGGCGACAACCGCGTCGACCATGGCCCGGATCTGCGCGACACTGCCGATATCGGCCTGCACCAGCAACGCATCAGCGCCCTTTGCGCGCACCGCCGCGGCCACATCCTGCGCCGCTGTCTGATCATCCAACCAATTGATCGCCACATCATAGCCGGCAGCGGCAAAGGCTCCCGCCATACCCCGCCCGATCCCCTGCTGCGCGCCGGTGACCAAAACCACACACCGATCGTCCGCCATGCTCCATATCCTTCTGCTGAGCATGGCGACGCTGGCGCAATGCCGCCGCTGTCGCAAGCAAGTGCTATCACAATCGTTTCTGTTTTCGGTCGTTTTCACAAAACGACGCGCGTCCTTTGTGCGCCGAAGCCTGAGTTTATCGATGCGAGGCTGTGCCAAAACCGCGTCGTGCTGGCAGCACCGGTATGGCAAGAGCCCGCCAAGCCTGTCTGTTGCCCCCGGATGGCGGCCATCCTAACGTGATCGGCGATCATCAGGAGGAAACCGAACCATGGCCACGCCACCGGGCCGCGCTTTGCCGCAGCCAACGCCGGAAACGCAGCATTTCTGGGACGGCACAAAAGCCGGCCAGCTCCTGCTGCAGACATGCGACGATTGCCGCAAGACCTATTTCCCGCCTCGTCCTTTCTGCCCCGTCTGCGCCTCCCGCAACGTGACCATCACGCCGGCTAGTGGCAAGGCGACGCTGTATAGCTATGTCATCCACCACCGCCCGGTGCCTGGCTTCACGCCGCCTTATGCCATCGCCGTTGTCGAACTGGCGGAAGGGCCGCGCATGATGACGAATATCGTCGACTGCCCGCAAACGCCCGAGGCGCTGGTGCTGGATATGCCGTTGGAAGTCGTTTTCGAGGCGCAGAGCGACGCGATTACCCTGCCCTTCTTCCGTCCCATCTCGTCTGTTGCGAAAGGCTGAACCGATGCCGCACAACACAGTGGCCGTCGTCGGGGCGGCAGAAACGACCGATATGGGCGTGATCACCAACCTCTCGCAAATCGGCTTGCATGCCGATGCGGCGATCAACGCGATGAAGGATTGTGGGCTGCAGCCGAAGGATATCGACGGTATCGCCTGCGCCAACGAAACCCCCGTGCAACTTGCGCACTACCTGGGTATCACCCCATCCTGGGTGGACGGTACCGCCGTCGGCGGCTGCTCCTTCATGATCCATGTCCGCCATGCCGCGGCGGCGATCGAGGCTGGGCTGGCCAAAACAATCCTGATCACCCACGGCGAGTCCGGCAAATCACGCATCGGCAACCCGCCACGCAGCGTGCATCCGCAATCGTTGAACGGACAATTCGAACAGCCGTTCGGCCCGATGGGTCCGCCGTCGATGTTCACCATCCCGGTGCTGCGCTACATGAAAACCTACGGTATCACCGTGGAACAGATCGCCCAGGTCGCCGTCGTACAGCGCGAATGGGCCGGCATGAACCCGCGCGCCACCTTCCGCAACCCGATCACCACCGATGATGTGCTGAACAGCCGCATGATCGCCTATCCGTTCCGGCTGCTGATGTGCTGCCTGGTAACCGATGGCGGCGGCGCGCTGATACTGACATCGGCAGAGCGGGCGAAGGATTTTCCGACCAAGCCAGTTTATATCCTGGGTACGGGCGAAAGTGCCGAGACACCGATGGTGTCGCAGATGGAGAATTTCACCACCTCCCGCGCTTTCCGCGTCGCCGGTCCGACGGCATTCCGCGAAGCCGGGATTGCCCATAAGGATGTGGATCACCTGATGATCTACGATGCCTTTGCCCATCTGCCGATCTACGGGCTGGAGGATCTCGGCTTCCTGCCACGCGGTGAGGCGGCCGGCTTCATCGCCGCACGCAACACGGCACCGGGAGGCACGCTGCCACTGAACACCAACGGCGGCGGTCTGTCCTATATGCACTCGGGCATGTACGGCATGTATGCGCTGCAAGAAAGCATACGCCAGATGCGGGGCATTGCGCCGGCGCAGATCCCGGGCGCGAAAATCTCGGTCTGCCATGGTGTCGGTGGCATGTTCGCCGCGTCCGGGACCATCATCTTCAGCAACCAAGCGCCGTAATCGTCTTGCGCCACCCGCTTGGTCGTGAGCGGCCGAGCGGGTGGCGGGATAAGCGTCTTAGGAGGGCTTGCATGACGGAAAGCCTCTTTGCCGGCCTGAAAGTCATCGACTGCGCGAGTTGGATCGCCGGGCCATGCGCGGCGACCATCTTCTCGGATTTCGGCGCCGACGTAATCAAGATCGAGCCTCCTGGCGAAGGCGATCCCTGGCGTCACATCCAAGCCATTCCGGGCTTGCAGAATGACTATTACTGGCAATTCACCGCGCGCAACAAACGCAGTTTGGCGTTGGACCTCAAGCAGCGCGAAGGCCAGGCAGTGCTGCACCGCTTGGCGACGCAGGCGGATATTTTCATCACCAATTTTCCTCTTCCGGTTCGCGATCGGCTCCGCCTAGCGCCGGCTGATCTACTGCCGTTGAACCCACGCCTTATCTACGCGTCGTTCACGGCCTACGGAGAAACCGGAGCAGAGGCCGCCAAGACCGGTTTCGATTCCACCGCCTACTGGGCGCGCTCGGGGCTGATGGACATGGTGCGTGCGGATGCGGACACAACGCCTTCGCGCTCGATGCCGGGCATGGGCGACCATCCCAGCGGCGTTGCGCTGTATGCCGCCATCGTTTCGGCATTATACCGACGAGAAAAGACCGGCCAGGGCGGATTGGTGCGAACGTCCTTGCTGCAAAACGGGCTCTGGGCGAACGGTTGCGCGGTTCAGGTGCGTCTGTTCAGCGAACACGTGCCACTGCGCCCGAAGCGGGAGGACACGACCAACGCGCTCGCCAGCCATTACCGTTCCCGCGATGGACGGTGGTTTATCATCGCGTTGTACAATGAACAGCGGCAGCTCGCGGCGTTCCTGGACGCAATCGGCCGTGGAGATCTGACCGGCGATCCCCGCTTCGCCACATCCGCTGCGCGCAAGCAGCACGCCCGCGATCTGACACGCATCCTCGATGACGTTTTTGCCACACGCGACCTAGCTGAATGGCGCACGACCCTGGATTCCATCGGCGTGACGTTCGGCATCGTCGCCACCGTGGATGAGGCACTGGAGGATCCACAAATGCGAGCGTGCGGTGCCTTGGTACCGTTCGACGGCACGGACAGGCTGACCATCAGCAGCCCGTTCGACATCGACGGTATCGCCAAATCCCCTGCCCGCCGCGCCCCCACCGTGGGACAGCACAGCGCCGAACTTCTATCCGAGGCTGGTTACTCGGTCACCGATATCGATCATCTGCGCGGCCTCGGCGTGGTTGCGTGATCATACAATGGTGACGGTTTGCGTTTGGATCGTCTCCTTCGCCGTCGCGGCCGGAACGATACTGGGCTTGTGGCATGTCCGCGCCAGCGACGGTGCGGGACGGCCCAAGCTATGGATGGGCGTCGCGCATGGTATTGCCGGCACGGTTGGCTTGGCGCTGCTGGTGGCGGCCCTTGGCGGACCGCCGCGCGGGGCCGCATCCGGCACGACGGCATTCGGACCGGCCGCGGCTTGGCTATTCGCCGCGGCGCTGCTGAGTGGGGCAGTGATCTTGGTCCGCCGCAAACGCGGACCATCAATCACGATGATCCTGCATGCGTGCCTAGCGGTGACGGGCTGGGTCCTGCTTCTGGCCTGGAACGCGCTCGGCTAGAACGCACCATGGGATAGGGCGGCGTGGCAAGAGCGACCGGGACGGCAGCAGCATGCCGGCCAGCCGTGCCACTGGTCCGGGTCCGGCTGGCGGTCAAGGCATGATCCGACGGCATGCCCCAGCGACAGCGCCGTGCCCCTTTCACGGGGTGATGGCGACCTTCAGGACACCATCGCGCTGATGTCCGAACAATTCGTAAGCGGCTTCGATCTGGTCGAGCGTGAACCGGTGGGTCACCATCGGCTTAAGATCGACGCGACCGGAACGGATCACCTCCATCAGACGCCGCATCCGCTCCTTGCCGCCCGGACACAACGTGGTGACGATCTTGTGGTCGCCGAGGCCGGCGGCGAATGGGCCAAGCGGAATACGCAAGTCCGTGGCGTAGACGCCAAGGCTGGAGAGCGTCCCGCCGGGACGAAGCACGCGAAGCGCACCCTCGAACGTGGTCTGAGTGCCAAGCGCCTCGATCGCCACATCGACGCCACGACCATCGGTCAGCGCCATGATCTGCTCGACCGGATCACCATCATGAAAATTAATCGAGACATCAGCGCCAAACTGACGAGAGACGGCCAGCCTGCCCGCAATCCCGTCCACGCCGATAACCATGGTGGCGCCCGAGAGTTTAGCACCTGCCGTGGCGCATAAGCCGATCGGGCCTTGCGCGAAGACGGCCACGCTATCGCCGATGCGGATGCCGCCGCGTTCGGCACCAGAAAAGCCGGTGGACATGATATCCGGGCACATCAGCACCTGTTCATCCGTCAGTTCGTCCGGCACCGGGGCCAGATTGGCCATGGCATCTGGCACCAGCACATAATCGGCCTGGCAGCCGTCGATGGTATTGCCGAAACGCCAACCGCCGATCGCTCGCCAACCATGTTTGCTGCCGGCGCCGTCCTGGCTGCACACGCCACACAGGCAGGCATTGGATGAACCGCTGGGCGTGATGGCACCGGCAATGACCCGCTGGCCTTCCTTGAACCCTGTCACCGCGGCGCCAAGCTTGGCGATCACCCCCACGGGTTCGTGCCCGACCGTCAGCCCCGGCGCGACGGGATACTCGCCTTTCAAGATGTGGATATCGGTGCCGCAGATCGTGGTCGTGGTGATTTTCATCACCGCATCCAGCGGTCCAGGATCTGGGATCGGTTTTTGATCCAGGACGATACGGCCAGGTTCAATGAAGATCGCAGCTCTCATAAGCGGCATTGCACGTCGTCCCGCCGGTTACGCGGAGAGACTGCACGCAGTGCCGAGACGACGCATTGACCGCCATCAAAGCTTCGCAAGTCGCCTGGAAATTATGTTTTGAGGAGCTGGCACACTCGAAGCCGTGATACCGGTTGCCGATCCCAAAACCCGGCACAGGAGGCGGCTTGCCGTGGTTCGGCGAGAGCCGCCTTGCTCTGTGGCATCACTGGCCCGCCCCTAGAGGGAAGCCCCGAGCGAGCCCCAAGGTGAGCCCCCCGAGAGAACGCAAAGAGAGCCCCAATGCCCCCCAGGGCCAGGGAAGCTCAGGTTTACCCCACGGCGAGGGAATAAATATCCTTCACACCAGACGGCAGCGGGAGCGGCTGCCAGGATGCGCCACCATCTTCGGTGCCGAACACCTCGCCATCGTAGCGCGCGCCGATGAAGACCTGATCCGGATCCTTGCCATGCAGCGCGAGGGACATCACGGTCCCGTGCACCTGCACCTTGTCAAACCGACGCCATGTCTGCCCCTTATCGGTGCTGCGATAAATGCCGCCATCCTTGCTGGCTGCCGCCACGCTCAGCGCGGCATACAGCGTATTGGGATCTTGCGGCGAAACCTTGATGTCGCGGCCATAGGTCGTCGCCGAGAAGCGGCCGACTTCCATATCATGCCAGGTTTCACCAGCATCGGTCGTTTCGAACAGCCCCATACGTACGGCCAAGATCACCCGATCTGGTTCGGCGGCACTGATGGCAATAGCGTGGCCGTCGAGCATGCCCTCGTTATAGGTGTCGCTGACGATCTTGCTTTTGAGATGCGGCTGCTGGGCCAGTCGGATCAGGTCCTTGCTGCAATCGGTCCAGTGTTCGCCACCATCGGTCGTGCGCATCACGCCATTCACTTCCAGGGCGGCAAATATCGTGCCCGGCTTGCCGGGATGTTGCGCCATACGCATCACGCGACAGGCGAAGGGCATCACCGCACGGTCCGGCATGCCCGGGGCGGGCAGGCGCGTCCAGCTCTCGCCGCAATCCTCGCTGCGATACATCGCAATCGGCGAGCCGCCGGCATAAATCAGCTTCGGATTGGCGGAATCGACAAGGAACGACCAGATCTGCATGCCCTTATCGGGGAAGTTCGTCCTCTCAAACGTTTTGCCGCGATCTGTGCTGCGGTAAACGCCATCGGACGTCCCGGCCAGTACCACATTCAGGTCGGTCGGATGGACATGCACGGTGAAGCTTTCAACGTCCTTGACCACGTGATCCCACTGGTCAGAACCTGCCTGACGCGCAAAGACGCCGACCATGCCCGTTTGGTCCTGACGTCCGACGTAGCCCGCGATTGATGCGTATAAATTCGACTTGGCCATAATTTTCTTCCCCCTCTTCCCAAAACGCTAACCCAAATTGTCATTCTGGCCAACTGCTCGGCCGTGCGGTAGCGTCCTCGTCAGACCCGGTCGCGGCGGCGCCAAGGCGCGGTACCCTCGCGTGAACCGGGGCAACGAACGAAAACGGCCCGCCTTTCAAGGCGGATCGGGTGGGAACAAGGAGCAGACCATGCCTGTCGTATCGGCGGAAAAACTCACGGAAATTGCCGAAAGCCTATTGCTGGCCGCCGGTGCCTCAAACGATGAGGCGAAGGTGATCGCCAAATACAATATCGGCGCCAACCTTGTCGGCCATGACAGCCACGGCATCATTCTGATCCCAACCTATATCGATCGTATCAAGGCGGGCCACATCGTCCCTCAGGCACCGTGGACAGTGACGCAGGAAACCGACACCACCACCGTTGTCGATGGCAACTGGGGTTTCGGTTACTACGTCTCTGACCGTGCAATGCGCTACACGATCGAAAAAGCGAAAAAGCAAAACGTCGCCGCCTGCACCGTTTTCCGCCAAAGCCATATCGGGCGCCTAGCATCTTATCCGCTGCTGGCCGCATCCGAGGGCATGATCGCCATGATTACCGCGGATTCCGGACGCAGCCCCAAGCATGTCGCCCCCTTCGGCGGCGCCAAGGCACGTCTTGGCACCAACCCGCTTTGCTTCGCCATTCCGTCCAACCTGGAAGGCCCGCTGGTGTTCGACATGGCGACCTCCGCCGCGGCCGCCGGGAAAATCAACGTTGCCACCGCCCGTGGCGAGCAAGTGCCGTCGGGCTGGCTGATCGATGCGGAGGGTCGTCCCACCACCGATCCGCGAGTACTGAAATCCGGTGGCGCCCTGCTGCCGCTTGGCGGGTCAGAGGGCTATAAGGGCACCGGCCTTGCCGCAATCGTGGAAATCATGTCCGGCCTGCTGACCGGTCTTGGCTTCGGCGTCGAGCCCAGCGGCAGGCACAATGACGGCTGCTTCATGGCGGTCTTCAAGGTATCGGCCTTCCGCGATCTGGCAACCTTCAAGCAGGAAGTGACAGACTTCGCGCACTACCTGAAAGCCACCCCGCCGGCTCAAGGCTTCAGCGAAGTGTTCTATCCCGGTGAAATCGAGTTCAAGAAGGAAAAGGATCGGCGCAGCAACGGCATCCCGGTGGAAGATGCCACCTGGATGACGCTAAAAAATCTCGCGGAGACATTCGGGTTGACCCAAAAACTGGGTTTTTGATGTGCCCCTGATCGGGCAATCGCTGCGGCGTGTGGAGGATTCGCGGTTCCTGACAGGAACCGCCACCTTCGTTGAAGATGTCGATCTTCCAGGCCAAACCTGGGGGTTTTTCGTCCGCTCGCCGCACGCACATGCCGCGATCAATCGCATCGACACAGCCGCCGCCATGGCGATGCCGGGGGTGTTGCGTATCTACACCCATGCCGACATCGCCGACCTCGGCCACTTGCCGTGCGTCACCGCGGTGGCCAGTGAGGAACCGCTGCGCGTACCGCCTCGGCCAGCCTTGGCCGATCGGCGGGTGCGCCATGTTGGTGATCCGGTGGCGTTCATCGTCGCGGAAACGCTCTCCGCCGCGCGGGACGCGGTCGAAGCGCTGCAGATCGACTATGCGCCCCTGCCCTGCGTCACTGACGCGGCCCTCGCCATACGCCCAGATGCGCCGGCAATCTGGGACTTCGGCAACGAGTCATATCGATTCCGCAAAGGCGACGCAGAAGCGGTACGGGCTGCCTTCGCCACGGCTGCGCATATCGTCGAGATCGAGCTTGTTAACAACCGCTTGGTCATTGCGCCCATGGAAACACGCGCCGCCATCGGCACATACGACAAAGGCCGCTACGATTTGCTGGTTTCGGCTGCCAGCGTGCATGCCATTCGCGATCAATTGGCCGAGACTATTTTCCGCTGCCCCAAGGCACAAATGCGGGTGCGTGCTCCCGATGTCGGCGGCGGTTTCGGCATCAAAAATTGCGTTTACCCCGAATATGTCCTGCTTCTGCGGGCCGCTTGCGATCTGTCCCGCCCGGTGAAATGGGTCGAGGACCGGAGCGAAGATTTTGCCGCTGCGGCGCAAGGCCGCGACAATCTCTCTCGTGCGCGCCTCGCCCTCGATGCAAATGGGATGTTCTTGGGCCTGGATGTCGAAACCATCGCCGGTCTTGGTGCTTATCTGTCGGGCGGCGGCCCGGGCAGTTCCACCAATTCGCCCGCGGCAGCCATGGGTGGCGGCTATGTCATCCCGGCCATCCACATGGATGTGCGCGGCGTCTTCACGAACCAAGCCCCCATCGATGCCTATCGCGGCGCCGGAAAACCCGAGGCGAACTATATCATCGAGCGATTGATCGATGCGGCAGCAGAGCGTCTTGGTTTCAGTCGGGTCGCGTTACGGCGACGCAATTTGGTGAGCACGTTCCCATATCGCAAAGCGTTGGGCACGATGATCGATTGCGGTCGTTTCGGCCTGAATATCGACGACGTTTTAGCCCAGGCCGATTATGCAGGCTTTTCCAGCCGCAAGGTCGCATCGGCTTCTCGCGGCCTGCTGCGTGGCCTGGGCGTCGCCTGCTTTCTGGAAACCGCCCGCGGCGCACCCAATGAAGGCGCGGAGATCCGTTTTCTCCCGGACGGAAAAATCGCGTTGCATCTGGGCACACAAAGCAACGGCATGGGCCACGAGACGGCCTATAAGCAGATCGCCGCAGATCTTTTCGGCCTGCCGATCGAAACCTTCGTCTACGTGCAAGCGGATACGGATACGGTGCAAGAGGGCAACGGTCACGGTGGTGCCCGATCGATGCACCAGGGCGGGTCCGCGCTACACAAAGCAGCGGAGCAAGTGCTTGAAAAGGCGCGCCCGATTGCCGCGACATTACTACAGGCGCACCCGCATGCTCTGCGCTACGCCGATGGGCGGTTCGCGGTCGACGAGCGCAGTATCGATCTGCAGGCCGTGGCGCGCGAAGCGGTTCTGGATACCTATGTTTGGAACCTTCTCGATTTCATCACCATCCCGAACGGTGCGCATATCGCCGAGGTGGATGTTGATCCAGAAACCGGTTCGGTGACACTGGATCGTTATTACGCGGTCGATGACTATGGCACTCTGATCAATCCGATGCTGGCGCTTGGCCAGGTGCAGGGTGGTATCGTCCAAGGCATCGGTCAGGCGATGATGGAACATACCGTCTATGATCGGCAGAATGGACAATTGATGACGGCGTCGTTCAACGACTACCAGATCCCGCGCGCCGCCGATCTTCCGGACCTGCATGTAACCCTGACCGGCGTTCCCACGGCTGGTAATCCTCTTGGCGTAAAAGGCACTGGCCAAGCCGGCGCCATCGCTGCCCCCCAGACCATCATCAGTGCCATTCTCGACGCGCTGCGGCCCCTTGGCGTGTCCCATATCGACATGCCGGCAACGCCACACCGCGTCTGGCAAGCGATACAGACGGCGCGGGGCACAGCGTGACCCAAGGATAAGGACGCCCCGATGCAAACCCTCTACGAAGCCCCACGCCCCGCGGCCAAGCCTGGCGAAACAGTCGTCACATCCACCTGCGGGCATAATTGCGGCGGACGCTGCGTCGTCAACGCGCATGTCCGCGACGGGCGCATCGTGCATATTTCCACCGATCAGCGCCGGTGGAACCCGGACCACCCGCCGCTGCAAGCCTGCGCCCGCGGCGTCGGCCAGATTGAACACACCTACCACCCCGACCGGTTGCAATTCCCGATGCGCCGCACCGGCCCGCGCGGGTCTGGCCAGTTCGAACGCATCTCGTGGGACGAGGCGCTGGATACCGTGGCGCGCGAGATGCTCCGCATCCGCGAAACCTATGGCAATGGCGCCATCCTTGATGCCTCCCGCACCGGGAGCACATCCATCCTACACGGACGGCCAGCGGCGCAACGGTTCCTCTATATGTTCGGCGGTTGCACGGACCTTTGGTCAAATATGTCCGCTGAAGCCGAGGTATTTTCGGTCCGCATCACCTATGGTGAGACGGACTACAAATCCGCCGGACGAGAGCCCAAAGATTTTGCCAACTCGAAACTCATCCTGATGTGGGGCTGGAGCCCTGGGGACGGAACGTTCGGGACCGGCACGATGCCATTCCTGAAACAGGCAAAGAAACAAGGGGCGCGGATCATCTGCGTCGATCCGCGCCGCACCGCCACCAGCAAATCGCTGGCCGATGAGCACATATTTATCCGCCCTTCCACCGACGCTGCCGCACTGATCGCCATGGCCTATGTCATCGTGACGGAAAATCTGCACGATCAAGCCTTCTGCGACCGCTTCGTCCACGGCTTCGACGAAGGCGCAGTTCCGTTCGGCGCGTCCTACAAAACATACCTGCTCGGGTTGCAAGATGGGCAGCCGAAAACGCCGGAATGGGCAGAGGATATCACCGGCATCCCGGCGGCGACGCTGCGGCGCTTGGCGATCGAATTCGCCTCCACCCGCCCGGCGGCGATCCAATGCGGATACGCGCCAGGACGGACAGTCTATGGCGAGCACTTCCATCGCGCGGCCTACGCCTTGGCCGCGATCACAGGAAATGTCGGTATCACGGGCGGAAATTCCGGCGTCAGCAACGGCGCAACCGGCACTGCGGGAATCAAAAAACTGCCGACCGGCAAGAACCCGATCGACAGTCGCGTCGCCTCCCCCTTGCTGGCCGACCTTCTGGCCCGCGGCAAAGCCGGCGGCTATCCCGCTGACATCAAGATGATCTATTCCGCCGGTGGCAATTTGTTCAACCAATGCCCCAACGCAGCCAAGATGGCAGCGTCGTTGGATGGTGTGGAATTCATCGTCGGCCAGGATCATTTCCTGACACCCACCGTCCGGCATGCCGATATCGTTCTACCAGCAACGACTTTCTGGGAACGGAATGACGTTCATGTACCTTGGGCCGGCGCCGGGCATTACGCCATCTATATGCGCCAAGCTATCGAGCCGATGGACGCGTGTCGAAACGATATCGATATATTCAGCGACCTCGCTCTCCGGCTCGGCATCGATGGCTATAATACCCGGTCGGAAAATGCTTGGTTGCGCGATCTGACAAAGGATGTCGTTGACGATTTTGACGCCTTCGCCGAACAGGGCGTGGCGCGCTTCCCGCCCCCCGCCGATGCCGTCGCCTTCTCGGCACAGATCCGCGACGGCGTGCCGTTCAAGACCCCCAGCGGCAAGATCGAGATTTATTCAGAAATCTTGGCGGCGAACCCCAACCCATACGGTCTGGGCATCATTCCCCCAATACCCATGTGGTTCGCGCCGACGGACGATAGCAGGCGCTTCCCGCTAAGCCTGTGTACGCCGAAATCGCGCGCCCGCACCCATAGTATTCACGGCAATCAGCCTCTGCTGGCGCGGGTCGACCCCGATACGGTTTGGATGCATCCACAAGACGCCGCGGCGCGCGGGCTGACGAACGGGCAAAGCGTGCGTGTCTTCAACGACATAGGGGCGACGATCGTGCCGCTGGAAGTGACCGATCGCATCCTGCCAGGTGTGGTGTCGATCAAGGAAGGCGCATGGTTCACGCCCGGATCTGACGGCATCGATCAGACAGGATGCGCCAACGTCCTGACAACGGACCGATCCGCCCCATGCGGCGCTACGACCTACAACACCAACCAAGTGGAGATTGCCGCAGCCTGATCGGTTTGGTCATCCAGGGGAGGCCAACCGTTGGGGAAATCAGCCCTGGGCGACGGCCCTGGGCGACGGCCCTGGGCTGCGGCCGCTTGAGCCGCCAATGCTGCACCATCAATTTTTGTGCGTTTCGGCCTGCCCCCTCGCAGGCGGCGCAGGTCGCGATTTTAGCGCCGTAGGACCATAAAGAACCCCCCCCCCTCTTGCCGCGCTGCTTTGGCGGTGCCAGCGTAACCGCAGCGAAAGTAAATCCCATCGCTGCAGGAGGCACTATGCACCGCCTATCCGCATTGATCGTCATTGCTGCCATCACCCTGACCGGCTCAACCGCGTGGACCGCCGACAAAGCCAAAATGACCATCGGCACCGGCGTCGATCCCTCCCTGGCCCAATTCTACATCGCCAAAGAGGCCGGTATTTTCGACCGCAACGGCTTAGACGTCACATTAAATTTAGGGCCAAGCGGCTCGGCGATGATTGGGTATTTGGTGGGTGATCAGTTGAACGCCGCGTTGGGAGCCGAGCAGGCTGGGATATCGGCCCATAATCTGGATGCCAACGTGGTCATCGTCGGTGAAACTGTTGTTTTGCCACACCTCTATGGCGTCGTGGCGCGCAATGTCGCCACCCTCGACGGATTAAAAGGCAAAAAGGTCGGCGTCGACGCCAACAGCAGCAGCATGAGCTTCTGGCTGGCGATCGTTAAGAAGCTGAACCTAAACGCCAAGGACTATAACATCGTGCAGGTTGAGCCGCCCGAAATGATCGCAGCACTGGAGAGAGGCGACATCGACGCGTTCGTCGCGTGGGAGCCTTGGGTCACACGCGCCCTGCAAGGCGTTTCAAATACCAGGAACCTGCAGGATAACGCCGGCATCATGGAACCGCGGGATTATGTCTGGATGAACCGCGGCTGGATCGCCAAAAATCCGACCACTGCCGCAGCCTTCATGAAATCGATGGTCGAAGCCACGGCGTACGTAAAGGATCATCCGCAGGAGTCAGCGCAGCAAATCTCTCGGCTGCTGAAGTTAGACTTGACGCTTACGGAAACGCTGATGCCCAAGGTGCAGTATCGCATGGAACTCACCAACGACTCTTTGACACACATGAAAGAGATCGAAGGACAGATGAAGGATATCGGCAAACTCACCAAACCCGTCGACTGGACGACGATGTTCGAACCCGGCTTGCTCAAGGCGGTCAACCCCGCCGCCGTTACGCTCGACGTGCCGAAGTAGCCGCCATGTTGTGGATCGGCATCGATGTCGGTGGCACCTTCACCGACGGCGTCGTCTATGACGACCAGACCCGCACCTTCGCCTATGCCAAGGCGCCATCGACGCCAGGCGCACCGACCCAGGGCGTTCTGGCCACGCTCGACGCGCTGGGGCGAGATATGGGTCAGGTCGCGCGCTTCTGCCATGGCGTGACAATCGGCACCAACGCGATCCTGGAGAAAAAGGGCGCCGAGGTCTGGATGCTAGTGACCCAAGGCTTCCGCGACATTCTGGAGATCGGCCGCACCAATCGGCCAATCCTGTATGACCTGCGAACGCTAAAAGCACGCCCCTTGGTTCCGCGCGACCGCACGTTGGAAGTGGCGGAGCGGCTGATGTTCGACGGCTCCACCAGGGTGCCGCTGGACACGCAGCAAGTGCAAGCCGTGCTGACACAGGTGCCTGACGGCCCCGATATCGCGCTGGCAGTCTGTTTTCTGCACGCCTATGCCAACCCAGAGCATGAGCAAACGGTAAAGACCATGGCGCAACAGGCCGTCCCTGGCCGCTTCGTCTGCGCATCGGAAGAGGTCAGCCCGCAGTTCCGGGAAGTGGAGCGGTTCAACACCACCGTGCTGAACGCCTATATCGGCCCGCTGATGGCGCGCTATCTGGACTCCTTGCGCGAAGGGCTGTCGCAGAAGGGCTACACGCACGACATCTTCATCATGACCTCCAACGGTGGTGTCGCCACCGCATCCCAGGCCAAGCGTCTGCCGGTCGCCACTGTGTTGTCTGGCCCTGCCGGGGGTGTCGCGGCAACCGTGCATCTAGGGCGCCTGCGTGGCATCGAAAACCTGATTACCTGCGACATGGGCGGCACCAGCACCGATGTCTGCTTGATCGAGGGCCTGCGCATCCCCGTCACCAATGAGCAGCGTATCGGCGACTATGCCAACCGCACGCCACAAATCGAGATCAACGCGGTCGGCGCCGGCGGCGGCTCCATCGCCTGGCTGGATGACGGCGACATCCTGAAGGTTGGCCCGCAAAGCGCCGGCGCCGCCCCTGGCCCCGCCTGCTACGGCCGCGGCGGCACACAGCCCACGGTGACCGACGCCAATCTGGTGCTGAGCCGCCTAGCCGGCGGCGGCAAATTGGCCGGCAAAATCGGCATGGACCCGGACCTCGCCGCACAGGCAGTCGGCGCATTGGGCGCCAAGGTGGGTCTGGATGCCCGCTCCATGGCCGAGGGGATCATCAAAATCGCCGTCGCCAACATGGTTTCGGCAATCAAGCAGATCTCCATCGCCAACGGCTATGATCCGCGCGACTTCGTGCTGCTGCCGTATGGTGGCGCCGGCCCGATGCACGCCGCGGCGATCGCCGATGAGTTGGAGATGACGCGCATCCTCGTCCCCGTTGGCCCCGGCAATTTCGCCGCATTCGGCTCCTTGATCTCGGACCTGCGGCGCGATCATGCGCGCACCAAAACCGCGATCCTGACCGATGCCGGCTATGATACGGTCGATGCCACATTCGCCGAGATCGAGCAGCGTGCGCGCCAAGATCTGCTGGATGAAGGCGTCGCCGCCGAACGGATCGTGCTGAAACGCTCGGCCGGCATGCGCTACCTGGGACAATCCTGGGAATTGCTGGTGGAACTGCCGGACACCGTCGCCTCCATCGCGGACATGGAGGCCGCGTTTGCCGAGGTGCACGATCGCCGCTTCGGCCATCGCAGCGGTGGTGCGGTGGAAATCGTCAACTACCGGGTTACCGCGCTGGGCGTGGTGGACAAACCCGCGTTGCCGCTGTGGACCGAAGGCGGCCCCGCCGAACAAGCCATCAGTGGCCAGCGCGCGGTGCGGTTCGATGGCGCGACGCATGAAACGCCTATCTACCAA
>Ga0164297_10002460_pt1 | contig 18274 bp, 16 predicted proteins | sample GEODES058metaG_FD_113539 | JGI IMG/M metagenome (GOLD analysis project Ga0164297, IMG submission 113539) | Dystrophic lake water microbial communities from Trout Bog Lake, Wisconsin, USA - GEODES058 metaG | ecosystem: Environmental > Aquatic > Freshwater > Lake | place: USA: Trout Bog Lake...
CATGATCGTCGGCGAGCACACACGCGACAATGATCTCGAAGTGAATGTGTTGAAGGGCAAGAAGCTCACCAATATTCGCGCCGCCGGCAAAGACGAAGCCGTGCGCCTCACCCCACCGATCCGCATGACACTCGAAAAAGCGCTAGCCTATATCCAAGACGACGAGCTTCTCGAAGTCACGCCAAAGTCGATCCGTTTGCGCAAAGTGCATCTCGACCCGAACGACCGGAAGCGGGCAGAGCGCTCGAAGGAAGCGGTTGCGTAGGTTTACTTTTCCTCTCGATTGAGCAGTCAAAAGCGGCAAAGTCATTTGCCGCTTTTTTTATGCCCAAATTCGCTTGTCAATAAATTGACGTTACGTTACGTTTGAGACTGACGCCTGCGTATCCGGCGATGATGTTTTCGCAAGGATACGCTTATGCCCAAAGTGATTGGCGAGGCTTTGGCTCGCGACGAATTGAAGCAATATGCCAAGTCCATTCGAGAACAACGTCAGGCCCAACCGACCAATATAGAACAAGCCTTGGCTCCGTCCTTTCAAAGGCTTCTGGAACGTCTGCTCTCGATTCTCGCGCCGAATGGCCTGATCGTCGTTCCCGAATTTGCGCAGCCCGGCATCGGTCGCCCCGATATTGCGATCAAGCGGGTAGGCCAACCGGCGCGCGCCTTTGTCGAATTGAAGGCCCCAGAAAAGCCGGACGATCCGCGACGGTTCCGTGATCCGCATGACAAAGCGCAATTCGAAAGATTCAAGACGCTGCCCGTTTGGGCGATCTCGAATTTCACCCATCTCCGCCTCTTCCAACGCGACACTGAAATCGCACAGGTTCAACTCGTGCCCTCTTCTGCGGTCGATCCGACGGCATCGGATGCAAGGGCCAATCGGGCGATTGATCGGCATGACATCAGCGCATTAAGCACAATCTTAACGCCGCTTGCCTTTGCCGATCCACCGCCCGCGCCAAATGCACAAGCGCTCGCGGGCAATCTTGCTCATGCCGCGCGCTTGATCCGTTCCATTATCGCGGATCGCCTTGCCGAATTATCGGGAACACCCGATATCCCCTCACCTCTGATCGACGTAAGGCAGGAATTTCGGGACGTGCTTTACGCGCATCCGCAAGCCGCCGGATATAATGCCGAGCGGTTCGATCCCCTGTTCGCTGCAGCCTTTGCCCAAACGCTGGCCTTTGGCCTCCTGCTCGCCAGAGAAGCATCGGGGCAAATGGTCAATCAAAATGCGTGGCAGATTATGCCCGAGCAACATGTCCTGATGCGCACAACGTTGCGCGTTTTGAGCCAGGAAGAAATCTTGAAAGAGATCGGCATCGGGTTTGATGTCATCACAGATTGCGTCAACAGTTTCGATCCCGCCATCATTGTGCAGGAAGACGGCAAGCCCGATCCTATTCTGTATTTTTACGAAGATTTTCTTGCCGTTTTCGATCCGGCGGCGCGGCAACGATACGGCGTATTTTACACGCCGCTGGAAGTCGTATCCTTCATGGTCGGTGCGCTTGATCGCGTCTTGCGAGAGGATTTGGCCTTGTCCGGGCTTGCCGATCCGCGTGTCACGCTTCTTGATCCGGCTGTCGGCACAGGCACGTTTTTGATTGCAATTGTCCACCGTGTCCGCGCCGATGTCGAAAGGCAATCCGGCCAAGGCATGGTGGCAGCGGCGCTCAAAAATCTAACAGAACGCTTGTTCGGGTTTGAATGTCTCGTAGGTCCTTATGCGGTGGCGCATTACCGGCTCAACCACGCACTTGGCAGCTCGCGCAACGACAAACGCGTCGGCATTTATCTCGCTGACACGTTAGCGGAGCCCGGCTCTGCAGCACCCACCGGTCGCCTTGGGTTTGTTGCGGAAAACATTCTGGCCGAGCGCCGCAAGGCCGATCATGTCAAAAACGCCCATCCGATTTTTGCCATTATCGGCAATCCGCCCTATCGCCGTTTGGCCGCTGGCGAAGTGGGGGAGCTTGTCGGCGATTGGATGAATGATCTTTGGGATGATCTGAAAGCTCCTGTCAGAGATGCGGGTTGGGGCAATCAGCTCAACACATTCCCCGAATTGTCGGTCGCGTTCTGGCGCTGGGCAATCTGGAAAATGTTTGAGAGCGAGAACGCACCAAAGCGCGGAGTCATTGCCCTCATCACCAACCGCACCTTTCTGGCGGGCAAGCCCTATGCCGGATTACGCGCGATGCTGCGCGAAAAATTTGACCGGATCGAAATCATCGATTTACGCGGCGATCTCAGGCGCGGCGAACGCGCCGATATTGAGGGCGATCAAGGCGTTTTCAATATTCAGGTCGGTACCGCGATCACACTTGCGATTGCCACGGGTCAAAAGCCGCCGGATGCGATGGCGGAGATTTATTATACGGATACGTGGGAACGCGAGGTCTTTTCCCGCGAGAGCAAATTGGACTGGCTCAAACAGGGAATTGAGAGCGGCACGCGAGAGGGTGCGATCAGAATTGAACGGGATAGACTAGATCCGTTTAAGCCTGTGCCGTTTCAGCGGTTTGAATGGGTGTCGCTCAATCAGATATTTATCGAAAGCTCATCGGGTATTGAGACTGCAAGAGACGACCTCGTTTATGGCACCACAATGACGGATGTAGAGGTCAAGATTCAGAGATTCCTCTCAACCAATAATGAAACAGTGAATAACCTCTTTAATCCAACCCATCGCAGGGGGCTTCAAAGCGCAAAAAATCGAACTTATGATCCTTCAATGATAGCTCCGATCTCATATCGCCCCCTCGAAATACGACAGTTATATTTTGATACTGCCTTTATTGAGTGGGATAGGCGGGAATTGAGAAATGTGTGGGGCGAGAAAAATCTGGCGCTGTTCTCAATGCCATCCGCTACGAACAAAGGACCCGCGACATGGTGTCATGGTCTCTTGCCCGATCGACACGCCTTTCGTGGCAGTTTTGGCGGCTATGCTTTCCCGTTGCGCGACAACCGGCCGGGGCGCGGGCCTTTCAATATTGCCTCCTCCATCCTTGCGGGCTTGTCGCTGGCCTATGGCGAGACGGTGGCGGCGGAGGATGCGTTTGATGCCATCCTCTGTCTCTTATCGGCAACCTCCTATACCACGCGCTTTGCCGAGGATCTGGAAGATGATTTTCCGCACATTCCCTTTCCGGCGGACAAAGCCGTGTTTAGGGAAGCTGTCGCGATTGGTCGTGACATCCGTGCGGTTGAAACCTTTGCCCGCCCACCCGCATCAGCCTTTTTCACTGCTTCCATCGCGCGGGTTGAGACCGAACCGCTGGCACCGCTCAACCCGTCCGACTGGAGCGAAGGCACGATCAAACTGTGCGCCGACGGCAGCGGTCGCATTTCCGGCATTGCGCGCGAGATATGGGATTTCGAGGTCAGCGGCTACCGCGTGGTATCGCGCTGGCTCAATGGCCGCGGAGGCCAAGCGATCGATCACGCCCTCCTCACCGCCTTTCGCGATCTGATCGGGCGGGTTGGCGAGCTGATTTCCCTGTTTCAAAAGGCCGATTTGGTCTTGATCCGTGCGCTGGAATCGACATTATCGAAGCGTATGTTTTGAAGCGCCGGGGGGTTTCGGCGCAACACGGGAAATGCAATGGCCGATCATACGCCGGATATGTTTGACACAGTGACGCAGCAGGGTGACCTGTTCGCAGCCGTTGTGACAGAAAATTCCGGTATCGCGCATCCCGATCCCGTTCTTATCCGCGAGCGGCTCAGCCTTATGCTCGACGCCATGAAGTCAACCCAAAATGGCTCGCCCTGGAACCAGCGCGATACCAAGATGAATTTGATCCTGTTTCCGCAAATGACGCAGGCTCTTCCCCCTCATGAAGCGGAGACGATGCAACTGGCGTTCGAATGTGAGCTGGCGCGCCTTGGGCTAGCGGCTTGAAAGCCCCCTCCCCCCTCACCCTCATTCTCGGCGGTGCCCGCTCTGGCAAGACACGCTATGCGGAAACGCTGATCAAGGCCTTGCCTGCGCCTTGGACTTATATTGCCACGGCGGAAGTCTGGGATGATGAGATGGCGGAGCGGATTGCCCGCCACAAGGCGGATCGGAGCGAGCAGGGCTGGGTCACGGTGGAAGCGCCCGTCGAACTCTGGACGGCACTGGCTCAGGTGAATGGTCCCGTGCTCGTGGATTGCCTCACGCTCTGGCTCACCAATCTGATGCTCGGCGAACATGATCTCACAATGGCCAGCAAACGGCTCTTGGCCGCTTTGTCAGCCCGGCAATCGCCCACATTCCTTGTCGCCAATGAGGTTGGCTTGGGGATTGTGCCCGATAACAAGCTCGCCCGCGATTTCCGCGATGCCGCAGGGCGGCTCCATCAGGAGTTTGCCGCCGAGGCCGACCGTGTGGTGCTGATGGTCGCGGGGCTGCCTTTGGTTGTAAAGGGCGCGCCTGAGCGCTAATCGCCCAATTTTGCGCCAGTCACTTTTTGCGCCAGTCCCCGCAAAAACACGATCCTGGTGCCACATCCGCTTGCGCCTGACGCGAAAAAGCGGTTGGATAGCGCCCTCGCGGCCGACCAAGGACATTCCGTCGTCCAAGGGGCTTAGAAAACAGATAGGGAGATCCCATGCTGAAAACAACTTTGAAAACTGCGGCAGGCTTAGGCTTGGCGGCGCTGCTTTTGGGCGCAACCGCTGCCTCAGCCAAGACGCTGGTTTACTGCTCCGAAGGCAGCCCAGAAAATTTTACCCCCGCGATCAACACAACAGGCACCAGCTTTGACGCGGCCCGTCCGGTCTATGACAAGCTCGTTGCCTTCAAGCGCGGCACAACCGAGGTCATTCCTTCGCTTGCTGAAAGCTGGGATGTGGCCGACGGCGGCAAGACCATCACCTTCCACCTCCGCAAGGGCGTGAAATTCCATTCCGGCGTCAATGGCTTCAAGCCAACGCGCGACTTCAATGCCGATGACGTGTTGTGGTCGTTCAATCGCCAATGGAAGCCTGACCATCCTTATGCGAAGGTCTCTGGCGGCAAATATGACTATTTCAACGATATGGACATGCCGACACTTCTCGCCTCGCTCGAGAAGACGGATGACTACACCGTTGTCATGAAGCTCACCGAGCCGAATATGCCAATCCTCGCCAATCTCGCGATGGATTTCGCGGCCATTGGTTCGGCTGAATATGCTGACATGCTATTGAAGGCAGGCAAGCCAGAACAATTCGACCAGATGCCAGTGGGCACAGGTCCGTTCTCCTTCGTCGCTTATCAAAAAGATGCGGCCATTCGGTATAAGAAGAACCCTGATTATTTCGGTGAAAAAGCACTTGTCGATGATCTCGTTTTCGCGATCACACCAGATGCGACAGCCCGCCTTGCCAAACTCAAGGCTGGTGAGTGCCATTTCATGATTGCGCCACGTCCGGCTGATCTCGAAGAGATCAAGAAGGATGCGTCCTTGCAGCTGATCAACCAGCCAGGCCTTAACATCGCTTACTGGGCGTTCAACGTGCAAAAGCCTCCTTTCGACAAGAAAGAAGTGCGTCAGGCGTTCAACATGGCGATCGACAAAGCCGCGATCATCAAGGACGTGTATTTGGGCTCGGGCATTGCTGCTAAAAATCTGATCCCACCAACACTCTGGTCTTACAATGACCAAGTGCAGGATTGGGCTTATGATCCAGCAAAAGCCAAGGACATGCTGACGAAAGCCGGCGTAACCTCGCTCGATATCGACCTGTGGTATATGCCTGTGCAGCGCCCTTACAATCCCAATGCAAAGCGCATTGCCGAGATGATGCAGGCTGACCTTGAAAAGGTTGGTGTGCATGCAAAACTCGTCACCTATGAATGGGGTGAGTATCGCAAGCGCGCTCAGCAGGGCGAGCATATGACAGCGCAATTGGGCTGGACGGGTGACAATGGTGATCCGGACAACTTCTTCTTCCTGCGTGGTTGCGCGGCAGCGCGTCCCGGCGGGCAGAACCTGACAAAATGGTGCAACAAGGACTATTCTGACATGCTCGACAAAGCGCGCGCGTCGTCAGATGTCGCTGAGCGTACCAAGCTCTATCAGGCAATGCAGGCCATCGAGCATGAAGAAGCGCCCGATATGAAAATCGCGCACTCGATCGTGTTCGAAGCCATGCGCAAAGGCGTCACCGGCTTCAAGCAATCGCCATTGGGCAGCCACGAATTCCAAGGTGTGGATGTTCAATAAAGCGTGTCCCGCTTGAAAGAACGACAAGTCATTGAAGCCCCCTCCTCGCAAAGGAGGGGGCTTTTTTATTCCCTGTCATTCCTTTGCATGAGCGCGCAATGATGGTTGAAACTCCGCGCTTAAGGCCATAAAACTGATCTCCATGATTAAATTTATCTTCCGCCGCCTGCTCCTCACTGTGCCGACATTCATCGCGCTGATGGCCGTGACCTTCATCGCGATCCGTCTCGTCCCGGGCGATCCCGTCGAGGTGCGCACAGGCGAGCATGGCATTTCGCCCGAACGCTTGGCGATGTTCCGTCATGGGCTGGGGCTTGATCAGCCGCTGTGGAAGCAATTTCTCGATTATGTCTGGCAGGTGATGCACGGCAATTTCGGCATCTCGCTGTCAACCAATGAAAAAGTGCTCACCGAATTTCTGACGCTGTTTCCTGCGACGCTTGAACTCGCGGTGGCGGGAATGTTGTTTGCAGTCATCATCGGCATTCCCGCAGGTGTGATCGCCGCCGTCAAACGCGGCAGCCTGTTTGATCAGGCGCTGATGGGCCTTGCTGTCACGGGCTTTTCGATGCCGATTTTCTGGTGGGGCCTGTTGTTGATCATGGTTGTCTCGGAGGGCATGCATCTGACCCCCGTCTCCGGCCGCATCGACATGATTCAGTATTATTTTGAACCCGTGACAGGCTTCATGCTGATCGACTCGTTGCTCTCCGATCAGAAAGGCGCGTTCTTATCTGCCGCGCATCATCTCGTGCTGCCAATGATTGTGCTGGGCACGGTGCCGCTCGCCGTCATCGCCCGCATGACGCGCTCATCCATGCTTGAAGTGTTGAGCGAAGATTATGTCCGCACCGCGCGCGCTAAGGGCCTGTCTGAGTTTCGCGTGATCGCCATTCACGCCTTGCGCAATGCGCTCATTCCGGTGGTCACAGTCATCGGTTTGCAAGTCGGTGGCTTGCTCGCAGGTGCTGTGCTCACAGAGACAATTTTTTCATGGCCGGGCGTTGGCAAATGGCTGATCGAAGCCATTGGCCGTCGCGATTATCCCGCTCTGCAAGGCGGTATTTTGTTGATCTCAACACTCGTGATCATCGTCAATGTCCTCGTCGATGTGCTGTATGGACTCATCAATCCAAGGATCCGCCATGCAGGCTAATACCACAACAGCACCCGTCACATCGCAGGCGCCTGCGCCGCAAGGTCCTCTTGGTGCATTCTGGTCAAGCTTCATCCAAAATCGTGGCGCGGTCACGGGCCTCGTGATTTTGGGCGTGATTATTGTCTTGGCCATCTTTGCGGAAGTCATCGCGCCCCACTCGGCCATTGAACAATTCCGTGCCTTTTCCAAACTGCCTCCGGCATGGGTTGAGGGCGGCAATAAGGATTTCATTCTCGGCACCGATGCGCTTGGTCGCGATATGCTGTCGCGGCTTATTTTTGGCGCGCGTATTTCTCTGTTTATCGGCCTTTCGGTGATGATTGTGTCGGTGATTGTCGGCATTGTTTTAGGCCTCATCGCGGCCTATTTGGGTGGCGCCGTTGATGCGATCTTGATGCGCTTGATGGATCTTATTCTCTCCATCCCAAGCCTTGTTCTTGCGATTTTGGTTGTGTCGATTTTGGGCCCGTCGCTCTTAAACACCATCGTCGCCGTGTCGGTTGTGTATCTGCCCAATTATGTCCGGCTTGTGCGCGCATCAGCGCTGTCCGAATTTGGCAAAGATTACGTCATCGCCGCAAAAGTGGCAGGCGTTGGCCCGCTGCGCTTGATGTTTATGACAGTGCTGCCCAATTGTCTGGCCCCTCTCATTGTGCAAGCGGCGCTCGGTGTCTCGAACGCCATTCTAGAAGCAGCGGCTTTGGGATTTTTGGGCCTTGGCGCGCAGCCCCCAGTTCCGGAATGGGGCGCCATGCTCGCAGACAGCCGCGAATTTATTCGCTCCAATCCGTGGATCGTCACTCTGCCCGGGCTTGCCATTCTCGTGTCCGTTGTCGCTATCAATCTCTTCGGTGATGGCTTACGGGACGCGCTTGATCCCAAATTGCGGAGAAGCTGAAGCATGGAGCTTTGGATTGGCCCTGCTTTAACAGCCGCTCTGATCTCGGGAGTTGTGACCTGCATCGGTTGGTTTTTTTCGACGTGGCAAAACAGAAATTACGAAAAAATCCGCCGGGCTGAGAAAGTGCGCGATGTGACAATCGCAATTGCGGCTGAGATCGCGCATAATATTGAGCGCTTCGCCCTATATGACCTCAACGCTCATCTCATTGAAATTACAAATAAAATTCACAACGACGTGAATTTTACACCGCTGGTTCCGCGCTACAGAACCATCCTCATTTTTGATCAAATCATCGGCACAATCGAAATTTTGCCGCATGACTTGATCGTGCCAACGCTCGATTATTTTAAGGCCGAATATGTCTTGCAGCTCTTTGTGGACGACTTACGATCGGACGCCTATCGCGAACGCGAACCGCTGAAAAAGGCCCAGATGTATGAGGATTATGTGGTCATGATCCGGGATGCGATTGAAAAAGGCAAGATCGCAAAGGAGGCCACGATGACCTATCTCAAGAGACAATACGGGATAAAAATGCTAGACAAGCCAGAGGTTCCGTTAAACCATAAGGGGAACGGCGGCACGCCTTAAAAGCCTAATAACCGGGGCGAGGACCAATCATTTCTTCTCTCCTCCTGATCTCATTTTATACCACACGGGATACCGAAATTCAATCCAATGCAGTCCCTTCTCGACATCCGCAATCTGTCTGTAACCTTTCAAACGCGCAACGGCCCGTTCAAGGCGGTTGACGGCATTGATCTTTCGGTTGATACCGATGACGTGTTGGCCATCGTTGGCGAATCCGGCTCCGGCAAATCTGTCGCAATGCTCGCCGTGATGGGGCTTTTACCTTGGACGGCCTCTGTCACTGCCGATGTGATGCAATTTGATGGGTTGAATCTGCTCACCATTTCGAATGACGAGCGTCGTCGCAAAATTCGCCGCGATATTGCGATGATTTTTCAAGAGCCGATGTCATCGCTCAATCCGTGTTTCACTGTCGGCTTTCAAATCGGCGAGACCTTAAAAACGCATTTCAACATGGATCACGCGTCGCTCAAGAGACGCGCGATTGAGCTCCTCGATCAAGTCGGCATCACCGATCCTGAGCGCCGTCTCTCGGCCTTCCCGCACCAGCTGTCGGGCGGCATGAGCCAACGTGTGATGATTGCGATGGCGCTCGCGTCCGAGCCAAAGCTCCTGATTGCGGATGAGCCGACAACAGCGCTTGATGTCACGATCCAAGCGCAGATTCTCGACCTGCTGTTGCGCTTGCGCCATGAAACCGGCATGGGCCTTATTCTGATCACGCATGATATGGGCGTTGTGGCTGAAACTGCTGATCGCGTTGTTGTGCAATATGCCGGTCAACAAGTCGAATTTGCGGATACGAAACATCTCTTCAGCGATCCGCATCACCCCTACACATCCGCGCTTCTTGCGGCGCTGCCAGAGCGTGCAACTGGCCGTATCTTACCATCCATCCCGGGCGTCGTGCCGGGGCAATTTGATCAGCTGCAAGGTTGTCTCTTTGAGCCGCGCTGCGCGTTTGCTACGCCGCATTGCAAGGCTGTGAAACCTGTCACAGCAACGCCCGCTCTGAGCCGCGCTTTGTGCCACACGCCTTTGGTCAATGGCCAACCCCAACAGATCAAACAAAACCCCATAAGCGAGCCTGTCTCGATGGAGCCGCTCCAATGACCACGGTTCTTCAAGCACGCCATCTCACGCGGGACTATCTTGTGCGGCGCGGTCCGTTTTCACCGCCCGCCGCCGTGCATGCGCTCGTCGATGTGTCCTTTGATCTTGAGAGCGGCAAGACGCTGGCCGTCGTTGGTGAGTCAGGCTCGGGCAAATCAACGCTCGCGCGTCTTGTCACGATGATTGAAGCGCCAACCACTGGGACAATGGTGATCAACACGATTGATCCCGCCCATGCATCCGCGCGCGAAAAGAAACAATTGCGCCGTGAGGTGCAGATTGTGTTTCAAAACCCGTATGGCTCGCTCAACCCGCGTCAAACCATCGGTGCCGCATTGGAAGAACCGCTGATCGTCAACACGACGATGACAGCGCAAGAGCGCAAAGATGCGGTGTCATTCATGATGGCGCGTGTTGGCTTGCGGCCTGAATTTCGTGATCGTTATCCGCATATGTTTTCAGGCGGCCAGCGTCAGAGAATTGCCATCGCGCGCGCTTTGATGTTGCGGCCGAAAGTGTTGATCCTTGACGAACCTGTCTCGGCCTTGGATGTCTCCATTCGCGCGCAGGTTTTGAATTTGCTCGCCGAGTTGCAGCAGGAATTCGGGCTGGCCTATTTGTTCATCAGCCATGATCTATCCGTTGTGCGTCACATCGCGGATCGCGTGATGGTGATTTATCTCGGCCATGCGGTTGAAGTGGCTGATCGCGATACGCTGTTTACCAATCCGCGCCATCCTTACACGCGCGCTTTGTTGTCCGCGACGCCGGTTGCTGATCCCACCGCGAAGAAGGAGCGGATTGTGCTCAAGGGCGAAATGCCCTCGCCTTTCGATCCTCCTTCGGGTTGCGCGTTCCACCCGCGGTGCCCTCTTGCTTTTGATCGCTGCAAGCGTGAAACACCGCAGCTTGAGCAAAAATCAGGTGCGCTAGTTGCCTGTTTTGCCGCCGAATAAAAGAGCTGTCGCAGGAGTTTCATCGTCTTGTCATAATCCACCCGTTACAATGATAATGACGATGAAAACGGGCGCAGATCAGAGGGTGACACAATGTCCGATCTTAAAGACAACTCGACATTAACCCGCAGCCAAATTCATGAAGAAATTCTCGACAGTCTCGACGAAGAACTCGAGATGGAATTCGACGATGACCGTCTTGAGGCTCTGATCGAGCGCGGCTTGGCTGACAGCATTCATCCTGATCTTGATCGCCATTTTTATTTCAAAGAATTGATCCGGCTTCAAAAGGAGCTGGTGAAATTACAAGATTGGGTTGTTCATCAAAAACTCAAAGTCGTCGTGTTGTTCGAAGGGCGCGATGCTGCGGGCAAAGGCGGCGTGATCAAGCGCATCACACAGCGTCTTAATCCGCGCGTGTGCAAAGTGGTGGCCTTGTCGGCACCAACAGAGCGTGAAAAGACGCAATGGTATTTCCAACGCTATGTTGAGCATCTGCCAGGTGCAGGCGAAATGGTTCTGTTTGATCGCAGCTGGTACAACCGCGCGGGCGTTGAGCGCGTGATGGGCTTTTGCACCGAAGATCAGGTGGAAGAATTTTTCCGCACGGTTCCCGATTTTGAAAAAATGCTCGTCGGCTCCGGCATTATCCTGATCAAATATTGGTTCTCGATCACAGATGAAGAGCAAAATCTGCGCTTCTTGATGCGTATTCACGATCCGTTGAAGCAATGGAAATTGTCGCCTATGGATCTTGAATCCCGCGCGCGGTGGGAACATTACACCAAGGCGAAAGAGGATATGTTGTTCCGCACCAATATCCCTGAATCACGCTGGTGGATTGTCGATGCGGATGACAAGAAGCGCGCGCGGCTTAATTGCATTGCGCATCTCTTGGCGCAAATTCCCTATGGCGAAGTCCCGCATGATATTCCCGCTTTGCCGCAGCGGATTCATCATCCGGATTACAAGCGCAATCCTGTGCCGGATAATCTCTATATCCCGAGCATTTACTGACAAAGCCCACGCGTCGCGCTTTTCAACGCGTGAGCTTTAAGCCCGCTTTCGCGCGCTAATGCTCTTTCGCCTCACTCATTTTGTCCGTCCAAGCAAGCATAAAGCCTGAGAAGACAAAAGTGAGGTGAATGCCAACATACCAAGCGAGATCCCGATCAGACAGATGCGCGACATCCATAAAGCCCTCGAGCAATTGAATGCCCGAAATGGCGACAATGGAGGACAGAAGTTTTAATTTCAGCCCCGCAAAATCAATGCGCGCCATCCATTCTGGCCAATCAGCATGCGACGTCGCATCAATCCGCGCGACAAAATTCGCGTAGCCCGAGAAAATCACAACGACGATCAAAGAGCCCGTCAAAGTGACATCCACAAGAGCGAGTGCCGCGAGGATGATGTCTGCCTTCGTTGCAGTCGCAAAGGCCATCAAGAAGACAAACACATCCTGTCCGGCCTTGCCGACCAACAACGCCAAGCAAACGACCAGGGCCACATAAAACGGGATCAGCAACCACCGGCTCGCAAATAGAAGGCGCTCAAGCATTCTCAACGCCATCGCGCCTACTCCGCAGCCAGTCCGAGACCAATCGGGCAGCTCACGCCTGTGCCACCAAGGCCGCAATAACCATTGGGGTTTTTGGCGAGATATTGCTGATGATAGCCTTCCGCATAGTAAAATGTCCCGGCAGGCACAATCTCGGTCGTGATCGGGCCATAGCCCGCCTCTGACAATTTCACCTGATAGGCTTTGCGCGTCTCATGCGCTGCCGCGCGCTGCTCATCGGTGGTGAAATAAACGCCCGAGCGATAGGTCGTGCCAATATCATTGCCCTGCCGCATGCCCTGCGTTGGGTCATGGCTCTCCCAGAACACGCCGAGCAGAGCCTCTGTCGAAATTGTGGCCGGATCGTAAATCACGCGCACGACCTCATTATGGCCGGTGAGGCCCGTGCAGGTCTCTTCATAAGTGGGGTTTTTGGTGAAGCCGCCGAGATAGCCCGCAGCCGTCAAATAGACGCCCGGCGTCTGCCAGAGGCGGCGCTCCGCACCCCAAAAACATCCCATGCCCAAGAAAATTTCAAGCATTCCGGGCGGTACCGCCTCTTTCAGCGCAACACCCGTCACAAAATGCCGCTCAGCCGTCTCAATCGGGGTCTCACGCCCCGGCAAAGCGGTTGCGGCGGTAGGCATTTCCATTGATTTGCGGAAGCTGAACATGGCGGCGTGTCCTTATCCAATCATGATGACCCACAAAGGGAGGAAGCGAGGAACCTCGCCAAATATAGGGATCCAACCGCAGTTTGACGAGGGCTTGACCGCAGGGCGCGGGCTTGTTTTTCAGCCCCCTGTTGCAAGAAACTCCCGCTCCGTTATAAGGACCGCTCGTCTTCAAAGGACAAACCCCGCTAGCGCCAACCAAGCGACCTCTGCGGCCTTCGAGACGGGTTCTCATGCGCGTTGAGCGGAGAGAGCGGAGGGGTGGCCGAGTGGCATAGTCCGTGCGCAAGCACGGGCGTCCTGCCAAAAAAGTCGGCGCACGCCTGAGATAAAAATTCGCGTGCGCCTTTGGGCTCATGCTGCGGAGGGGTGGCCGAGTGGCATAGTCCGTGCGCGAGCACGGGCGTCCTGCCAAAAAAGTCGGCGCACGCCTGAGTTAGAAATTTGCGTGCGCCTTAGGGTGTATGCTGCGGAGGGGTGGCCGAGAGGTTGAAGGCGCACGCCTGGAAAGTGTGTATACGGGAAACCGTATCGAGGGTTCGAATCCCTCTCCCTCCGCCAGTACGTAGTATTGCGAACAAGCTCGCTCTGGCCCGCGAAAGCCCTTAGGAATACGCTGAAGGAGACATTCAACCAGGGAAAAACTCTCCTTTTCTAACGGATTAGAAATGCTCCGCCGCTTGGCTACACTTGGGTCAGGCCAATTCGAACGAACTTCACGCTCCCTAACTCTAGGTTCCGCAAGGTGGAAGTGGCCTCAGCCTACCGGTGATCTTCGTAGCCAGGATGATCCGCTCCGCCTCCAGGAGCTTCGCTTTATGCAGGTGTTCCATTTTCTGCTTCTGGCCGCGCTCGTAATCTGTCAGGACGGCCATCCGTGCCGCCGGGAACGCTTGGGGCGGCAGGAACGCGCCTTGGCCTTACCTACAATTGACCGTCAGGCCCGCGCTGCTAGATAAGCCCGAGGCACCGCAGCAGGGCTTCCAGTTCCGGCTCGACCGCCGCTGCCCGCAGGACGGAGGCCCGGTCAATCCGTCGCGCCAGCCCGGCGCGCGACATCGGCTTGTTATACTCCGGCCAGGCCCGCACCAATGCCCGCCCCGCTTCTGGCGTGTCGGGCGGGCGACGTGTTGCGTGGCCCTCCAGATGCCTCAGCAGAACCGCTTCAAAGCAGGGGTCCTGCCAGATGATCGTGATGTTGTTGTCGGCAGCTAAGCGCCGCGCCCGCTCGGCCCGCTGCAGGTCCTGGGCGGCCTGATCGGCATCAAGGAGTGCGAAGCGCTCTGCCGGCGCGGTGCGCGTCCGCCGCAAATGCGCGAGGCGGCGTACGGCCATTTCAATGCGGGCGAGCGGATCGCCTGCGCCAGGCCCCAGCTCCTGAATTTCGAGGTGAACGGCGAGATCCCCGTCGCGGAGCATATCCTGCAGCACGCCGGCGTAGCTGGCCTCTGATGCACCCTCGCAGCCGATATAGACCGGGCGGCGCTGCGGAATATGTGGCGGGCGGCGACAGGTCATCCGAGGTGTGGAACCCCGCCATAGGCACCGCTGAGGTATTTGCGGTAGTGGTTCTCATCCCGGCGAACCTTTACGTCCATGAGGCTGTAGACGCGGGTGCGACCCTGCCTGTCTTTCTCACAGACCACGATTTCCTCCTTGTTGAGGTCATCGAGGAGCGAGGCCGAATGGCACGTCAGCCAGAGCTGCGCATCGAACTTATTTCGGCCCGCCTTGTCGTAGAACCATCGCACCAGCTCCGGCAGGACCACTGGATGAATGGCCGCATCCATCTCGTCGATGGCGACCACGCCGCCACTCTCGAGCGCCTGAAGGAGAAGTGGGAACATCTTGATGAAAGCGCGGGTGCCGTGGCTTTCCAATAGCCAAGGCATTTCGACCTGCAGGCCAGAATGCTTGAACAGCGGAAAGGGGCCATCCGGCCCTTCCTGGAACCGCAGGCCTTCGACGCCCACGTCGATACGGCTTAGCTCATTGTTCAGCTTCGACAGGATGTAGGGCTGGCCCTTGAGGTAGTCGATGACTTGCTTGTCCACGAAGGTATGGACGGGCTCTATCTGGAAAACGGCCTTCCGCGCCGCATCGATGAACACTTGAGCGGTCGGATGCTGGAATTTGGCGAATGATGACAGGACGGTGTGATTGTCGGCCAGTGTTTTGACGAGGTGCTGATAGCCGGAAAGGCTGAAAGCCTTGGAGTCCTTAACCAGCCTTTCGGCGTCGCGCTCGAAGAGCCGCTGCCATTTGCCTTGGCCTCGTGGCTTCTGGCGCAGCGATTCCGCAAGAATACGACGGGCGACGCCCTCTTTGACCTCGATTTCCAGCTCGTAGCGGAAAACGCCCTGTTCAACATGTTCGCCGGCCTGCGCCCGCTGGATCATCTCCGGCGACACGTTCATGATGCCACCGAGCTCGATAGCAAGGCGAATAGGGCGCTCGCAGGATTCCGCGTCGTTGAACCGCTCGCATCCGACAAAGCCCGGCACCGTGCGCTGAACGCTGTCGCGCGCCATGGTGACGATGAACTCAAGCGCCCGCAGCACCGTGGTCTTGCCCGAGGCATTCGCGCCATAGAGGGCAATGACCTTCGGCACCCGCACGTCAGCGCCCTCGAAAATCGGCACGAGCCGTCCTTCGGGGTCAGGAACCTTGCCATCCACCGACAGGTCGAGTACCTGCGGGTCGCGAATGGAGTAGAAATTTTCGACCTCTAGCCTGTAGAGCATGGGGCACCTCAATTATTGCCATAGTAGCATAATTAACGAAAATTCGTCAATAAATTGATTAAAGCCATACATTGGCATCCTGATGGCGTATGAAGGGAGTGGCAGGCCGAGTAAAAGGAACCGAGCTTGACGGAACAGTAGGGCGTGCAGCATCATAGTTCAGTATCTACCGGTCAGGCCTTATCGAAAACCTGCGAAAGCGCCGCCAAATTCCTCTTCTCACAATAACCCCGCGGGCCCTATTTTTCGTCCGCCCAGACCGAGTTCAACTTGGAACTCTCCCTCCGCCAGTTGATCACAGACCTCATTGTACGGGTGGACACACGGTTGTCGCGACGGAAGCCTGTCTGCAAATTCGGCAGGTCAAGTCGATAGACAATTGCCTCTCAGCCTGTTGCAGCAGCCCTTAAACGTCCTTAATCCCCCGTTTTATTGGGTAAAAGCGCGTATGATACCCAAGCAACGTAACACAATTGTGCAAGGTGCTGTATAAAACCCCATCGCTCTTTCGAAGCGGTGATTCGAATAGGATAGTTAAAATGGCAGTAAAACCAGCACCTAAAGCCGCGCCAAAGGCAGCGGCTGCTAAAGTCGACGTCATCACCATGAAGCAAATTGCGGCCAATATCGCCGAAGCGCATGGGCTGACCAAGAAGCAAGCCAATGAAATCTTCGATGATTTCGTTGCTGCAACGGTTAAGGGCCTCAAGAAGGGCGCGAAGATCCGTCTCGCCGGCCTTGGTATTCTTCAGGTCCGCAAGCGTCCTGCGCGCATGGGTCGTAACCCAGCCACGGGCGAATCCATCAAGATTAAAGCAAGCAAAAAAGTGGCGTTCCGCGTCGCGAAAGAGCTTAAAGAAGCCGTCTAATTTCAGACGCTTCGGCTTAATCGATCTTTTGACAATACAGTGCCTTAGGCCTGTATTGTCAAAATGAGTTTTAGTCTTTGACTGATCCAAAACACATGACAGGGCCGCGCCCGCTCAGGCCGCAATTCTGCCGTCATGCTGTGCTCTTAAAGTCTTTCTTCATTTCTCTCTCTTACATCTGGATGCACCGGCATCCCGCGCGACACTGTCGCCCATTTTATAAGGCACTCCCCTTTCATGACATCGACTGACGAGACGGCGCACGCGTCGAAGCTTGCAGGAATTCATCCCGCTTTGGCATCGGCCCTCTCGAAACAGGGTTACACCGCGCTCACGCCGGTCCAGATGGCGGTGCTTCAGCCTGATCTTGAACCACAGGATTTGCTGGTCTCAGCGCAAACCGGCTCCGGCAAAACCGTGGCCTTTGGCTTGGCGATTGCGCCGACTTTGCTGGGTGATGCGAAAAAATTTCCGCCAAAAGGGCAGCCGCTTAGCCTTGTGATTGCGCCCACACGCGAGCTTGCGATTCAGGTGCAGCGGGAATTGACCTGGCTTTATGCGGATGCCGATGTCTCTACCCTCTCCTGTGTCGGCGGCATGGATATTCAAAAGGAGCGGCGTCTCTTGTCGCATGGCGCGCATATTGTTGTCGGCACGCCGGGGCGTCTGCGCGATCACATCACGCGCGGCGCGCTTGATCTCTCGGCCATTCGCGCGGTTGTGCTCGATGAAGCCGATGAGATGCTCGATATGGGCTTTCGCGAAGATCTCGAATTTATTCTTGCGGCCACTCCGAGTGAGCGTCGCACCTTGATGTTTTCGGCCACTGTGCCAAAGCCGATTGCAGAACTTGCGAAAACCTATCAGCGCAAGGCGATCCGCCTTTCCACCAATGAAGCGCGCGAACGCCACGCCGATATTGATTATCAAATGATTGTCGCACAATCGCATGAGCGCGAGAATGCGATCATCAACACGCTGTTGTATTTCGACAGTGGCAGCGCGATTGTTTTTTGTCACACGCGCGAATCCGTCAAAACGCTCACGACAAAACTCGCCGATCACGGTTTTTCGGTTGTCACTTTGTCAGGCGAATTTTCGCAAGCCGAACGCTCCAATGCGCTGCAAGCGATGCGGGATGGTCGCGCGCGCGTTTGTGTTGCAACCGATGTTGCCGCACGCGGCATTGATTTGCCGAATTTGGATCTTGTCATTCACGCTGATGTGCCATCAAAGCCTGACACGCTGCTCCACCGCTCGGGCCGCACAGGGCGCGCGGGCCGCAAAGGTGTGTGTGCGCTGATTGTTCCGGTGCGCCGCTATGCGTCGGCGATGCGCGTGCTCTCAATGGCCAATGTCACGGCGACCACCCGCAACGCGCCAACAGAGGCAGAAATTCAAACGCGCTATCGCGCGCATGTACTCGACACAGCAGCCGAAGCACCCATGCCGGATGCGACTGAGCAGGCTTTGGTGAGTGAGTTGTTATCGCGCGTC
>Ga0164297_10002463_pt1 | contig 18274 bp, 15 predicted proteins | sample GEODES058metaG_FD_113539 | JGI IMG/M metagenome (GOLD analysis project Ga0164297, IMG submission 113539) | Dystrophic lake water microbial communities from Trout Bog Lake, Wisconsin, USA - GEODES058 metaG | ecosystem: Environmental > Aquatic > Freshwater > Lake | place: USA: Trout Bog Lake...
GATGCTGTTCATGATCAAGATGCATTGGCAGCATCTATTGTATGAATGGATACCGAGACCATGGACTCATCGCTATGAATGGGCGGCCACCATTTACCTGATCTACCTTTCGGTTCAATCCAAGACCATGCCCTTGGCGTGACTCATCCCAGCAAGCAAGGAGAGAGACATGTCGCTTGAAATATCGGAAGAGTGCTACAAGCCCCAAAACTTCGAGATTGCTCACCTATTGAGACGGCGAATAAGGATTATCATCCCCCAATTCAAACAAGATAGAGAGCGGATGTATGCGTTCGATATTCTGTTAAGAAAACGACCATCGATCCGATCGGTCAAAGTGGTTCCAGGGATTGGTTCTCTGACCATTGACTTCGATCCCAGTACATTCACGAGACTTCAACTACTGAGACTTATTGATGCCGTCATCCCAAACTTGGGCGATTCGGATCAAGGGCCAATTAAATCCGATCAGCCTCTTAGCTCAACTGGTGAAATTCGTGATCTCAATTTCGCTGTTGAAGGCATGAGTTGTTCGTCATGCGCCCTATTCATAGAGATGCGCTTAAAACGAGACCCTCGAGTCAAACGCGTAACGATCAATATGGCATCACAATCAGGCTCAATCTATGGTGATATCCCGCCAGAAGAGGTCTATCAAATCGTTGATAGCATGGGTTATTCCGCGCTTCCACTGGATACCGTTTCACAGAGGAAGGTACTGATTGAACGAGAAGAGATCCGGCTTGCTGAAGCGAAACGAAGAGCCCTTTGGGCCGCGGTGTTAAGCGTTCCGGTGACCATCATCGCTATGACCGAGTGGCGCGGTAGTTTCTGGCGATGGACTCAATTTTTTTTGAGCACACCGATCGTTCTTTGGTCGGGAAAACCTTTCTTTGATAAGGCCAGAAAACTAGCGCGTCAAGGCACCGCCAACATGGACAGCTTGATTGTTCTTGGCGTTGGAGCCGCCTACGTTTATAGCACAGCAGCGCTTTTTTTCCGTAAACCTTATCTTTATTTCGATGCTGCAGCTGGCATCATCTGCTTTGTGCTGCTCGGACGTTATCTGGAAGAGAAGGCTAAAGGACGTGCTCATGCCGCTATCCGAAAGCTTTTAGACTTACAGCCACCGACAGCCAATGTGTTGCGCAATGGATCGATTGTTACAGTTGCCGTGGATCAGCTTGCTCTTGGAGATCGCATCCTAATAAGACCGGGTGAAAAGATCCCAGCTGATGGACTTGTATTACTTGGCCTCTCAACGGTGGACGAAGCGATGCTAACAGGTGAAAGTCTGCCTGTTATTAAAACTATTGGCCATTCCGTTGTGGGCGGCTGCATCAATGGAACAGGATCCTTAGAAGTCGAAGTCACTGCGATCGGGGCCCAGTCGGTTCTGGCTGGAATCATTCACATGGTGGATCAGGCCCAATCTTCCAAGCTCCCGATACAAAAAACAGTGGATCAGATTTCGGCCGTATTCGTACCGGCTGTGGTGACGATTAGTGGCCTGACCTTCGCAACGTGGTTATTGGCTGGAGCAGGCTTTACCACGGCCTTTGCTACAGGCATCACAGTATTACTGATCGCGTGTCCTTGTGCTTTAGGCCTCGCGACACCCGCGGCCATTATGGTCGGGACGGGCCAAGCTGCTCAAAAGGGCATCTATATTCGAAATGGAGAAAGTCTTGAGATGGCAACCCACCTAGACACTATCATTTTCGACAAGACCGGCACCATTACAGAAGGCAAGCCTTACGTGACCGATTTTTGGAATGTTTCAGGCTTAACCGACGAAGATCTCATTGGTTGCATCGCCTCAGCGGAAACTCGATCCGAGCATTTTCTTGGAAAAGCCATCGTAGCCTATGCCGATTCTAAAATGATCAACCGAGCGTTCGTACTGGAACAATTTGAAGCAACACCCGGACGTGGAGTGAGTGCTCATATTGAAGGCAGTCATTACCTCGTCGGTAATCAAGCTTTCCTGGAAGAGTCCAATATCGATTTATCAACACTGACAGCCCCCTTAGATCAACTCAATAAACAGGGCAAGACCCCTGTCTTTTGCGCACGAGATGGACATGTAGCAGCCCTTTTCGCTATTGCCGATCAATCCAGACAAGATGCGCCTGAAGCCATAGCTCGATTGAATAAGCTAGGTATTAGAACCATCATGGTTACAGGTGACACACAATCTACCGCCTTATTTATTGCTGCCCAGGTAGGCATAACCGATGTGATTGCGCATGCAAGTCCTGAAAGAAAACTAGAAATCGTACGCCAACTCCAAACACAAGGTCATAAGGTCGGTATGATTGGGGATGGCATTAATGATGCCCCTGCCCTTGCTGCAGCTGATGTCGGTTTCGCTATTGGCACTGGAACAGATGTGGCTATTGAAACAGCTGATCTGACCCTATTGAATGGGGATATCACTAAGGTAGCCGAGGCGCTTGAACTCAGCACGGCCACGCTAAAAATCATCAAACAGAATCTCGCTTGGGCATTTGGATATAACATTCTGGCGATACCTGTTGCATCATTTGGACGTTTAAATCCAATGATTGCCTCTATGACGATGGCCTTAAGCTCAGTTTCCGTCGTGATGAACTCCCTTCGCCTCCAAAAAAAATGAAAAGCCATTATTGATGTACGTTCTGCCTAGAAATTGTTTCTTGATCTCCGGTTTCTGTGGCGATGATAATGTTGGTGGAACCTTTCTGATTTTGGTTCCACTTTCACGTGTTCATCAGGCTTTACTCCTCCATGCTTAGAACGAGCCATCTATTAATTTGGGTTGCAGGTTTATCTTCCTGCTACGATTACTCACCTATTGTGCCGCCGCAAAACTTCAGCAAACCTTTACACAGCACAGAAGCAAGCTCTCCCCAACCCCAACAGAGTCCAAATATCGAACACGTTGAACAAGAGGCGGGGGATTTAGCTAAAGCATGCTCAAACCAGTATCCAGATGAACCAGGGCACAAAGCCGATTTAGTCCGATGTATTGTTCAAGGAACTGACGCAGCTTGGGACAAAGCCTATCCCAGTGGATCCAAGGAACGACATGCCTTAGGTGATTATGCTGTTCAGTTGGCTGTACGCGAAGATAAAGGTGAAATCACACTGCAACAAGCTGAGGATCTGTACCAGACGTTTCTCCAAAAAACCGCCACCTCCAGTCCAACGAACCACTGAAGAGAGTCTTTACATTCAAGCCCCAGGTAGCTTGATCGTGATTAGATAGGCGAGTATCTTTGAATATTACCTAGTAAACATTTCGTGGAGACCTGTTCACTCTTTACCCACTTATGTTGAATTAATTCCAAGGAAAGAAATGCCCCATTCTTCAGGCAAACTGACACCAGACTTGGGTGATAAGTCGCCATATGCGGACAACCTCTCCGCAAGACAGGATATCGATTTATCCAATCGCTTTAAATACCCACTGATTGCTCTTGGTCTCTCCGTGACCACACTCCCACTGGATCTAGCATTAGCACCACCCATTGTTGGTGCATTTGTTATTCGCGCATCTTGGCCTTTATGGAAGAGAACGGTCCAAAGCCTCCTAGATCAGGGTAAGGCTCATGCTGACATCCTGGAATCACTTTGGGTCTTATTCTATACATTAAGTGGCCAATTCGTGGCGCCAGCCCTGTCCTTATGCCTCATAGAGGCTTCCAGGACACTCAGGGATATGACGGCGATGGAAGGTGAAAAAAAACGGACGAATCCTATACTCAACCGGCCATACTGGGTGGAACGTAATGGACGTCTGCGCAAAATACTTGTGAGTAACCTCAAACTCGGTGATCACATCCGACTGACCGTGGGTGATCTCATTCCAGCAGATGGCACCATCATGAGTGGGGAAGGCCTTCTCGACCAGGTCACCTTCAGCGGGGAGGCCGATCTTATCTCCTGCAGTTCAGGCGATCGCGTTTTTGCTTCAACCTTATTGACCCGGGGACAAATCATCGTAAATATTGAAGGGTTAGGCGAAAACACCCGGCTTGCTGAGATCTTACGTTTAGGAGGCACAAAAGAGGAGGAAGACACGCGCGTATGTGACTATGTTGAAAATCTTGGCAATCAGGTGGTAGCACCTGCCCTGGCGATCAGCGCATTAACTTTTATAGCCACCGGAAATCTCAACACGGCGCTAGCGCCGCTCCAACTCGATTTTTCTCAAGGCGTGGGCGTCAGCGCACCGATCCCCGTATTAAGCACCATCCAGCATGGTCTCACACGTGGCCGGGTGCTGATTAAAGGCGGGAGAACGCTCGAAGTACTGCAAAACATTGATGCGATCGTCTTTGATAAAACAGGCACCTTAACTGAGCGTAACAGTCACATTGAGGATATCGAAACTTTCAGTTCGGTATTCGATACAGATACACTACTTTTTTATGCTGCCTCCGCGAGTCTTTACGCACTTGATCCCTTCAGTGCGTCACTGATCGATTACGCTCATCAAAAAGGCATCAATCCTCAACCGACTGACACCATAGAATCTTCTGATATAGGGTTTAGAGCGCGCATTGAGGGAAAGGATGTTCTGATGGGTAGTAAACATTACCTTCAGCATCGCGGCATTCAAATCGACCTCAGTTATCACCGAAAAAACACCTCGGTGATCCAAAACAGATCCATAAGGTACATCACCATCGATGGTGAGCTTACTGGAGCCGTGTCCTACACCAATTCACTCAGACCTGAAAGCGCTACCACCATCAGCACATTAGAGGATATGGGCATCACTTGTTACATGGTGACGGGGGACAACAGTCAGGTTGCAAACGCTGTAGCCTATCAACTGGGCTTTAAACCCTCGAATACTTTTTCAGGATTATCAGCACCGGAAAAAGTAGAGGTGATCTCCGATCTTCGACAGTCCCATCACCACATTGCTTTTGTCGGCGAAGGGATTAATGATGTACCTGCTATCCATGCTGCAGATATAGGCATCTCTTTCAACGAAGCGACAGACCTTGCACGCGAATCTGCAGACCTTGTGCTGCTCGATGATAATTTACAGGGAATCCCCTACGCTATCAGCATCTCTAAAGATGCCATGAAAATCGTGCAACAGAACATCGTACTGGTTACTTCGGCGAATGTAGCAGCAGTCTTGGGTAGTGCATTCTTTAGCATGTCCCCACTTACAACTGTTGTTGTCAACAACGGTGCTACATTGATCGCAAGTCTCAATGGTTTAAAGCCCCTCAGACAGGGAAAACGTATTGATCCAGGCATCACTCGAACGGTGAATCGTGATGAGACAAGCCTTTTGGGCATCCCGTGGAACAAGAAGTCTAAAATCGGTCTTAAGACTCTACTCGATAAAGACCTAAATACCTAAACCCGATGAAATCGATTCGCATCATTTTCCCAACACTGTTTGCACTCTTAATCTTGCTATCAGTTGGATCCGTCGCGTTCATATCTATATCGACGCAAATGAAGGAGGCGAAAGAAACTGCGGGAGTTATTCTTGACCTTGTTGTGAGTGATGTCGAAGCAGAACTTCAGAACCATTTGAACCTGGCTTACGAACTTACGCATGTATACGCACAGGAAATAGGCGCTTATCACCTTACCAACAATGACGACATACTCTCTCCTGACTTTGTGAACACCATGATCAAAGCCGTTCGGAGCGATAGTCAAATAGCGCGCAACTTAAATATCACATTCAGTAATCCAAATGGCCAAAATCTGTCACTCGACTCTTCTGATCACGGGCAACAGATCGTCAGACTCTCTGATATCCGGAAAGGTGGAGAAGTTAAAACCTTCACCTATGATAATTATGGAAAGAAGCAACCTCCTATCAGTATCGACAAGATTCACTATGATCCACGATCAGAGATTTTCTACCAGCGCGCTCTAGAGGAGAGAGGCATGATTACTGGTGGAATCAAACCGAGTGCCCTTGCTGGCGGCCGTTTGATCGCATCGGTCGCGGAACCCGTATTTGGACATAATAATCAGCTTCGTATGGTTGTTTCGTCCGATATAGATCTCGACAGTATCCAGACTTATCTTCAAAGCCTGCACTTGCCTGAACACTCAACCGGTTTCCTCTTCAACCGACACGGTAAACTACTTGCCAGCACCCTACCCTCAGCTGTGGCCCCCTCTAAAAACACTTCACTCATATCTCTTCATGACCAACCCGATACGATCATTCATAGCGCGGCTCAACTTATTGAAAAACGGAACGGGACACTTGACCTGACTAAGACCGACCGACTCACGTACCAGCAGGATGGACAGACCCTATATACGTATGTAGCTCCAGTAAAGAATCGGTTTCATCTCGGCTGGAATCTTGCCATCGTTATTTCAGAGTCAGGCCTTATCGACAACCTACGCAAAGGCATCGAAATGACCGCCCTATTAACATTTGCATTGATCATAATAGCTATCCTTGTAGGACTCTTTCTCTCGTCTTGGATGATCAAGCCCATTGTTACTTTACACAAAGCGGCTTCAGCACTCGAGCACGACCAATTAACAGAGCCTCAACTACCGATCAATCAGTTGGTCCGTGACTCTGCAAAACCCAATGAATTTGGACGATTGGCACAGGTGTTTATTCGAATGATTGATGAGATACGAACCAGAAATGACTTAATGCAAATTCAACTGGATCGACTTAGGCACGAAGTGGTAGACAGTGAGACTCAGAGTGAGATTAAACGCATTTCAGACTCCCCATTTTTCAAGGATCTTAAAGATAAGGCTGAAGCACTAAGAGCCTCACGAAGAATGGTCATTTCAAGGGATCATGACTCAGGCCTAAGGAACGATGAGACTACATCAGAACATACATCGAAAGATCGCTAATTCACACTGATATGGGTAAATTAATTGCAATCCATTCGTTTCGAGGTGGCACTGGGAAATCAAATATCACCGGCAATATAGCTGCCCTACTTGCTTTGGATGGCTATCGCGTTGGAATAGTAGATACCGATATTCAATCACCCGGAATTCACGCTTTATTCAACTTTTCAGCGGACCAAATTCGCTTCTCACTGAATGAGTACCTCCTCGGCCAGTGTGGCATTAGTGATGCAGCCTATGAAGTGACGGATCGCTTACCTCTACAAGACATAAGTCATCACGGGCACTTGTTTTTGATACCCGCCAGCATGAAAACAGGCGATATCACACGGATTCTCCAGGAAGGGTACGACGTTGGCAGACTCAACATTGGTTTTCAGGAACTGATTCAAAAAATGAAGCTAGATTTTCTGATCATCGATACTCATCCAGGTATAAGCGAAGAAACTTTACTCTCTGCAGCCGTATCTGATGCTCTCATTTTAATTCTTAGACCCGACCGACAAGACTATCAGGGTACGGCTATTATGATGGAGTTAGCCAAACAACTTCGTATCCCAAACATTCAGCTGATTATTAATAAAGCACTCAATCACAAGGACTTCACAACATTAAAGCAACGCGTAGAGTTGACTTATGGTGCACCTGTACTTGGCATCATTCCATTAAGCGATGATGTCGCGGCACTCGGGAGCGGTGGACTTTTCTGCCTATCGCATCAACAACACGAAATGACTCGGGTGCTTAAAAATATCGTGGCGGAATTTAAGGAACTCTAGATCAAAAGTGATCTGAAACGGAAGAATTCAAGTGTTTAAGGAGATCTACCCGGTTAATATCCCCTACCCGGTTATATTGGAATTCATCCATGAACTCACGCACAAAATGAATACCCAGACCACCGATCGCACGATCTTCGATTGAAGTTGTTATGTCTGGAGAGGGTCTAGAAAAAGGATCAAATGCATCACCATCATCCTCGAGACGAATCAATATGTCATCATCAGCCTGTCTAATAAGAATATTGACCCGACCTGGCCGATGATCATGGTACCCATAGGAAATGATGTTAAGCACCAACTCTTCGAGCACAAGATCCACCTGCATCGCTATCCTTTTTGACCAGCCCTTTTCAAGCGCAAAATCCCCTATTGCTTGAGCCAAACGTCTCAGATGACCTTGATCGGCACCAAAATCAAGACACAGCCGACCTGCCAGATCAGACCGGGCCTCGAAAGTTGTCTCGGGATTCGGTACGGATTGAGTATTCGTCATCTTGATTCGAATGTTGAACAACTAACAGCTATTCTAGAGCGGCAATCCATTTCCTGCCAACTGATTGCGTGCGTTATTCGATAAAGCACACAGCAGACCCCCGTTTAATGTTTGTCGCAGAGCACTCAAATTAGGATTATGATTCGATAATCATGAATAATTTTTTATAAAAAAGTGCCTACACAGAGTTTAAAGTTTCACATGAAGGCTACACAGTCAGTCTCAGCGAACACAAAAGAACAACCCTTACCGAGCTATAAACCGTTGGTCAAGGTAGATCAACCTCCCAGTAAGTCAATGGTGTCTATGGAGGACACTAAGGAATATCTTCTCAAAATCTCAGGTTTGCCCCGAGATGTGGGTTGGATGTTACTAATTTCCGGATTACTGAGTGAAGTTGCACCTTTAATTCCGCCCTTTTGGATTTTTGGAATCCTAATACTTTGGCCGAACGTAGGCGCACCAGCCGGACATTTGCTCCATCGTAAAACCCCGAGGCTGTTTAAAGCGACTGTAGGAATGGTTAACCGCTATGCCGATGATTTAGAGAAACGTTATCCAAGAAAGTCTGATAAATAGCCTGTAGAATTAAGGTTCAGTTTATTTTCCCTATAAGGTGATCTCATGGTAGACAATAAAGCACCCGCAAAAAAAAGGGCCCCACGAGCTAAAGCTCCCGAAGCCCAACCTTCAGTAAAAACAACCGGCACTAGTCACGAGGATAAAAAATGTCCTTACGCAGATACTGCGCAGACCGTCATTGAGTGGTTAAGTATTGTGGATGATTTCAAGATCAGTGATCACAAAAACTTTTTACCACGTTGGGCTTTCCTACTGATCATTCTGACCGTCTTGCAAATCACCTGATCACATAGATGATCTATGGCTAGGATGCCAGCTTTTTTCTGGGTCATGGCATCCAAAGAGTGTCTTGACCCAGAATCACTAGAGTCGGGGGGCTTTTGGTGACCGAGGCAGAAAGACACCAAGCTATATCTGCCTAATGGCACATTCGCATAAATCTGGACTCTGAGTAACGGCCGTGGAGTCACCGTACACCCTACATGATATGTATGGCTTCCCTGACGCTATATATATAATTGAATACCCCGCCCCAAGATCTTTAGAACTCACTAATCAGTTAGCTAAACCCATCCAGGAGTTTAATCCCGCTGTTGATCTCTAGTAGCGACTAGATCATGAACAATATTGACCGTTCTATCAACTTTATCCAAATCCCAATATACCAGTGATTCAGATAAGCTTAGATCGTAATCAGCCTATTGAATTTTTTTCAAATCGGGAAAACTCAGTGAACTAAGGAATAAGCAGATTTTTGATCCCAGGCATCAGCAACCTGGTCCACAACTTCGCTCTATGTGACTGGGGCACCCCACAGAAAAAGACTTATCCCAGGGTAACCGGCTATGAAAGGGGTCGTCATAGATCGAATCAACGTTAGACTCTCAAGTCCCTGCGCGATTACGGAGTTCAGGTCTCAAATGGGCTCTGTCACCCAAGCGATCTAGGCGAGGGCCATGACGCTCAAATGTCACAACAGCTAAGGACGCGACGGATATGCCAACCCGATCTCGGTAGCCACCCAGATCGATTCCGAGAAGGGTGCAAATCATGATTCTGATTGTCGCTTTGTGGGAAACCACCAGTACATCACCCGAAGAATGTACCTGTTGGATCTCATCCAATACTGCTAAAGCCCTTCGGGCAACATCAATACCCCGCTCTCCACCGGTGGGAGCATTCCAGCCTGCATCTGAGCTCCAATTCGAATAATCATCCGCATAGCGTTCCTTAACCACAGCTGCGCTCATACCCTCCCAGGCACCAAATTCAACTTCACGAAGTCCCGATCGAAGGTTCATGTCGATACCTTGACCTATACAAAGAGGTTCAGCTGTTTTACGAGCACGAAGTAAAGGACTCACATAGACACCTTCAAACGAATGAGACTGGTATGCAACCCCAAAGTCTTGGGCCATGCTGTAGCCTTCAGGGGTTAAGTCAATATCACTTAACCCGCAAAATCCACCTGAAGCGCTTGCAAGGGTTTCGCCATGACGAAGCATATAGAGGGTTAAAGCCATATCATCACACCACTTTATTTAAGTCTGTTTTGTCTTTTTTAGTACGCCACCTCTCTGTGATGACATAGAAAACGGGTACAAAGGGAATCGCCAATAAGGTGGATGCCATCATCCCCCCAAACACGACGGTTCCAATGGCCTGCTGACTAGCGGCCCCGGCCCCTTCGGCAGTCATCAGAGGGACAACACCTAATATAAAGGCAAAAGAAGTCATAAGAATCGGTCGGAATCTCCTTCGGGTAGCCTCAACCGCGGCATCAATGATGTCCATGCCTTCTTCACGTAGTTCTCGAGCAAACTCAACCACGAGAATAGCGTTCTTACTGGCAAGCGCAATCATGAGTACAAGACCAACCTGAGTGTATAGATTGCTATCAAGACCACGTATGATAAGTGCGAACACAATACCGACAAGCGCCATCGGCACTACAAGAATCACAGCCAATGGGCTCGCCCAGCTTTCATATTGAGCAGCTAATACTAAGAACACCATTAAGACGGATAAGGCATAGATGAGATAAGCTTGGTTGCCGATTTTCTTTTGCTGGTCAGCAATCGCAGTCCATTCAAATCCAGTGCCCTGCGGCAGAGTACTTGCAGCAATTTCTTCCATCAGATTCAGAGCTTGGCCGGCACTTGAACCCTTTCCGGGCGCCAAAATCACAGTGGCAGACGGGTATAGATTGTAATGAGTCACCAATTCAGTACCCAATTTCTCATTAACATTCATTAAGGTACCCAACGGCACCATTTCTTCACGCTTATTCTTAACGTACTGGTTTTTAATGTCCTCAATATCGAGCCGATACTGAGCGTCCGCTTGAACATAGACCTGAAATGACTGATTGAACTTATTGAAAAGATTGATATAGGCGGAACCAAGATAGCCCTGGAGCGTATCGAACACATTTTTCAAATCGACCTGAAGAGATTCAACCTTAGTTCGATCCACATTCAGAAACAGCTGAGGACTCTGATTGCTAAAGGTCGTTGCGATGAAGCCGATGCCAGACTGCGTCCTTGCGACACGTATGAGCTCTTGAACGCTTTTTTCCAATTCCGCCAAAGGCTGACCCTTTCGATCCTCCAACATTAATTGGAGTCCACCACTGGCACCTAAGCCCTGAATCGGTGGTGGTGGTAGCACTACAAATTTAGCTTCTTGTATCAAACTCAGTTGCTGCTTAATACTCCCAATAATGTGATCTTGATTCAGTGCTTCTCCCCGTTTATCAAAATCATCATAAATAGCAAAAGTCGCCGTTGTATTGGAAAGGTTTGCTCCATCAAGAACAGATAGCCCGCCCATGACAATCCATGATTTAACTCCCGGCGTATGCCTTAGAACCTCTTCAACCTGTTCAGCGACACGACGCACACGAGGCTGAGCCGCTCCGTCTGGTAGTCGTGTGACAATAATGGCATAGCCTTGATCTTCAATTGGTAAAAAGCCCCCGGGATGATGAGCAAAAAGCCAAGCACCCAGAGCTACGATCCCAAAAAAAGCAATGGCCATGGTGGTGGTTCTTTGTACCATCCAATGAATCAAACGAGTGTAGCTCTCTTCTATGGCACCATAAACGCGATTAAATCCTTGGTAGAAGGCATTCGGTACGTAGTCCTTTGGCCTGGCCTTGAGGTACATAGCACACTGAGCCGGCTTGAGCGTTAGGGCATTGATAGCACTGATCACGGCCGTTGAAGCGATCACGAGCGCAAATTGCCGGAAGAGTTGCCCCACAATGCCCGGAAGAAAGGCTGCTGGAAGGAACACAGAAATCAAGACAAAAGTGATCCCCATGACAGGACCTGTCATCTCTTCCATCGCCTTGATAGCTGCATTTTTTGGAGAAAGTCCCTTTTCAATATAGTGAGAGGCGTTCTCCACAATGACGATTGCATCGTCTACGACGATTCCGATTGCCAGAATCAAGGCAAACAAGGTCATCAAATTAACCGAAAAATCGAGCATAGCCATAGCACCGAAGGCACCGATTATCGTCACAGGCACTGTCGTTGCAGGGACCAGCGTCGCACGCCAGTTCTGCAGAAACAGCATGATGACTATAAGCACCAAAATACCGGCTTCCCATAGGGTTTCGTAGACAGCGTGGATGGATTGCTTGATAAAACTCGTAGTGTCGTAATAAATCCCGTATTTGAGTCCTTGAGGGAAATCCCGACTCATTCTCACCATTTCAGACCGGACCTGATCGCCGACATCGATTGCATTGGCACCTGGTAGTGCATAGGCCAGAACCTGAGTTGATCGGTGCCCATTTGACTTTGAAAAGTTAGCGTAAGTTTGCTGACTCAGCTCAACTCGGGCTAGGTCTTTTACACGAATCACATTGGCGGATGATTCATTGTTTTTATCCTTTTCACGCTTGGATTTGACGATGATATCTTCAAACTCGGATATTTCAGACAGGCGTCCAAGCGCATTGATGGTGAATTGCATCGATTGATCATCAGGAACAGGGGCGCCACCCAAAGCACCCGCAACCACCTCAATATTGCTCTGTTTAATGGCGTTGACTACATCCGTGGTGGTCAAACCGTAATACTTCATCCTCTCTGGATTCAGCCATATCCTCATACTGTAGGATCCGGCTCCGGTTACCTTGATCTGACCCATACCTGGAATACGCCCCAGGGGATACTGAAGATTAATGATGGCGTAATTAGAGAGATAGGTTTCGTCGTAACGATCATCATCAGAATAGAGGCTAACGACCTGAAGAATATTCGTTGAAACCTTTTTGACAGTTATTCCTTGCTTCTGGACGACATCCGGCAACTGGGCCAGTGCACTCCCCACCATGTTTTGCACAAGAGCTAAGGCCGTGTTGAGATCACTACCCACCTTAAACGTGATCGTTAATACATATGAACCATCACTTCCGCTGGTAGAAGATTGGTATATTGAGTTCTCGACACCATTAACAGCCTGTTCAACAGGAATACCCACTGTTCGCGCGATGATTTCAGCACTGGCACCCGGATATCGCGTCGTCACTTGAATAGTCGGCGGAACAATGGATGGGTACTGCGCGACTGGAAGATTAACTAGACAGACTGCACCTAGAATGATCGTAACAATCGCGATGACATTCGCAAAGATGGGACGTTCAATGAAAAACTTTGAAATCATGGCTTCACCGAAACATCAGACGCTGGGTCGGTTTTTCCCGTGTTTTCAGTTCCTTTAATCGGTTGCTGAGTTGTGCTAACCACTTTTCCAGGAATGGCACTCAAAAGCCCGTTGACCACGACCCAATCACTTTCAGATACCCCTTCAAGAATCGCCATCATCTTGTCTTTATGCATGCCCGTTTTAACGCTTTTACGCTCAACGATGTTCTTATCATCAACAGTCAGGACATAGCTACCCAACTGATCATATGAAATGGTTTCCTGAGGCAGAAGAAGCTCGGGTCTTGGCGCGGCCACAGAAGCCCTGACACGCGCGTATAGGCCAGGCAGGATTCTAAAGTTAGGATTTGGGAAAATAGCGCGCAGCAGAAGTGTTCCAGTTGTGCTATCGACCCTGATACCAGCAAAATCTAGAACGCCTTCGTGGGGGAAGCCTTCTTCATCTGCAAGACCAAGTGAGACTGGGATCTGCGGAACCCTTCCTTTGCTCATATCTCGGGGCGAATCATCTCGATGACTCTGTACACTCAACAGATCTTGTTCACTGATACTGAAGTACACATAAATAGGATCAATCTGATTGACTTCAGAGAGCGTGGTTTTTTCACCGGCGCCCACGAGATTCCCAGGATCTTTCATCCGACGACCTGCCACACCATTGAAGGGCGCAGTCACCCGGGTGTAGCTAAGATTCAATTTAGCCAGTGTCACATTCGCCTCAGCTGACATAACACCCGCTTTCGCAGCGTCACGTTCGTAATGCCAACGATCGACCTCGGTTTGAGGGGCCGCGTTTTCTTTCAATAGTCCCGAAAATCTGTGGAACTCGGTTTCCGCATGCATGAGCTTTGCTTTATCGGCAAGCAATTCGGCTTCAGCTTGCTGAAGCTTAGCTTGATAGGTGTCTTGTTGAATCTGAAATAGTAGTTGCCCTTCTTTAACAACATCGCCTTCATGTAACAGGACTTTATCGAGATACCCTTCGACACGTGCCTGGAGTTCAACCGTTCTATATGCCTGTGTGTTCCCTGTGAATTCAAGAAAAGGGGTCACAGGGGCCACCAGAGGATGAGATACCTCAACCTGCGGTGGAGGGGGAGGAACAAAGCTATTAGACTTCTTACAGCCTGAAAAAGACACTAAAACCAGGGCGCTTACTATCAACATAGCAAACGATTGCCCTAGGTGGGGATTTTTCATATTGGGTGCCTTAGCATTAGCTAGCATATGCATATTGATTACCATTCAGGCGCACGTATAAAGTTAGTTGGCCGTTCCGAGGGAACAGGGGTTGGTTTCAATAGATCACCCCAGTTGGTTCGTTTATCCATGGAGGCTTTAATGGGCTCAGGCACAAAGTCTTGGCCTTCCCTAATTTGCCAGCCACCCCCGAGGTTACGATAAACACCCACCAAGTTTTTGGCGATGTCACCTAAAGTTTTGGCAAAGTTATCTTGCTGCTTTAACAGTTCCTGTTCAGCCGTGAGAACCGTAGTAAAGTCCGTGATACCCTCGGTGTACTGAAGCTGAGCTAAATTAAGTGAACGTTGAGCGGCCGCCGTACTTTCTGCAAGATACTCCGCTGAATTTTGGGTCATCAAGAATCCGATCAATGAATCCTCAACATCTTTCTGAGCACTAAGAACTGTCTGTTGATAATTAAGCAACGCTTGTTGGAATTGAGCATCTTTCGATCGTACCTGATTGGTTAGCTGACCGTAGTTAAATAGATTCCACTGAACGGATGGACCAAACCGATAGGTATTATTCCCCCATCCGAACATGTCACTCAGGCTGGTACCTTGAGAATTAGTGGCAACGAAACCGAAGCTACCGCTGAGGGATATGGCTGGATACAAGTTAGCCTTCACAACACCAATTAGGGCTGATTCAGACACTGCGGATAATTCAGCCTTCCTAACATCGGGGCGCCTTCTAATGAGGTCAGATGGAATACCTACAGCCACCTGAACAGGTGGAGCAGGAATCTTACCTTCAAAGGATAGGTCGCCCAGGTTATGCTCAAATTTATTGGGTGGGATTGCAAAAAGAAGACTCAAAGCATTTTTAGTTTTTTGCAGATCGCTTTTTAGAATCGGTATCGTGGATTGCGTACTAGCCAATATGGTTTTGGCCTGTTCAACATCGCGCTGAGTACTGCTTCCACCCACAAATTTCGAAGTAGCGATGCGGACGCTTTCCTTTTGAATTTTTACATTCTGCTCAGCGATTTGAAGCCGCTTTTCGATCGTTCTAATTTGGATATAGGCATTGGCAACATCAGCTATCAGAGTAATGAGCAAGTTGTCATAGGATGCCACTGAAGCCATCAAGTCAGCATCAGCGGACTCTATTGCACGTCTAAACTTACCCCAGATATCGATTTCCCAGTTGGCCATCACGCCAATTCGGCTGTAGAGCAAAGAGTTTCCAATTCCAAGATCGCGCAATAAGGGAGAACTGTATTTGGTGAGTTGACCATCAAATCCTTGGCTTTGAGGGTACAAATCACCTATGGCAACGCCCAACTGTGCACGAGCCTCAAGAATACGAAGACCTTCAATTTGAAGCGGGAGATTTTGTTGATACGCCTTGGTGATTAACTGATCAAGCACCGGGTCTCTAAACAGCCGCCACCAATCCTTGAAGTCTCCCGAAGAGTCTCTTAGATGCTCATTACCTGATTCTAGCCATTTTTTTGAAACATCAAGCTCAGGAGCTTCATAGTCCGGCCCAATTTTGTAGGTACAGCCGTAGAGTGAAACCACAAAAACCGCAGGCAAAATGACAAGTAGGGGCGTTTTTAAGAACCGTGTAACACAGGCCATTATTAGATCCAAGCTTGATTGCCCTTTTTTACAGCCATAGACTGAAAGATTGATACATTTTTGGGTTAACCCCATATAGCGTCCATTTGAAATTTAGAGGGGCGAAGGGACCAGCCAGCCTTCACTAAAAAGGCAACCATAAAAGCCTATATGTCATCAAATCTATCATCAAAACATATAGTCACAAAGCCAGTAATTTATCTTGCAACTAGTATAATACGAACGATCAATCTGCCGAGAGAAATGAGCATCATGTCTAACGCTGACAGCCTTCAAAATATGGTGCGCGATCACTACCCAAACGCGATGTCTTCAGCCAACTTCAAGAAGGAAGTTTTGAGGTTTCTTGTCGACCAGGGATTCAAGGATGTTTCGAAAGTTCTTCTGGCTGTTTCACAATGCGCTGATGACGTGAACGCTTTACGCGATGCCGATGTCACCGTCGTACGCAGACACTTTTCAAGCCATCTCCTAGGGCCTTTTGAACTTGGTGGCCTCGCTGGTATCCCCTATGGTGGTCTCACCGGGATTTCGACCATCGCTCATCACGTTCCAGATGATGGTATCGCACTCATTGTCTATGGACCTCATATCGGCCTGAGCTGTAAGGGTCATCTTGGAAAACTGATGCGGCCAGGACAGGCACATGAATCAGCAGCGTGCGGATCACTCACTTTAGCGGTTCAGAACATCATGACTCAAGATCACTTTGCACCTTATGCTGATCCCGATGATCTTGAGCAAGGTACACTTGAAAGAAAGTTGCTGCCATTCAAAGATCAAATCGTCCAATCAGAAAACCCCCTAAAAACAGCCACTGATATCGTTTATTCTATAATCAAGGCTTCCATTTATTCATATTTACATACCAAAAGAGAGGCATTCGCACTTGGAAGAGTCCTCTTAGCAGGCACCATCACCATAAACACCAGCCCCGATCATGATGACTACATTGACCTCAGAGACTTAGAAGCCTTTCACCTTAGGAATATAGAAAGCATTTGAAGGTTGTAGTTTAAAAACGATACTGAATCAGTAATCCTTGTCACGTTCATTGAGTGTGGTTTGGATGAAAAACAGAGCATCGCGTTCATCGGTCTCGCTCAAAGACCGGGCTCTGCTGAGATAGCTCCTATTGATATGCTGACGAACGATGCCCGGGCGTGACAGTTTCTGGAGGTCCCATTCCTCAGGATCCCTTAATGAAGGTGCACTCTGTTCGCCTTTATCATGACAACTCGAACAAAGCCCTATGAAGACCTTTGATCCATGCTCAAGGTTCGGCTGATACGCAATTGGCGCTGTCTCCTTTTTAGGGGTTGAACAACCCGCTATCAGGGCAATCGATAACAATGATAATAAACGGTTATTCACCAATCGATCCATCTAAGAGAACTAGCGAACAGGGACAACACTGATGGAATTCTCAGGACTTCCATCAATGATTCTATCGGTATATGTCAGATAGACCAAGACAGATCGTTTAGCATCAAAAAAACGGACTACTTGTGTGCTTTTGAAGATAGCAGAAGCCCTAGCACTGAATACTTCCTGCCCCCCTTTAAGCGCCTTCACAGTGTCTAAATCGATATCACCAATTTGACGACAAGCTATCGATGCTTTGGATGGGTTCTCGGCAAGACCTACCCACCCTTTTAAACCACCTGTTTCAGCTCTGGAAATATAACAAGCAACACCGGGCACACCTGGGTCGTCAAATGCTTCAACGACAATCTGATCGCTTGGCCCCACCCATTTGAAACGATAATTTACCGACCCAACCTCTTCAGCCATAGCAGGATTCACCAAGAAGCAAAATAGAGCCATCAACGTATAGAGAAATCGATGAAAGAAATGCGTCATAAAAAATTATTAAGTGTGACTTTTGTTAGAAGGCAACTCGGAGGTGAGTAATTTTTTGGGGAGGAACACCTTGATGCCTTTTACGTTTCTATTCATCAACATTTCAGCGCTTCTAAGCGGCATCATAATATTTCTAGGCTGCAGCGGCAGACTGGCTCCGCCTTTAAGTGCAGGATTCAGCCGATAGAA
>Ga0164297_10002464_pt1 | contig 18268 bp, 21 predicted proteins | sample GEODES058metaG_FD_113539 | JGI IMG/M metagenome (GOLD analysis project Ga0164297, IMG submission 113539) | Dystrophic lake water microbial communities from Trout Bog Lake, Wisconsin, USA - GEODES058 metaG | ecosystem: Environmental > Aquatic > Freshwater > Lake | place: USA: Trout Bog Lake...
ACCCCGCCCTTGTCGGCGCCGCCGAGGGGCGGGGGCTCATCGAAGGGGGATCTTCAGAGGGGGGGAAAAGGGGGGGGGGGGGGATGGGCGCACACTGCCACACACAAGCGCAGCGGCATCCATAACAAACACACGGGAGAATGGGAATGGCGAAGACGGGCCTGAGGAGTGCCCTGCCAGACCATTTGATTGTTGTTCATAACATAAGAGTATCATTGCTCAAAAAAGAAGAGAGATCGCGTTGATGCGGAGAGGGAGAAAGCAACGACGGGTCGTCCATCAATTGGCAATGATGTTGGCACTCTAAGGAGCCATCGCCATGACATCCGGCAGAGACGCGAGCGCCGCAATAGGCAGCACCGGTTCGAGCAGTGCTGGACGCGGTGTGAATGACTTTGCATCAGTTGCTCTTACGCGAGTTGGTCCGAACGACGTCGTGCCCCCTCCTCCACCGGAGCTTGTCGAATGGGGCAACAACACACTGCTCGCCACGCTGCTTGGCATGTGCTACGGCAGCTCGCTGGCTTTTCGAGCGAGGGAGGTGGCGTCAGCGGACGTGTCGCAGCAGGTATGCGTTGTCTGGCCAAGATTGACGCTTTCCTTTTGACCGTCTGACGCTCCACACGCCTCTTCAGCTGGCAACGCAACGCAACATGGTCCGGTTCGCGCGTGCGACAGCCGGTTGGGGCTTCAAGGTGCGTTGGTGAGGAAAGTTCGCAACAGCTGACAACAACTGACAAGCTCCGGCGTGACGGCACGCAGATTGGTGGCTTCGCGGCTGCGTGTCTGGGTGCGCAGACGTACATGAAGCTGCAGCGAGGCGAAGATAGGTGGACAGACACCGCAGTGGCTGGCGCTGGAACGGCTGGGTTGGTTGGGACACTCAGTGCGTGCCCCTCCCGCGCGCCACAACTGCGTGACTTGTGCTGTTCTGACTCTCACTGCTCGGCGCACTGTGACACGCAGTGCCGCGCGGACTCCCTGCACGTCTTCGCGGCCTTGCTCTGGGCATTAGCGTGGGTGCCGGCTTGGGATTACCGCTCGGCTATGCGCAGCACATAGCGAAGCAAGAGATTGAGCTGCGGCAGGTACCGACGCCGGAAATTAGGCCCCCTCCTCCTCCGCCTTCTGGAGCGGCACAAGCTGCGATTGAACGATTGACTCGGAGGGGCTCGTGACATTCATCCACTCAATGATCTTGCCCACTGCTTGCCCCATGCATCGCCATCAGTCCCGGTAGCGGCAGGCATTGTGTTCGTAGGGCGCTGAAGCACCTTGTTGTCAGGCAGTGCACGCGCAACCTCCTCCTGTGGGACGCAACGCAATAGCATTCATCGAGAAAGTGAGCCCCCGAATCGTCGGGGAGACAAAGAATTTGTGTTGCGACGCACCAGAGTGCGCGCATCTTGGGGCGGCCGCCACGGTCTGTCTGCGCGAGTCCATACTAGGTGCTCAAGGTCAATCTTAGGGTGGCCAGCACCGTCAATGAGGCAGTCCCACTGTTCCTTGGGGTCATACGACACAGCGCTTATCCAAAGAGGAGAGTGTCAGCTCTACAGCCAGCCACATGGTGCGCATCAAAGACATACCACTTTTGCATGGTCACCAGAAGTCTTGTCCCGTCGTTGGCACTGTTCATCAACTCCCATTCAAAGTCGCCCGTATCTGCAGCTTTGACCTGGCCACCTAATCGACCTTCTAGCAGAACTGCATCACGCGCAGCAACTCTGATGCGCAGTGGCAAAACTTTCACAACAACATCCCGGGATGCAATGCCCGCCGGGAGCGGCAGTCGTAGCTCTACTGTCTCCGGCGTCTGATCCCATGTATACCCCGGCCCCTGCGCGCGTGCGGCGCTTCAGATATTGTGACACAGTGACTTCTTCTGCAGGACACGAAACGCGCCTTGCCGCCACAGCCAGACGGCAGCTGCCTGGTGGCGACATCCTGCTCCTGAGACCAAGCGCTATGCTCGCCGCGGCTGTTCATGGCACGCCCTCGGACTCTGAACGAGCGCTCGGCTACAGACGGTCAAGGAGTCAGAGGCACAGCGTCTGGGCGTTGCAGTCACAGCAGAAGCGCACCGGGTAGTTTGTCTAGTGTGAAGTCACGGTCGCGGCCCTCGAAAAGCGTGCACCAGTCCAGGGAGTCGCCCAAGGCCTTGACAATCTCTGGCTGTGTTGGAAGGACCTGTCGCCCAGCGCACGGGCGTTAAGTAGATGCCTGCGAACTGCTCGGCACTTTCATGGCTCCCCTACCTGCAGCTCGAAGCGGTCGCCTGTATTGTACGGCGACGGATGTGCGTAGTCGAAGGAGGCCACAACAGAGTTGCAGGTGCTCCTCACTCGCAGGTCAGGCACCGCTGGAGGCTCGCAAAGCCACCTCGACAGCAACATTTGCTTGAAGCGCATGCACTGCGCACTAATAGACATAACGACAAGCGCAGAAACGTCCACGCTGGAGGCCTCCCTAGGGTGACGCTGGCGCTGCATCTCGCTCTTGAAGAGAGAAATCCCTCGCCAATCACTTGTCGTCCATTCAGGCTATGGCCGCTATTGATACGGCCATCAGGACGCTGGATGCCCTGATTGCCAGCCTCGAAGGACCTTCTGGTCTGCCACCTGGTGGCAGCGTGGCAGCACAGCCACCCGGGGCCGCTGCTCCTGCACTTGGTCTCGAAGTGGGCGAAGCGTTCACCAAAGCGCACCTTGTAGTTGGTCGCGTGCTGTCCGCGGCGCCGGTGGAAGGGAGCGACAAGCTCTACCTGTGCAGCGTGGACGTCGGCGAAGACAAGCCGCGTCAAGTGGTCACTGGCTTGCGCAAGTTCGTGGCTCAGGAAGTGCTGAGCACTGCGCACGTCGTCGTCATTCTCAACTTGAAGCCAGCCAAGCTGGCTGGTCACGTGTCGGAGGCAATGATCCTAGCTGCAGAGTCCTCAGCAGTAGACGGCGCTGTCAGAGTTACGCTGCTTGCGCCTCCCTCTGGCGCAGCCCCTGGGGAGCGAGTTGTGACGCCAGCGGGGCCGCCGGCTGTAGCGCCACCAAAGGAGTGTAAAAGTGCGGCTTGGGCGACGGTGAAGTCGGCGCTGCGTGTTGAAGGTGGACGTGCCTGTCTGGGCGCGCATCCCTTGTCTTGTGGGACCGCTGGCTTCGTGACAGTGCCTGGCGTGCCAGACGGCGCCAGCATAGGATGAACATTGGACGAATGGATGAATCGAATCGAAACACATGCGCTCAATCAATCGCTCCAACCATCGTCATCATCCCCATTTTGTTGCGAAGCCATCATCGCAGCGCGTGCTGCCAGACTGGCGCTGATGCTGCTCGGCGGACCACCGCGCGGAGGTGCAGGCGGGGGCGGGGGCGGCGCAGGCGCCGCTTTGGGCGCTCCAGTAGGCGGCGGCGGCGGCGGAGGTGGCGGCGGAGCCTTTGCGCCAGGTGGTGGAGATGGCCGCGGCGGCGGCGGTGGCGGGGCGGCTGTCTGCGGCGAGGATGCCCGCTTTTGCATGGCAGCAGCTGCAGCATATGCAGGGTTGAATCGCGGGGGTGCTGGTGGCGGTGGCGGTGCGGGTGGCGGAGCGCTGCCTTGAGCAGCCCCATTGGCGGCACTGCGTTTCCGCAGCCGAGCTATAGGGTCATCGCATTGGAGCTCAGCCATGAGTGCTGTGCGTGCGTCAGGCGGAGCCGCTGGTTTTGGTGGCTCGACAGCAGACTGTGGCGGTGGCGGCGGTGGCGGCGGCGGCGGAGGAAGTGCGCCAGGCGCACCAGCTACGGGAGGCGTGGCGATCTCGGGCAGAGCAGAGGGCGCGAGCGCCACTGTCGCAGTGTGCTGCTGTGCCGCTGCAAGGGCAGCCTGCGCCTCTTGCAACCTCGACTGCGCCTCTGCAGCCGCCTGCAACGCGGCTTGAGCAGCCGCAGAGTAGCCAGCGGGGCCAGGATCGCCACCGGCAGATGAGCGCCCAGCGTCGTCACTGCTGCCTTCGTCCACTGCCAAAGGCCCCTCTCTCCGCCGCCGACGCACCTCCTCGCGCATGCGCCGCCGCTCAGCCTTTTCGGCAGCGGCCTGCGCTTTGGCTACTGCGCGCTCTGCGGCAGCGCCTGCCTTCTCAGCCGCCTTGCGTGCGCGCTCTTCAGCTCTGCGTGCTTTCGCCTCCCGATCCAACGCCTCGGCAGCCGCTTCGGGCGAGAGGGCGACCGCAGACACGAGCACAGGCGGCGCGCTAGACACGGCGGCATCTGCGGCTGAGGCGCCATTTGACGAGGCAGCGGTCACCGGCGCGGCATCAGCTGACGTGTTCTCGCTTGTGATGGCTGACGTGAAAGTGCTGTCGAGGGCGGTGAGCACCGCCTCCCAGCTGCACAGCGTGTCCCTCGCCAGACCCGCGTGCGCGCCAGCGAACAGCTGCAGCGCGGCAGCAACATCGCGCACGAGGGCGGCGTGCCATCGGGGGAGCTCCTCCCGCATGCGCTCGCGGATAGCCTCGTACCGCACAGAAGCTGCGTCTCGCTCTGCGGCAGCGCGCAGCGCCGCGTCACTCGGGTGCGGATTCGTCAACGACGAGATCGCGTCTGCTTTGCTGGTGGTCAGAGAAGGCAGCGCGGCTGCATCCAGGGCGCGCTCGCGAGCGGTCTCCAGCGCAATGAGTGCAGTCCCTCTGTCCGCGCACACCTCCCTTGCGGCGGCGATGCAGCGCCCCGCGTCTTTGAGTGCGGCCCTCAGCCGGCGCAGGTGCTCCGCCGCCGCGGCCTCAGCGCCTGTGCGGTCTCCAGATAAAGAAAGCGTCACTTCCCCCAACGACGACAGGCCGCCGCCCATCTGGTGCGCATGGCTCCGCTTCAGCAGCGGTTTGCCCCACGCCAACTCGCAACTGGCAGCAGCCTGCACGGCGGAGCCGAATTGGGCCAAGGCTGCGCTGGCGGCGCCATACCGAAGCACGCCCTCCAGGCGAGCAGCCTGCGCCCGCATGTCGGCCATCAGGGCCTCCATTTTTGCGCAGTATTCCAGCGCCATCAGGTACTGCGGGTCTTCACCTTTATTCACCTGCTCCAGCGTCTTCGCCGGACGCGGCGCGTGGCCACCAGGTCCGCGGTGGCCATCCTCGTTGCCACCGCGTCCACCAGCGCCGCCGCCCAGCGTGGCGAGCCAGCCCTGGACGGCCTGCACCGGGCGCGTGAGACCCGCCATGAGCTGCTGCGCGGGCGTGCCGTCGCGGCGCTCAGCGAACGCGGTTGGGTCGCCTTCGGTGAGGAACAGGCGGAGGTGGGGGGAGCTGTGCAGGACCGGGTGGGCGGCGCAGCGCTGCAAGAAGACCTGCAGCTTGGCGCGTCTCACGTCCACCTTCTCGCTGGCCGGGTCGTCTCGTTCGCGGTCCCGCTGCGGCAGCGGAGGCACCACGCAACCCGGGTGTCCGCTGCGCAGCGTGGCGCGCAGCCACACAAAGTCGGACTGCTTTCGCAGCACGGTGAAGCACGCCAACTTGCCCTGCAGGCAGTAAGACGACACGGCCGTGGGCCAGTTGGAGTAGCGTGGGAGGAAGCAGAGACAGAGCACCAAAGGCGCTCCTCTTGAGCCAGCTGGCTGGGCGCACCTCCATTCCCGTCCTCGCCACCGACACATACTCAGGCAGTGGTGAGCGCGTGCTGACGCGGAACGTGAGCACCGGGTCGAAGTAGCCACCCCGCTGCGGGTCTGTCACCGCAACCTCAAGCTTCGGAGTGGTCCTCCGCGACGACATCGCCGGAACAGATCAGCTGCCAACATGCATGGAAAAATGGACTCGTGTCACCGAGAGCGCTGCTCAATGCGTCGCACATACACGTGGCACTTGCCAGGAGAGAGAGTGCCTCGCCGCTCTCTTGTCTTCCAGCAGTGCTGGACCAGCACATCCGGCCACATGAGGGCACCCTCCATAGCACGGTGTCGCCAGTCGGGAGGGAGCTGAGCGAGCCATGGCGCGAGTGAGGCTGCTCTTGCACTGTGGCTTTAGCTTCCTTCTCGCTTCGCTGTCGCTTGCGCAATCTCCGCCGCCGCCTCCAGCGTCGCCGTCGCCGTCGGTGCTCTCTGCTCCGGCTCCGACAGTGGCGTCTGACGTGCAGCTGTGGACGCTTCCAGACAGAAAGTGCCAGGTGCGTTGACAGGCTTGACTCCTTAGACGAGAAGCAGCCTGTGCTTGTCTACTAACACACACACGAGTCTCGCAACTCGCAGGCAGCATGCACGGCAGTCAGTGCAGTCACCCTGAACTGGTGCAGTGCCACAGTCACGTACGCAAGGTGCGTCGACGACGACTTTCCTTTCATTCAACCGCTGGTCGAACTCCTTCGCTGACTACCGTGGCTGCAGTTTCTGCGATTACTCCGGCTCCGGCGACCTCGTGACTCTAGAACAGACGGCCATCAACGCATTCATCGCCATGGAGCAGAGCTTGACGACTCTACCTTCAGATTTGTGCAAGGTGAAGATGCGCCAGTGGATGTGCTGGCAGGTGCGTACCCATCCGCGGATGCCTGATGCCTGAGTGACCATTGAAGCTGGGGAGCATGTGCTGACCACTCCTCCTCCTCCGCAGCTCTTCCCGCAGTGCGCCGGGAGCACGACACGCCTGTTGCCCGTGTGCCGCATCAACTGCGAATCGATAGCGGTGGAGTGCGCCATCGGATGGCTGGACTGCGCGGCAGAGGTGGAAGAGGTGAGGGGGACTGCGCCGCCGTGGTGGTTCACCGCGTCCGGGGCCTACATCCGAGGCATCAAACCTGCCAGCGCCGAGGCTGCTGCGAACGTCAGCAACGCCCCACTGGTGGTAGGAGTCAATGCCGTCACGGGCCAGGGCAACGTCTATGGGGAGAGACCCACATGCACAGGCGCCGCCATTGTGGGAGCGACTCCGCACACGGCGTCGATGCTTCTCCTGGCCGCAACCACATGGGCGCTGGTTGAGTATGCTTCAGACTGAGAACAGTCATCAACGTCACTTGAGCTTGCGGCCACCGTCACCCCTCGCATTCCATTCCTCTTCGTGTCTGTCACCCGTCTGTGCGCTCTGGAGCCTTGCTGTGCACACTTCAATTCGTCGGAGCCGGCCACATAGCTTCCTTGCCCGTCGCTGTACCTCCCTTGGCCATGAACCCGTCCGATCTTGACGCCCTGCCCAAGGCGGAGAAGGACGAGTTGCTGTCGATTATTGAGTCCATGCAGACGCGCGACAGGTGCGCTCGTCCGCGAGCCGCTTGCCCCTAGACAGGCGACGGAGTTCCCGGTCAGCCTCTGCTTCGTGTCTCTGCCCCTCTCACGCTCTTCGCCGCTCTCGGTCCAGTCTGCGCATGTACAACGGCTTGGTGGAGCGGTGCTTCGTCAGTTGCGTGGACACGTTCCGGCGAAAGACGCTCGAGAAGAGCGAGGAGGTGGTGCGTCCCGCTGATCGCCCTCAGCCAGTAGCACGGACTGTGGACTTACGCGCTGTGCACACTCCTCCCTCTCGCCGACAGTGCGTCACAAAGTGCTGCGAGAAGTTCCTCAAGCACAGCGCACGCGTGAGTCTCCGCTTTGCAGAGTTGAATGCAGGCCAACAAGAGGTTGTTGGGGAGCAGGCAAAGTCATGATGCGCACACCGCGAGATGATAACCAGTTCTACTGTTCATCGAACGGCATCATCGCCCGAGTCTTCATCCTCGTCGTCTTCGTCTCTTGATGCCCCGCCTCCCTCTGTCGCTCCCGGCTGTCCATCCTCCAGGCGTCCAACCATGCATTTTGCGAGCATAAAATGCATGTTGACCCAGGGATGATACTTGAGGAACAGCGCCGTGCTGTCTCTGCCTGCGCCCTGGAGCAGCATGTCTACACCGCCTGGATGGAAGGACAGATACGGCGTGATGTTGTACACACGCCCCTCCAGCACCGTCCAGCAGTCATCAGCGCTCGAGTGACGGCGCACATCCTCCACCGTAAGCAGGCCAGGGCGCTCGCCTCGCAGGCCAGCAAGGTCCGGCGCTGTGCGTGTGAGCCTCATCCAGTCCACCTGCGAGTGGCCCTTCTCAAGCACGACGCGGTTCTTCTTGTCGGATGACACAACCGTGCCAGCAGCAGCAACGGGGGGCGCTCCGCCGCTGCGACGAATAGCTGGCACGGGCGCACTGCCTGTGTCGCCATCGTTCGTCACTGTTGCGCGCGCGGCTAAACTGCCCAGCGGCGGCGGCTCCTGTTCCAGCAGGAGAGCGCGCGGATGAGAAGCGGAAAGTGACGAGCAAACGGCAGAAGAGGGGGCGCACAACGATAGTCACGTGGTTCTCCATACAGCGCCCCAGAGAGTTCACATCAAGACATGCGAGCCGCAAGTGACGAGAGGCTCTGCGCACACGCGCGGAGAAGCAGCCGAGCCACGGTCTGCCGGGGGCAAGTGAAGAACATGAGAGGTCGAAGGTCCACGTCACGCGACCGCAACAAGCTGAGCAGCCTTGCTGAGGCGATGGCAAGTGACGATGAGGACCTGCCAGTGTACGCGTGGCAGGGCAGGAGTGCGGCGTTGCGCCCTGTGAATGGTCCTGCTGCAGCGCACGCACCTGCGCCGCCCCGATGCGCCGCCCCGCATGCGGTGGACACTATTGACTTGACCCTCGATGATTCGGAAGACGACGCGGACGCGCGAGCACCGAGAAGTGCGAAGCGTCGTCGCGCGGAGACCACGGACCAGGTGCGCCCGAGAGTTCTGTTGGCTTCACAGCGCACGCCGGACGCGTCGCCATGCTCACTGACGCCGCAACTCCTTCGACAGGCTTCCCCTGCTGGTCTGCCACCCGCACCTCCGCGCGGCTGTGGCGGCGAGCCTCTCCCGCGCTCAGCTGGGCACGCACCTGGTAATGAGGCCCTCTTCTCGCCCTCCCTGGACGTGCCCCTCGCTCAGCGACTCGGCGAGCGAGGCACCAGACTTGCAATGCCTCACACGGCTGCGTCGCCGAAACCGTTGCCCAAGCCAGTCGTCCTGCGAGTTGACAACGACGGAGACGCAGATGACGACGACCTGCCGCCGGGGCTGAGTCTGCTCGCCAAAGGCCAGCCGCGGGGTGGGCCTACGCACAATGGAACCGCGAGTGCCCTTCCTGGTGGCGCGAGGATGGGCAGCGGACAGCACAATGGAGGCGCGGCAGCAGTGCCCGCTGCTGGCGCCCGCCCTGGAGAGACCCGTGCTGAAGCTGCGGCCCTACGCAAGGCTGCCAAGGCTGCCGAGAAGGTGGAGAAGGCGGCGGTTCGCGAGGCTCACCGAAGTGCCACCGGGAAACATGCGATGCAGGCGATCACAGTCTTTATCGACAACCGCCTGGCATCCACGCCGCTGGGCCGCGCCATCGGCACCGCACTGCATGCCAAGAAGTTTGCGCACACAGTCACGCCGCTGCCCATCGAGCACACGGTGTGCTGGGTCCGTCATAGCCCCCGGGAGGACGCGTGGCCGGGCCCATTCCCCTGGGCAGATGCCGCCGGCGCCAGCAGCGCGGGAGCACAGGCGATTGCCTACGTGCTACTGGCATTGGAGCCGAGTGCAGTGACGAGCATCGTCACCGCCGGCGGCGATCAGGAGACAGGGGGCCTTGAGAGCCTCGTTGGGCGCGTGCGCCAGGCTCACGCAGGCGCAACGCTCTGTGTCTGCACTGTGGGGCTGGACCACTACTTGCGCGCTCGCGAGCAGCGCGAGTTCCGCACCGCAAATCCGACAGGCGGGTTCAGGCGTGCAGTGGTGGACTCAGCCATGGCACGGCTGGTGACTCACTTGCGTGGAGTGCGGCAGCGTGACGCCAAGGACGTTGAGCAGGCGGCGGAGCACACGGTGTTGTTGACGGAAGCGCTGGCAAAGCAGCCGTATCGCGGCGAGGAATCCTTCCTGGTGCTCTTCTCTGGCGAGAAAAAGGCGCCCAAGGCGGCCCCTGGCGCAGGTGGTGCATCGCAGGCAGGCGCATCACAGCAGCAGCTAGATGATGATGCGGATATCGATGGACAAACACAACCGACTGCGGCAGCCGGAGGGGTTGGTGCGATGTCATCTACGGCATCAGCGTGGGTGGCGGCCCTGGCCAGTATTCCTGGTTGCTCTCATGACAGCGCCGCCGCCATTGCGCGCATTTACCCGTCTCCAGTGGCGCTGATTACCGCATACCGTGCGCCTGGACGCACGGAAACACAAGCCAAGGCGCTGTTGAAGGAAATCGCGGTGGGCAGCGCTGCGAGTGCAAAGTCTCGGCGCTTGGGGCCCGCATGCAGCGAGCGCATCTGGAATCTGTTCCGCCCGCGTCTTCCTGGGGACGAAGGCGATGAGCATGCGTAGGTCTTGGAGGCTTTCTTGGCAGAGCATTGGGACGGCATTTCAGAGGCCCCTCAGCAGCCCGTTTTCCAGCGCGCTCTCCTCGCAATCATGGTGCATCGACTGGCTGCGCGCCTCATGCTCGCTGGCATCTTGATGTGCTCATTGGCTGTGACTTCATGCAAGGTGTGTCTGCTCGTGCCTTGTTGTGCCTCCGCCAGCTCCTCGATAATGAATTAATTGCTTCTTGACGCAGGTGACGGATGTCATCGTGACGGAGGACTTCGAGGGCGCGCCAGCCCCGGCGACGGTTACCACCATCGATGAGGCTGGCAACATGAATGAGCGCCAGGTAGCTCCTGAGGACATTGGCAGTGCGCTGGCTGATGCATTTGGCATCGGAGGCGCACCCTCTCCGGGGGAGTCGCCTTGCCCCACCATCTGCTCCGCGGCCATCCTATCTGCTGCAACGTGCGCGAATGCGCTGGACACGCTGTGCCAGCTCAGCGGAGGCGCCCTCTGCTTGACTGCCAGCGACGTGTGCCCAGTGCCCGACTTCTGCGCAAGCTGTTCCGCTGCAAGCTCATCGGCGCCGGCGCCCGAGTCCATGTAGGCACGACTAGACGACGTCGTCGCGACGCCCTCGGCTCATGTGGCACAGAGAAGAGACCATCGCAGCTCGCATTTAGAATGTCTAGACCATCAACATGACGTGCCAAGGATGCCCCGAGGCAGAGGTCTGGCCTCTTGTCCTCCCTCGCCTGCCGCTCCTGTCGCTCGCTGCATTGGCTTGCGTCTGCCGCAGCTTTCAGCGGAAAGTGACCGACCTACGACGGCGCGACGTCGCTTGTGGCAGAGAGCCGTTCCTCGTGCTTGCGCCGACTACAGAAGATGCCGCCGCACTTGACTCCGTCCTGAAATACAGCGCTGAGTGCGTGCAGTCTGTCAACGAAGCTACTTGCGACGAAAGTGCTGACAGAAGTGGCTGTGCATGCGGAGACCTCTGTGGACCGGGCTGCACTTGCGTTGCTTCGTTGCTAGAGTGCGGCCGCCTGTGCTCCTGCAGAGCTGCATGCTCCAACAGAGCGACGAGGCAGCGCCTCTGCTTTCCTCTGCACCTCAGACGCGATGCCGCGCGCGGATGGTGCATTCGCGCCGGAGCATGCATCCCACGCAACGCATTTGTGTGCATCTACGCCGGTGAACTCGTCGATATCGACGTTGCTCGACGCCGTCTTGCACAGCAGGATGCGAGCAAAGAGTCTGCAAACTACATATTTTGTGCGCGCGAGCACTTTGGCAGCCGTACATTAGCAACAGTCATTGATCCGACGAGCGTTGGAAACGCAGGCCGCTTCCTGAACCATGCATGTGACGGCGGCAACCTGGCAGTGCGCATTGCTCGTGCCCTCGGCGATGACAGCCCTCGAGTCGGCTTCTTCGCAGCCAGAAACATAGCATTAGATGAGGAGCTTTGCTACAGCTACGGACAGCCCACAAGCGCTGGGCGCAGAAAGTGTCACTGCGGGACAGCAGCTTGCAAAGGCACACTGCCCAGCGATGAGATGTGACGATTACACACGAGCTGACGTTTGCCGTCTTGGCTACATCGACCAATAGCATGACATCATTAGTCATAGTCCCTGCTCCGCCGCTCTGATTTGCGGGCCGAGTCACGCTTCTTGTCCTCCAAGCGCTTCTGGTTGGACTTCTTGGCACTGAAGGCAACCAACATGGTCAGTCCACGGCGTGCCGCAGCAACCAAGTCATCACATGACGCACAGAGTTTTCATCTTCTGGATAGTCTCCTGCGATGGCCCCTGAGGCGGTGTGGCTGCTGTATCAATCATGGCTTGCAACTTTTCCAGCGCGTCCTCATAATTTTGCCTGTGAATTGTAGCGGACGCTGCTCAGTTCCGCATTCATCATCGTCCGCAGCGGCTGTTAAAAGCCACGCACTTCTGCGTCCGATGCCGAGATGAGTTCACAACAAGCTCGCCTTCGGCATTCATCCTATTGCGCTCCTGAAATTCGAAGGACAGAGTCAGCGCGTGCGACGCGCTGAGTGCTGGAGAGCACACGTGCCTGCTGCAACAGGTTGTTCTTGACCCAGTCCGGCAGGAAGTCTGCTTTGCCGACAGAGAAGCGGATGTCCGCCTTTGTGTTCACTGCGTGAGGCGCCAGTTCAGGCTGGCAGCTGCGGTGTAACCACGAGTTCTACAGGCAATCTGCCGGCTTACCTTTGTTCACATTCTGGCCGCCAGCGCCGCCAGAGCGCACGAACTGGACCACAACGTCATCTGCTCCTCTCCATAGTTAGCGTCAGCCACAGAGTCTGTAAAAGCAGGCACGCACCTTTGCTAAGCCTGCGCTTCGGAGGCGGGAAGTCGTCCATGTTCACCGTGGACGGCGCCACAAAGGTGGCTGGCAAGCTCTGGTCTGTGTTTGCACTCGCAACAAACGCCCTATACCCGTGGCTTACAGCGGCCACGACGCTGCGCTCTACTGCATGGCGAGGTACAGGCGTGCCGCACGAGCCGCAGCGGTGCAAACAAGGTAGTCTTGTTGCAGGCGACTGGAACGCTCTTGCCCACACCCGCACACAGGCCCTCAAGTGCGCCATGACACAATGCACACAAGCTCACCGACTCAAAGATCCTGGCAGACGTGCTTCGCGAGTCGGTTGTGTCACAGGCGGTGGCGCTCTGACGTGGATCCAAACGCGACGAAGGAGACCACCGCCCACTCGTTAGCCTGGTGTCTAGCGCATGCGAGCTGCGTGACTGAGTTGCAGCAACAGCGCCAGCGCCGGCGCCAAGCGCGAGTGCTCAGTGTCCCGGGGAGGTCACTGACTTTGTCGCCGCTGTTACTTTCCCGGGCTTTGGTGAGCCGCCCCGCATGGCGACTGCTGACGCTGCGAAGCTCGTGAACGCCCTGGGTAAGCGCATCGCGAAGCATACGAAAGCTCTACTGTCCAACAAGGAGGGCGTGGAGTTTGTGCGTTCGCTGTCAGCGGCACACGCAACTGTGGACGACGTCAAGGACCAGCTGGGCTGGCTCTTCAGTCAGTGTAAGCGGCTCAATGTCGTGTGCGCGGAATACGTCACGCTGAACTGGAGTTCTCGGCGCACTTGCAGCCCGACAGCCGTGACTTTGTGTGCTCTGTGCTCAGATCTGGAGGAGGCGATAAGTTGGGAGAGCGCAGCTGCGTGGGGTAAAGCTGTCGCAGCTGACGACGATGATCCAGTCGAGGTGATCGTGTTTGACTCTTCGTCGGATGAGTCGGAATTTGAGTCAGTGGTTGAGTCGGAGGAAGACGTGGTGTTCCTGGATGCCTCCGACGATGACGACGAGGTTGTGATTTTGGATGCCAGCGAAGAAGCAGAAGATCCGCAGGGCGCATCAGCTGGGCATGCGCCGATGGATGCAACCACAGGGGCGGAGTCAGTGCCCCCCGCTGCAGCTGCACCGGACATCCGAGACGCGCAGCTGGCGCGACAGCAGCGCCAGATCGAGGACCTGATGAAGCAGCTTGAAAAACTGCGTGTGCAGAACGATGGCCTGAAGCAGAAGATGGTAGCGCTGAAGGCGAAACAGAGCGCCAAAGGCACTGCTGGCATTGAGTCTGCTGCTCGGGCGCGTGCCGGCAAGCAGCGCAAGCGCGAGCTCGAGTCCAAGGCCACGAAACTCGATGCGCAGGTGGCAACCAAAGCTCCCCGGGCGATGGATCACCTTGAAATTGCGCTGCTCCCTATGGCGCCGCCATTGAAGCGGTTCATCTCTGCTGGCGCCGCTCGTGAGGCGCTGGAAGCCATTGTGAGTGCGCTGGGCGACGGCGACGGAAAGCGAGCGCTGTCACTTGCCCGTGGCGTTGGACAGCCGCTGCACGCGCTGGGCCAGCTGCACGGCTTGTCCATCATCCATGCAGCCTCATGCAGCGACGCTGGCGCTGGCGTGCTTGCCTTTGCGCTGCGTCAGGCAGCAAGCGAGGGAGTTGATGTGCGCCACCTAGACTCTGGCGCGGAGACCCGAAAGAGCCCTCTATCGCGACCCAGCAAGTGGGCGCAGAGCAAAGCTGCGCCACTGCAGCTCGGGTCTGGGAGCGGTCCTCTCGACTTCGCCGCTCTCCATGGCAGCTGCGAGTGCGCATCAATATTGCTCCTGGCCGGCGCTAACCCCAACCATAGGCAATCGCGTCCTTGCCGGGAAGACACTGCATGCGCTCTCGACATCGCCTCCGCATGCGGGCACGTCAGCGTCATGCGAGTGCTCATCAGCTCCGGCGCCGACGTGAATGCTCGGTCGGCGCACCGTTACACACCGCTGCACTGGGCGGGGGAGTACCTTGCGGTGTCAGCGGTGCAGCTGCTTCTGCAACAGAACGCAGACCCTGATGCTGAAGACAGCAACTTGCGGACGCCGCTAGACTGGGCCATCGGAAGCGTCAACGGACATGCAAAGCCGCAAGGCAGGGCGGCTGATGTGAGTGACGGCCACGATGATAGCATTGCTATTCTGGTCGAGCTCGTCAAGGCTGGAGCGCAACTCGGTGTCCCCGAAGACCTGAGGGCAGATGTCGTCATCCAGCAAGACGCCAGTCAGCGCATCAGCTACAAGCGCACGCTTCTGCATGCCGTCAGCAATGGCCTCACAGCTGGAAGCGCCATCGTCCTGCGCCGTCTGCTGTCACAGAATACGACGCTGGATCTGGACGTCGGCGCAGACGGAGCGAACGGCATGGGCGGCTCTCCTCTTCACAGAGCGGCACATGTAGGCTGGACAGAGGGCGCGCTGCTGCTACTCAATGCAGGCGCCAATGTGGACAGCGCTGACGAGCACGGCGGGACACCGCTCATCACAGCCGCGCGCTGGCTGCCGCCCTCTGGTGGATGCGCTGACATGTTGCGTCTGCTTGCGCTGAAGGGCGCGCACCTGGATGCGCGTGATGGGCAGGGCTTCACAGCTGCGCACTGGGCGGCAAGCTGCGGCAATAGCGATGCACTGCGGACACTCGCATCCCTCGGCGCGTGCATGGACTTGAGTGGTGACAACGGGAGCACCCCGCTGCAGCTTGCGCAGCGTGGCCAGCATGGCGCGTGCGTCGATCTCCTGACCGCGCTGGAGAAGAGCGTAAAAGCCTGCCCTCCGCGTCGTGCTCGCCTGGGAGAAGACATCACATGCGGTCTTGAGGAGGTGGACATCTGCGCAGACTCGAATGTAGTCCTGCCAGAGAGCTTGGTCTTCATCCGAGCGCACAGCGTCGAGTCTGCCGGTATTGGCTCACAGCTCCGGCCAGCGTCAACTGTCGCTCAGATGCGAAAGAGCGCGTGTTGTGATTGCCGCCTGCTCTGCATCCCTGGCGTATGTCGCTGCCTCAATGCCAGCAACCTTAGCAAGGGATCGGAGCTTGATGTTGCCTACAGCGGTGACGCTCAAGGCAACGAGCTGCGCATCAAGGAGTGCGTCTCCGCGCTGGACGCTGGCAACTGCAGCATCGCGGGAGCAATTGCCATGCTGCTGGACGCACACGACGAGAGCGATTGCAAGTACCTCGCAGCAGCGTTGCATCTGGCCAGTCAGCGCGACCGCTACAGCTGCAAAAACACAGTCATGGCCCTTCGCATCGGCTGTGTTGCGTTGCTGGCTGCGCTCACGGCGCTGCCAGGCATTCTGCCGTTTCGTGCGCGCATGGTGGCTGCCTGGAATGCGCGTGTGGAAGCGCTAGTCGAGGAGCTGGATAAGGGCAACCAGATGAACTGCGAGCTCTTCGTCTCCCTGCTGCTTGAGCTGGACGACGATGTAGCGCAAAAGCTAGCAGCGAGCTTGAAGAATAAGCCGCGCAAGCAGCCGCTGTGGAGCACGCGCCAGTCCACGGCGTGGCTGGACCATGCGCGGCCTTGCTGGCGTGCACATCTCCGGTGCAGCGGGCACACATTAGACGGTTTGGTTGGCGCGATGCGCGACTTTGCGCTTTGTCTGCGATCCATCGACCAGCCGCTTCGGATTGGCGGCTCAATGACAATAGGCAGCATCACGCTGTGCGGGCCTCGCTGCAAGTGCGCTGCTGCTGGATGCCGCAGCACAGGCGTGCAGTATCCCTTGCGCCTGCGCAATAAGGAGTCCTGCGGGTCAGGTGTCTACGCAGAAACCAAAATCCCTGCCGGCGCACCCATCTTCCCGTACGTCGGCGAGCTCATCAATGACGTTGAGGCCGACGAGCGCTTCAAGCAGGCGACTCAAGCTGGAGACAAGAGCTACTATTTCCTGGATTTGAGCACACGGGCTTGGTCGCATCTCAAACGCAAACAGAAGCCGGCGGTAGTTGACTCGCGCAACGTGGGCAATGTGGCTCGCTTCTGCAACCACGCGTGCAAAGCCAATTTGCGCAAGGCCGTCATGGACTGGCCAGAGCTTGAGTGCGGGCCGCTCCTCGTCCTCTGCGCGGCAGAAGACATCCAGCCCGGGCAAGAGCTCACGTGGGATTACTTCGACGGTAGCAAGAGCGAGAAGGGCTTTGAGTGCTGCTGTGCAACGTGCAAGGAGCGCAGCCGCGAAAGCAGACGCCAATGACGCAAGCGGTGAATAAGAAAGAATAGTGCATTGCCACAGTTTTTGTATCATGCAGGTGCGGCCTCTGCCAAATCCCTGAAAGAAGGAGACCCCGGTGCATGCAGCGAGCTTCGGTATTCAACCACCGGCTCTGGCGGCGCAGCCCGTCCGAGGCCGCGCAGCATGCGCACAGCCTCCGCCCGCTCATGCACGGCGTTGACATCTTCAATGCGCAGTCTGCATGCCGTCTCCAGCTGCTCAATCGCCTGCGAGTGCTTGCCCTGCTTCAAGAGGATGCGCGCCATGACGACCCGGTGAACCAGGCGCTCTGGGCGCAGCTCAATTGCGCGGGCCAGGCACTGGTGCGCGGCGTCCAGTGATCCCACCTCGAGGCCGCCGTATGCCATTTTGACGATCAGTCGCACTGCGAAGCCCACTAGCGCCATCTCGTACTCCCAGCGCCCCAGCACGTGCAGCGCGACGTCGTCCTCCGGCGACAGCTTCAGCGCCTCCATGCAGCGCTCGCGCACGGTGCGCGATATCTCAATCTTCTTCGAGTTGGAGGACCACAGGGCTGCGCGGGTGTGCAACAAGGCGTCAGCCAGTCAGGCAGATCTGCTGCCGTCAGTCGCACGCACCGAGCCTGCCCAGCGAGATGGCGGACGCCAAGTACGCGCGCGGGTTGTCTGGCTTCAGCGCTATGGCCTGCGGGCAGACGGACGCGGGCGTCAGCGCTGAAACAGGGCACTGCCTGCAGCGTCGCGCAGTACAGTCGTGACTCCCCTGCACGGCCGCACCTGCTCCGACAAGCTCGCTGCCTGGGACGCCATAGAGCGTGCCAGCTCCCCGTTGTGGAATATGTCCGGCTCAAACACTGGCGAGGTGGGAAGGCAGGGCGAGACGAGTAAGGCGTTGCGGGAGCCACAAGCGCCTCCGAGCGGACCCCTGCTCCCCGCGTTGCGCTGGCCTGGTCCGCACCTCGGTCTGAAATGCACTTGGCGAGCCCTACCAGCGGCTCCGAGTCGTCGGGCACCAGCTCGTTGGCCGCCTGCGTCGGAGACGTGACCCCGTCAAAAAAGCTGACTCGACGTGAGCCGTGGAGGCCCGGAACGGGCCGCGCACGCACCTGGTAGCAGCGTATCGCCCCGCACGTGTCCAGCCTCGACTCCGCGGACATGGCTCTGCGTAGCAGGCCCGCAACGCGCTCCTTGTTGCTGCTCATGCGCATGCCCAGGGTGTTGAGGGCGACTGCCGACAGCTTCCGGGTCATCTGCCGCCCAGCAGCCAGCCGCTCCGCCCAGCGGCCAGACACTGACGAAGCATGCTTCATGAAGCGCGCCCAGGCGCTGCGCGCGCGCTGAGAGACGCCCAAGGCGTCGGTGACGAAGAGCAAAACGCCCAGCAGCACTCGCAGCGCCGAGCCCGCCAGAG
>Ga0164297_10002465_pt1 | contig 18258 bp, 16 predicted proteins | sample GEODES058metaG_FD_113539 | JGI IMG/M metagenome (GOLD analysis project Ga0164297, IMG submission 113539) | Dystrophic lake water microbial communities from Trout Bog Lake, Wisconsin, USA - GEODES058 metaG | ecosystem: Environmental > Aquatic > Freshwater > Lake | place: USA: Trout Bog Lake...
ATCGCCGCGCGCTGGCGCATGCCGCCGGATAGCTGATGCGGCTTGTGATGCGCGAACCCTTCCAGACCGGTCAGGGCCAGCAGGGCGCGGGCGCGGTCGATGTAGTCCTTGCGCGGGCGCTGCAGGATGCCGACCGGGAACATGACGTTATCCAGAACCGTTTTCCACGGCAGCAGCGTGCTTTCCTGAAACATCACGCCGATCGACGTGCGTGGTCCGGTCATGGGCGCGCCATCGACGACGATTTTGCCGCGCGTGATCGGTTCCAGACCGCCGCACATCATCAGCAGCGTCGACTTGCCGCAGCCGGAGGGGCCGAGGATGGCGACGAACTCACCACGCCGGACGTCGAAGGACACCCCGGCCACGGCCTCCACCGGCCCCGTCGCGGACTGGTAGATTTTCCACGCGTCCTCGGCGCGGATGCAGATATCCGGATCGGAAAAGCCGAGCTTAGGCAAAAAGGTCACGATAGGCTTTCACGTGAGCCTCCGCCTGAGTCCATTCGGCCGGCGTCAGTCTGGTCCCGCCGACGAAATCGTTGGTAAAGAGATCGGCCGGGTTGGGCTTCTTGTCGCCGGCGGCCCCCAGATACGTCATCACCAGATCGGTCATGGACTCGTAATCAGCCAAGGCCGAATAGCCCACGCCGAACTGCTTCGCCGGATCGGCGATCATGGTGCTGCAGGCGATCCCCAGACCGGCGGCGATCTGCTTCGGCCCGTTGGTGGCCAAGGCAGCCTCCGGCACCAGTTTCAGGAACGCAGCAACGGCGTCGTCGGGCTGCAACAGCGAAAAGCGGCAGGCCTTCATGATGCCCTCGGCCATGGCCTTGCACAGGGCCGGATCGGCCTTCAGCACCTCCGGGCGGGTCAGCAGCGCGTTGTTGTAGAAGGTCAGACCCGCCTTACTATACGGCAGGAACCGGATCGACTGGCCGTTGGCGAGGAACATCGGCGCGATCGATACGGCAAAACCGCTGATCGCATCGACCTTTTTCTCCTGCAACACGCGGGAGCGGACATTGGCGTCCACCGTGACCAGATTAACCTTGCTCAGATCCAGGCCGCTAGCCTTGGCATAGGCCGGCAGGAACGGATATTCGCCGGAATTCACCGTGCCACCCAGGGATTTCCCCGCCAGGTCGCTGGCCTGATGCACCGGCGAATCGCCCAGCACCGCGATCGCCATCGTCGCATCGTAACCGGCATTGGCGATGGCCACCGTCGGCAGCCCCTTGGCGGCCTGTTGAATACCGGCCGAGGCCGCCGCGAGGGCAAAATCGAACTGGCCGGAGCCCACCGCCTGCGCCGCGGCGACCGATCCGTAGCCGCGGCTGATCTCCACATCCAGCCCTGACTCGGCCCAGAAATGATTGGCTTTGGCAACAAACGCATACGCATTGGAGCCCTCGGCCAACCACGGCAGCATCAGCTTGACCGCGCGCAAGGGTGCCGCCCGGGCCAGTGAGGGGATGACGAACGGGGTGGCCAAGGCGGTCAGCCCGGCAGCCTTGAGGATGGAGCGGCGCGTCCGCATGCAGGGTGCTCCTCGATATTGGCGACGAAAACTCTGGCGACGAAAAATCCGGCGACGAAAAACCTGACGATGAAAAACCTGGCGATGAGAAACTGGCGCCACACCGTCAGCACCGGTGAACCAGCAAGTCTTGTGCCATGCGTCAGCAGCGGCGCCGCTATCCCTCCGGCACGCCCAAGGGTGCCTGATAGGCCCGCAGCAGCCACAGATTGAACTGCTGCAAGGTCCGCTCCAGCGGGCCGTAAATCCCCGCCGGCAGGAAGCGAGAGGACTTGCCCGCCTGCATTCGCATGTTCACCGGCACATCCTGGCGCCAGATCTTCGCGCCCCCCTCGCGCACGGCTGCCGAGCGTTCGGCGAAATCGGGGAGGGAGAGGGTGGTGCGGGGCAGGAGCCAGCCGCCACCGGTGATGCGGTCATTCGCTGCCAGGGTCGCCGCCGACCCCAATGGCCGCACCAGCGCGTAGGCGATCACACCCGGCGCGAAAATCAGCGTCATGCTGGGCGGTAGCATCACGAATGTCAGTTGCTGGCGCTGCTGCGGCGATAGGGTCGGGATCGGCGGAAACATCGCCTCGGGTCCCCAGCCGTCGCGCATCATACCGCCATCCGGCGCGATCAGCGGCACGGTGCGTATGATCGCATTGTCGTGCGGCAGCATGTCGGTGAACGTCACGCCCCCTGCCTGATGGACGCTGGGCGCGAAATCATGCGTGCCGCGATGAACGAATTCGGGATGGTAGGCGTCGGTGAAATTCTCCACATGCGTCTTCCAGTTCCATGGCAGCGGGGCATCGGACAGCACCGGCGGCACGGTGGTCATGGCCGTTTCGTCGTAGCCGTTCCAGAACGGCTCCACTTTCGCCACGCTGGGTGCGAAGGGCCTGGGTGCGGCGTCCAGACAGACGAAGATGAAGCCGTGCCAGATCTCCACCGCCAAGGCCGGCAGGCGTATCGCCTGGCGCAGCAAATTCACCACCGCGCGCCCGCCCATATGGGGGGCGGCCTGCAACTGCCCATCCAGCGCATAGGTCCAGGCGTGCAGTGGGCAGAGGAAACTGCTGACCTTGTCCTTGGCCGCGCATGGGATCACCTGGCCGCGATGCTGGCAGACGCGGCTGAGGGCGTGGATCGCGCCGTCGATGCCACGCACCACCACGATCGGTTCCCCGGCGATCTCGGTTCCCAGACAATCGCCGGCCGCTTGAATTTCGTCCACGCGGCCGACGCAGTGCCACTGGCGTGCCAGAACCTCCCGCTGCTCCCAGGCGAAGAACGCCGGGGAAGTGTAGCAGGCGGCGGGTAGCATCGTCGTCTCTGCATCCGACGCGCGCAGACGCCGGATATCGCCCAGGATCAGATCGAGTTCGGAAACCGCAATGGCGTCCATCGGTTAGCCCAAGATCTCGAAATGCGCTTCGGTCGGCTGACAGGCGACGCCGTTGATCGGCAAAATATCCTGCGGGCAGGCCGAGAATGCGATCACCAGGTCGATCTCGGCCCGCAGAATGACGTAGCAGCCCGGCGTGCTGACCGGGGCATCGAAGGACAGCGTGCCGTCGATCGTCCAGGGGATGTTCATGAACAGGTTGAACGGGCTGGGCGTTTCCGGCGGTGCCAGGCCGATCGCTCGCATGCCGGCGGCCAGGTTGTCCGTGCAGTTGTCGTGGTAACCGACATGGCCGAGTTCCTGGTAGCGATAGATGTCGCAGGCCGCCATCAACGTGTCGTGAATGCCGCCAGCCGTGTCCTCCATCACCGACAGGATCGGGCGGCGGTGATTGGTCAGCATCGCATCGCCGATGCGCGGGATGATATGGTGGCCGGTGGCGCGGGTGTGCTCCATCGACATGAACTCGGTGATATCGTCGCGATTGAACGCCCAGGTATCCACCACCTGCGCACCATGGGTGTTGATCACCTTGATGCGCTGGCCTTTCTCGACAAACGCGGCCTTGCCACGGCGCGCTGGGATCGTCTGCAACATCGTCGTTCTTCTCCTGCTCAAATCGCAATCACATGCCGACGGAATCATCAGTATACTGTCGTTTCCGCCAAAGCGTCCTCTAGCACGCATGTTGCAAGCAAACTTCGGACCGGAACCGGTGCATGAGGTGTGGGATGGGCAAGATCGATCGAACCGGCGCAGCCATGGCCAGCGGCGTGGGCCAGCGCGTGCCGCGCAAGGAGGATGATCGCTACCTGCGCGGCAAGGGCGCATTCGTCGCCGACATCAAGCTGCCGGGCATGCTGGAACTGGCCTTCGTCCGCAGCCCCGTGGCGCATGGCCGCATCCGCGCCATCACCAAGCCGGCGGGCCTGGCGCAGGTTGTTTTCACCGCCGCGGACCTGATCGGCGTGCAACCCATCGTCGCCAACTCCGGCCTGCCTGGTTTCAAACCCTCAGCCCAGCCCGCCCTGGCAACGGACAAGGTGCGGCATGTCAACGAGGCGATCGCCGTCTGCCTCGCGCCAACCCGCGCCGCTGCCGAAGACATCGCCGAACAGGTGGAACTGGATATCGAGGAACTGCCCGCCGTCGTCGACATGATCGCCGCTCGTCAACCCGGCGCGCCGCTGGTGCACGAGCCGTGGGGCGACAACGTCTTCCTGGAAACACGGGTCGAGGCCGACCTCAGCGCGATCCGCGCCGCCGCCGCCGTGACCGTCCGTCGCCGCTTGCGCACCGCTCGTCAAAGCATGGCGCCGATCGAGGGGCGCGGCGTCGTCGCCGTCTGGGACACGCGGCTGGAACAGTTGGTGCTGTACACCGCGACCCAGATGCCGCATATCGTGCGCACCGGCCTGGCCGGCTGTCTGGGCCTGAGCGAAGACCAGGTGCGCATCGTCGCCCCCGATGTCGGCGGCGGCTTTGGCTACAAGGGCATCCTGCTGCCCGAGGAAGTGGTGGCCGGTTTCCTCGCCCGCCATCTAGGCCACCCGGTGCGCTGGATCGAGGATCGGCGCGAGCAACTCGCCGGCAACGCCAATTGCCGGGAACATGACTACGACATCACCGCCTATGCCGATGCCGATGGCAGGCTGCTGGCGGTGGATTGCGATGCCACCGTCGATTCCGGCGCTTACTCGATCTATCCGTTTTCCGCCTGTCTGGAAGCGGCGCAGGTCGGCAGTATCCTGCCGGGTCCTTATATGATGGATGCGTTCCGCTGCCAGACCTGGTCGGCGGCAACCAACAAACCCGGCATCGTGCCCTATCGCGGCGTCGCCCGCGCCGGCGTGTGCTATGCCATCGAGAGCATCATCGACGACATCGCCGCCGCCATCGGTCAGGAACCCTATCAGGTCCGCCTGACCAATCTGGTACCGGCCGATCGGATGCCGTTCAACAACATCACCAACAAACACTTCGACAGCGGCGACTATCCGGAATGCCTGCGCCGCGTCGTCGCCGCCATCAACGTCCCGGCGGTGCGCGAACGCCAGCAACAGGCGACGGGCGCGGTCAGGATCGGCCTGGGCATCTCCATTTTCTGCGAACAGGCCGCACACGGCACCTCGGTTTACTACGGCTGGGGCATCCCGATGGTGCCGGGGTATGAGCAGGCGATCGCCCGCATGACCCCCGATGGCGGATTAGAAATCCGCGTCGGCGTGCAGTCGCACGGCCAGGGGCTGGAAACCACGCTCGCGCAGGTCGCGCACCAGATTCTGGGCGTGGACATCGACCGCATCCGGGTGGTGCATGGCGATACCGGCATGACGCCCTATTCCACCGGCACCTGGGGCTCCCGCTGCATGGTCATGGCCGGCGGCGCGGTGGCCACGGCATGCAAGGACCTGGCGGTGCGCATCCGCCGCATCGGTGCGCATCTGCTGCAAGTGCCCGAGGATCAAGCCGTGGTCGGCGGCGGCGTCGTGGCCGCCGGTTCGGCCAGCGTGCCGATCCGCGATGTGGCGCGCACCTGGTATCTGCGGCCTCAGGAACTGCCGCCCGACGTCGCCGCCGGCGGGTTGGAGGTGACCAGCGGCTACCGTGCCCAGCGCGACACCGGCACCTTCAGCTACGCGGCGCACGCGGTCGTCGTCGCCGTCGATACCGACATGGGCGACATCCGCATCTTGGACTACGCGATCTGCGAGGATGGCGGGGTGCTGGTCAATCCGATGATCGTCGACGGCCAGGTTTACGGCGGCCTCGCCCAGGGTATCGGCACGGCGCTGTATGAGGAAATGCCGTTCGATGCCAATGGCCAGCCCCTGGCGACGACCCTGGCAGACTACATGCTGCCCGGTGCGACCGAAGTGCCGATGCTGCAGATCGCGCACATGGAAACACCGTCCCCCTACACCGAATTCGGCCAGAAAGGCATCGGCGAGGGCGGCGCAATCGGCCCGCCGGCGGCGATCGCCAATGCCGTGAACGACGCCTTGCGGCCGCTGGGCGCCCGGGTGGATCAGTTGCCGATCACCCCGCGCCGCGTGCTGTCGGCGATCATGGAGGCGCGGTCATGAAGCCGGTTGCCTTCGATCTGATCCAACCCGCGAGCCTGCAAGAGGCCCTGACCGCCCTGCAAGCGCCCGACGCACGCCCCATCGCCGGCGGGCAATCGCTGGGGGCGATGCTGAACCTGCGCCTTTCGCGCCCGGCCAGGCTGGTCGCGATCGGACACCTGCCGGACTTGAACGGCACCAGCGAGGATGCCGAGTCCATCACCATCGGCGCCGCCGTGACCCATGCCGCCATCGCCGATGGCCGCACGCCCGATCTGCTAGACGGCATCCTGGCCCGTATCGCCGAGGGCATCGCCTATCGCGCCGTGCGCAATCGCGGCACCATCGGCGGCAGCCTGTGCCATGCAGACCCGGCCGCCGACTGGCCGACGACCCTGACCGCGCTGGGGGCCTGGGCGCTGATCGCCGGCCCGAACGGCACGCGCGCCCTGCATTTGCCGGCCTTCTTGACCGGCGCCTTCCGCGTCGCTTTGGCGGCCGATGAGGTGCTGACGGCGATCCGCATCCCCAAACCAACCGCCTCGGCCCGCTTCGCCTATGAAAAAGCCTGCCGCAAACCGGGCGAGTTCGCCCATGCCATGGCGGCAATCCTGCTCGACGGCGCCACCCGCCGCGGCGTGATCGGGGCCACCGGCGGGCCGCCGATCCTGCTGGCCGACGCAACCGAAGCCGCGGCCGACGCGGCTCTGGCGGCAAGCGGCCTGGATGCCATCGCGCGCCATATGCAGATGGTCACCTTCCGTCGAACGCTGCAGCGTGCGGAGGCCGGCGCATGACCCAGCTGAGCCTGACCGTGAATGGCCGCCCCGCCGTGGCCGAGGTGGAACCGCGCACCCATCTGGCCGATTTTCTGCGCGAGACATTGCTGCTGACCGGGACCCATATCGGCTGCGAACAGGGCGTCTGCGGCGCCTGCACCGTGCTGGTGAACGGCGAGCCCGTCCGGTCTTGCCTGACGCTGGCGGCAACATGCAGCGGTGCCGAGGTGCAGACGATCGAAGCACTGTCCGATGACGCTATCGGCACCGCCCTGCGCGCGGCTTTTACCGCCGAACACGCGCTGCAATGCGGCTATTGCACGCCGGGCATGCTGGTGACGGCACGCGACATCGTCCGCCGCCTGCCGGATGCCGATGAGGATCGGATCCGGCTGGAACTGGCCGGCAATCTGTGTCGCTGCACCGGCTATAACGGCATCGTCCGCGCGATCCGCCGCGTGCTGGACGCGCGCATCGCAGCCCCGTCCACACCGCAAACATCTGCAGCGCTCCCACTTCTGTCCCCACCTATGTCCCCATCTATGTCCCACTTGGCGCACGCCCCGTCGGCGCTAAAACCGGATACCGCAAACGGCCCGCATGCCGCGGATATCCCGGCCGCGGCACCGCATCGGCCGGCACATCCCCAGGGCAGCGGCCAGCCGGACGCGGACGCGCCCGCACCCCGCGCGCCACGACCCCCAGGCACCGGCCTGCATCCCGTGCTGCGCATCGCCCAACCCGCCGACCGCGTCTGGACCGCCATCCAAGACCCGGCCCTGGTCGCCGCTTGCATCCCCGGCGCACGCGTCACCGCCACCTTCCCCGACCGGATCGAAGGGCAGATGCACGCCAGCCTGGGCCCAATCCGCGCCGTTTTCACCGGCCAGGCCGCCATCACCTGGGACAACGCCAGCAAAACCGGCCACATCCAAGGCGACGGCCGCGACAAATCCGGCGGCACCCGCCTGTCGGCCGAGGCCAGTTTCGCCGTCACCGCCACCGGTTCGGCCACCTGCGAACTGCGCCTGGATATCGCCTATGATCTGCGCGGCCCGCTGGCTCAATTCAGCCGCGGCCCGGTGGTGGAGGCCTTCGCCGCCGAAATCGCCGCCCAGGTCGGCCGCAACCTGGAAGCCCGCCTGCGAGGCGAGACCACCCTGCCAACGGCAAACGGCTTGGCCATGACCTGCAAAGCGCTCTGGACAATGCTGCGGCGCTGGCTAACAGGGCGACATGACTGACCGCCACGATACCGCCGCCGCCCCCACCGCCTGGGATCTGGCCAACCGCCCCGGCTTCCTGATCCGGCGGCTGCACCAGATCCACCAGGCGATATTCGCCGAAGAATGCGGATCCTTCGGCATCACGCCGGTGCAGTTCAGCATCCTGTCCGTCGCCGCCACGCAACCCGGACTGGAACAGGCACGCCTCGGCCACGAAGTCGGCGTCGACCGCACAACCCTTGCCAACGTCGTCGCTCGGCTGGAATCGCGCGGCTTGCTGAGCCGGGCCGCCGGCACCACGGACCGGCGGCTGAAACATGTCACGATCACCGAGACCGGCCTGTCCCTGCTCCGCGCCATCGAGGCGCCGGCCAAACGCGCCCATGTGCGCACCATCGAGGCCCTGGCCACAAACGAGCAAGACAGGTTCCTGCGCGCCCTGGCCAAACTGGTCGAGGCCGGTAATAGCTACGGACGCGCACCGCTGCGCCTTGGCTGATACGGCCAGCAAATAGGCGGCGGGGCGATGCTTTTGCGCCAGCATGCCCAAGGCGGCGCCATTTATCAGCTTACTGATGATCTGCATGCCGCCGAGATTACCGCCGGAGGCACGGCCGCAGGGGGCTGGCCGCTTTGGACCGGCGATCTTGGGGCTGACCTTGGTCTGCCCTTGGGCACGGGGCCATCTTGGGTCGCGGCACGATGCTTGCTTACAGTCTTTCCCCGATATGGCCGTGATGACGGAGGAAAGATTATGTTGAGATTACTCGCCCTCGCCTGCGTGTTGCTCGCACCCATGATGGCGCGCGCGCAAGGAACCCTGACCCCTGGCACCGTCGTGTGGGGTTTGGCCGCCACATTTCCGCCGTTCGAAGCGATGCAAGACGGCAAACCGGTTGGTTTCGACGTCGATCTGGCCGAAGCGGTGGCCAAGCGGATGGGCGTGAAATCGGAAATCCAGGGCTTCGAGTTCAAGGGCCTGGTGCCGGCACTTCTGGGCAAACGTATCGACGCCATCATCAGCGGCATGTACGTCAACGCCGATCGGCTGCAGGTCGCTGACTTCGTGCCGTATGTTCTGGTCGGAAACCAGATCGTCGTGCGCAAGGGCAACCCGCTGAAGATCACCGAGGCGATGTCGCTGTGCGGCCATCGGGTCGCCGCCCCGGTCGGTACCGCGTTCGAACTCGCCGCGAAAAAGGCTGACACGGACTGCAAAGCGGCCGGTAAAGACGGTGTGACGCTGCTTGCCTTGGGCGGCAGCACCACCTGTGCCCTGGCGCTGAAGGAAGACCGCGCCGACGCCATCATCGTCTCGGGCCCCACCGCGGCGGCATTCCAGGCAGACAGCCCGGACGCGTTCGACAACGGCGGCCCTTCCTATGCCAACGAAACCAAAGTCGGCATCGCCGTGGTGAAGGGTAATGCCGATCTGCTCGCGGCGATCGACAAGGCCGTGAAAGCGACGGTTGCCGACGGAACCTATGCCGCGCTGCTGAAGAAATGGCACCTGCCGGAGGGGAGTTCCGCGTTCTGAGCCTGTTCAAGCCCACCCTTCTGCTCGACTACCTCTTCAGTTCGGCGTTCGCCTTCGCGGCGCTGAACACGCTGTGGATCAGTCTTGCCTCATTGGCCGTCGGCGGTGTGGTGGGCCTGATCCTGGCTGTCGGGCAAGAGGCGCCATCGCGCATCATACGCAGAGCAGTGCTGGCGTATTTGTGGTTGTTTCGTGGGACACCGGTGCTGTTGCAACTGGTTTTCGCTTTCAACGTTCTGCCCGCTTTTGGCGTGGTGCTGCCGGGCTATGCCTGCGCCGTTCTGGCGCTGGGTTTGAACGAGGGCGCTTATATGGCGGAAATCATGCGATCGGGCATTCGCGCCGTCGGCCGTGGGCAGCGCGTGGCGGCGCGGGCTTTGGGATTGGAAGAAGCCCAGATCATGCGCTGGATCGTGCTGCCGCAGGCGCTGCGGATCATCATCCCGCCGATCGGCAACCAATTCATAGGCATGCTGAAACTATCCGCCCTGGTATCGGTCATCGGCGTGCAGGAGTTATTGCTGACGGCCGATCAAACCGCCGCCGCCAATTTCCGCTATTTTGAAACTCTCTCGGCAGCCGGTCTGTATTACCTGGCCCTGACCACGCTGTTCATGGCCGGGCAGACATTGCTGGAAAAACACCTTGCGCGCCGGCCGGGGCGGCGTGCCGTGGCCCTACCGGCGGGATCGATCGTGCGATGACCCCGCTATTGGACGCTGCCGGTATCTGGAAAAGTTTCCACGGCCAAGCCGTCTTGCACGGCGTTGACCTGACCGTTTACCCCGGACAATGCCTTGTTCTTCTGGGCCCGTCCGGTTCCGGCAAATCCACCCTGCTGCGCTGCCTGAACCTGCTGGAACCGGTTTCTTCCGGCAGCATCATTTTCGAGGGCGCGGAAATCGCCGATACGCCCCGCAAGCAGATCGCCAGAGTTCGTCAACGCATCGGCATGGTATTCCAGAATTTTGAGCTTTTTGCCCACATGTCGGCGCTGGACAATATCGCCCTGGCGCCGATCCGGGTGAAGAACGTCCCACCGGCACGCGCGCGTGAACAAGCGCGGGCGTTGCTGGATCGCGTCCATCTGCCGGAAAAGGCCGATAGTTTCCCGGACGAATTATCGGGCGGTCAGCAGCAGCGCGTCGCTATTGCACGGGCCTTGGCGATGGAACCGTCGCTGATGCTGTTCGACGAACCGACCAGCGCCCTGGATCCGGAAATGGTCGGCGAGGTCCTGGCCGTGATGCAGGAACTGGCCGAAACCGGAATGACGAGCATTGTCGTCACACACGAAATCGGCTTCGCGCGCAGAGCAGCGGATGAAGTCGTCTTCATGGATGCGGGCGTGGTGGCACATCGCGCATCAACAGCACAGTTTTTTTCCGACCAGGTGCCGGAGCGCGTCGGGCGGTTCCTGAACCACATGATGGCATAACGGAAAGGTCCGCAACCGATGGACAGCTTGCTCGCGCCGATCGACAGCAAAGCCGCCTGGACAGGCGCCGAACTCGCTTCCTCGGAAGCCTGGCAGCGCCAACTCACCAAAATCGAAATCCACGCCCTAGAACACGCAGCCGAAGCCACGCTCGGCTTTTCCTGCCCAGGCTTCGGACCGCGAGCATTCCAAGTGCCGGCGTTACAACCGCTGTATGCCTGGATGGCGCAGCAACTCGAGCATGGGCCCGGCGCCGTGCGCATCTACGGATTGCCGGTGAAAACGTATACACACGAAGAGAAGCGCCGCATTTTCTGGGGTTTTTGCGTCAACCTGGGAACCCCCGTCTACCAGACATCGGCGGGTGAGACGCTGGGCGAAGTCAAGGATGAAACCGGCACCGGTGCCGCGCTGGATTACAACAGCGGCAAGGGGAAGCTTATTTCGGCGCGCACGGTCGCACGCTCGACCGGTCCGTTGCGGTTTCATACGGATAAATGCGATTTGCTAAGCCTGATGTGTGCGTCCAACGCGATAGACGGCGGCATCTCCAAGATCGCATCTTCCGTCACCATCCACAACGAGATGGCGCGCCGTCGTCCAGACTTGCTGCGCGTGTTCTATCAGCCGTTCTGGCGCATGCGACCCGAGGACGAGGAGGGCGACCGGCCCGACCGGGTCTTTCCGTTGCCGGTGTTTGCCCGCGCGTCGGATGGTGGTTTCACCAGCCAATATTCCCGCACGTACATCAACCAAGCCCAGGAAGTGCCCGGTGTGCCGGCCCTGACCGAGGAGCAGACCGCGGCGATGGACCTGCTGCATGAAATCGGTGAGGAGACGTGCTTGTTCGCCCCGTTTGAGGAGGGAGCGATGCAGTTCATGACGCAGCATGTGACATATCACGGCCGCACCGGTTTCCAGAATGACGAAACCTCCGGCCGTTCCCGCGTGCTGCTGCGGACGTGGCTGGCGCCGTCGTTTTCTCGGCGGCTGCCGGACGGGCATGCGGTGCAGTGGGGCGATACGCGGCCTGGTGCACTGCGAGGCGGCGCCTTGGTCGGGCGCAGCGCGATCACCGAGAGTGCTGCCTGAGGCACGCGCCGTTCATTTGCTGTGGCAGGTTATTTTACCTGCGCTAGGGGACCATGATGGCACCACCGTCTGTGATCGCACGAAGGAGCGTTTCATGAGTAAGAATCGACCGGGCGAACAACTGCATTTGGGTGCCTTTTTCCATCCGACCGGTAATCATGTCGCCTCCTGGCTGGATGAGAGTGCGCAGATCGATGCCGGCACCAATTTCCGCCACTATGCCGCGTTGGCGCAAACCGCCGAACGCGGCAAATTCGATCTGATGTTCCTGGCGGATTCGATCGCCACACGGGATGGCAACCAGCACGCGCTGCGCCGCTGGCCGCAATACATGGCCTATTTCGATCCGGTCACTCTGCTGTCGGCGATCGCGCCGCTGACGACGCATCTGGGTCTGTGTGCCACCGCCACCACCAGTTACAACGAGCCATACAACGTCGCGCGGAAATTCGCGTCCCTGGATCTGATCAGCGGCGGGCGCTCAGGCTGGAATGTTGTCACATCATCAAACCAATCCGAAGCACAAAACTTTGGCCGTGAGAGGCATTTTGAGCATGATGAGCGGTACGGCCGAGCGGAGGAGTTCGCGGAGGTTGCGTTTGGCTTGTGGGATAGTTGGGATGACGATGCTTTCATTCGCGACCGATCTACAGCACTTTATTACGATCCCAACAAGTTGCACGAGCTGAACCACAAGGGTGTCCATTTCTCGGTGAAGGGGCCGTTGAACGTTGCCCGGTCACCGCAGGGACGGCCGGTGATTTTCCAGGCCGGCTCATCCGAGGCGGGCAAGGAGTTGGCGGCGAAGACGGCTGAGGGTGTGTTTACGCCGCAGCATTCCTTGGCCGGGGCGCAGGCCTTTTACAGCGACCTGAAGGGCCGGATGGATAAGTTTGGCCGCGCGCGCGATCAGTTGAAGGTTTTCCCAGGATTGAATCCGATCGTCGGCAGAACGATGGCGGAGGCACGGGACAAGTACGAGCATTTGAATTCCCTGATCCATCCCGATGTCGGGTTAGAGGTTCTGGGCTATTCTCTGGGTAAATTCGATCTACGTCCGTATGACATCGATGGCCCGCTGCCGATTGAAGCGGTGGAAAAGCATGGCACCAATGCCGGGCAGACTGCATTCAAAAATATCGTCCGTTGGGCGCGGGATGAAAACCTCACCATTCGCCAGCTTTATTTGCGTTTTGCCGGGGCTCGTGGGCAGCGCACCTTGGTGGGAACCGCCAGTTCCATCGCTGATGAGATGGAGGTTTGGTTCGATGGGTTTGGTGCCGACGGATTTTTGGTGCATCCGGCGACCTTGCCGGGCGGGCTGGACGATTTCGTCGATCTGGTCGTACCCGAGTTGCAGAACCGGGGTTTGTTCCGCAGTGCCTATACCGGCACGACGCTGCGCGATCACCTTGGGCTGACGAAGCCGAAAAGCCGTTACGCCGCCGGCGCCTGACGAAGCGGCTGAGGACGCCGGTGGTTAGAGTCGCGGCTACACATATTTTTTGCGCGCTCGTAACGTGTTCACCGATGCCAGTTCGGCATTCTTGTCTGCCGGCAGGCCTCTAACCCAGGGCGCGTCCAGAAACTGCACCGCCGGCTGCAAGAGATCGCGCAGGCTTAGCGACAAGAACGCCTCTCGCGCTGGATCAGCCAGCCCATCGGCCCAGCTTTTCACGATCCAGGTCAGCGACCAGATCGGCAATCCTTCCGGCATGACGGAAATATCGTCGATCTCCAGCGCGTCGCCGAACAGGGTCTGCATGCCCTGTCCGGTCATGTTGAAATAATGGTGCGGATAGCCGTGACGCGGCTGCAGAAACGGCACGTCACAGAACAATTCTCCGCCTGGCTTCAGCACCCGTACGATCTCTGCCGCGCAGGCGAACGGATCGCGCACATGTTCCAGCACGGCCATGGAGATGACGGCATCGAAGCTGTTGTCGCGGAACGGCAGCCGTTCCCCCACGGCCAAGACGTCCGTCGTATCATAGGGCACTATTTCAAGATTAACGACATTGTCGAAATAGATATCCCGTTGGCCAGCGCCGCAATCCAGCACCATGCCGTCGGCGTAACGCTGCACGAGGTCCATCACCGGCGGCGAATAGGCGTTGGCGGAGACGGCACTGGTCTCTTCTATCGCGCTGAGGCGGCGTAGTTCATCGGTGAGGAAGTCCAACACATCGCCGGCGCGTCGATGCGGCATGTCCGGCTGTATCAGCGGCAGCAGTCGCCGCAGTTTGGCGCGCCGCAGCGCTGCGATCGGTTGGGTGAGGCGGATGCGCCGATCCTCATGCTGGCCGTAGGTGTCGAAATGGTGTCGGCCGTCGCGCATTTGGCCGGCGGCAACGGCTGCCGCGACGTCGGGGTTGCTGGCAAGATAGGCCGATTCGTCGAAATTATCCGCGCTGACGTGATGATCCACGCGGGTCTGGCGTGGTTTCCTGGCAGGCTTCGCCGTGCCGCCGGTATCTGGCGGGGTTGGCCGCGCAGCGCCGCGCGTCAGACCGGCATGATGGGGCGGGCTGGCGGCATTCCGCCGCCTTTTTGGGGGATTTTCAGGCAAGCCGGCGGCTCTTTCCTACAGCGCGGCGCAGCATAGCGGATCGGCATATGGGCCGGTCAATGCCACACCCGGTTGACCTGTGGCCCGTGTTGCTGCAACGAAGGGGCGTGTTCTACGCGCAAAAGCATCTTCTGGCGATCGAAGGCCTGCACCCCGGGGAAATCGGGCATTTGCTCGATCTGGCGGAAAGTTATGTGCTGCTGAATCGCTCCGGCAAAACCCAGCGCGATTTGTTGCGCGGGCGGACGCTGATCAACCTGTTCTTCGAGGACTCGACGCGCACCCGCACCAGTTTCGAACTGGCTGGCAAGCGGCTGGGCGCGGATGTGATCAACATGTCGGTCTCCACCTCCTCGGTCAACAAGGGGGAGACACTGCTTGATACCGCGACGACGCTGAACGCCATGCAATGCGATCTGTTGGTGGTTCGGCACGACCAGTCCGGCGCGCCGAACCTGCTGGCGCAGAAAGTGGATGCGGCGGTGATCAACGCAGGCGATGGCACGCATGAGCATCCGACGCAGGCCCTGCTGGATGCGCTGACGATCCGCCGCCGCAAGGGCCGCATCGCCGGTCTGACGATCGCCATCTGCGGCGATATCGCGCATTCCCGCGTCGCCCGGTCGAATATCCATCTGCTGACCACCATGGGCTGTGAGGTCCGCGTCGTCGGTCCGCCGACACTGATCCCGGCCGAGACGGCCGATCTGGGCGTGACGGTGTTCCACGACATGGCAAAAGGCTTGGCCGGCGCGGACGTGGTGATGATGTTGCGTCTGCAGCGCGAACGCATGAACAAAGGACAGATCCCCAGCGCGCGGGAATATTTCCGCTTCTGGGGCCTGGACCACCAGAAACTCGCCCATGCCCAGGACGATGCGTTGATCATGCACCCCGGCCCGATGAACCGCGGCGTAGAGATCGACAGCGCCGTTGCCGACGATCCGGATCGCAGCGTGATCCGCGAACAGGTGGAAATGGGCGTGGCAGTGCGCATGGCGGTGCTTGATACGCTGTCGCGAGGACCGGGCCGCAATGACCTCTGACACGCTCTTCCGCGGTGTCCGCATCCTGGCGGACGGGGTCGATCTGGTTGGCGAACTGCTGATCCGCGACGGGTTGATCGCCGACTTTGGCGCCGCGGTGGGCAAACCCGATGGTGCGACAGTGATCGAGGCGGAAGGTGCGATCCTCGCCCCCGGCCTTGTCGATATGCGCGCCGCGCTGGGTGAGCCTGGGTTTGAATACCGCGAAACCATCGCTTCGGCGGCGGCGGCCGCTGCGGCGGGTGGCATCACCACCCTGGCCGCACTGCCCGACACGCAGCCGGCGATCGACGATGCGGCGCTGGTCCATCTGCTGAAAACCCGCGGAGAGCAGACCGGTAGCCTGACCATTCTGCCCTATGGCGCCGTCACCCGCGGCTGCCGCGGGGAGGAAATGGCCGAATTGGGCTTGTTGCGCGAAGCCGGTGCGGTGGCGTTCACCGACGGTGCCCGCGCCATCGGCTCCGCTCGGCTAATGCGGCTGGCCCTGTCTTACGCCAACGGATTCGGCGCACGCATCGTGCAGCATCCCGAAGAACCGACCCTGGCTGCAAACGGCACCGCAACCGAGTCGGCGCAGGCGACTCGTCTGGGTCTGCCGGGAATCCCGGCCGCGGCCGAGGCGATCATGGTCGCGCGCGATATCCGCCTGGCACAATTGACCGGCGGCGCGGTGCACTTTGCCCATATCTCGACCGGTGAGGCTCTGGACCTGATCCGGCGCGGCAAGGACGCCGGGATCAAGGTGACGTGCGACACTGCCCCGCCCTATTTCGATCTGAACGAGACGGCGATCGGTAATTTCCGCACCTACGCCAAATTATCACCGCCGCTGCGCAAGGAATCGGACCGCCGAGCGGTGGTGGCCGGGCTGGCAGACGGTACGATCGATGCAATCGCCTCGGATCACCAGCCGCGTGATGCCGACGACAAGCGGCTGCCGTTCGCCCTTGCCTCTGCCGGCGGTGCCGGTTTGGCGACGCTGTTGGGGGTGACGCTGGCGCATGTGCATAACGGCTCGATCCCGCTGGAGCGGGCGATCACGCTGCTGACGTCGGGCCCTGCATCGTTGTTGGATGCGGCGGGCGGGCGCATCGCCAAGGGTGCGCCGGCCGATCTATGCCTGTTCCAGGCTGAACGGATCTGGAAGGTTGCAGCCGGGCATTTGCCGGGCAAGGCGCAGAACACGCCCTTCGATGGGCGGGCGCTGGAAGGTGTCGTGATCGGCACCTGGAAAGCCGGGAATCGGGTCTTCGGCTGACGGCTCGGCGTCGCGCCGTTCAGCGCTGACCCAGCTGAACCGGCCTGGATGGACGTGTCGCGTGGTTGGCTGGCCCAGGCGGCGAGCGCGCTGCTAGCGGACGCGGATCGGGTGCCAGAAACGAAAAGGGGCGCCCGAAGGCGCCCCGATCCGTAACCGTATGGAGCCTGAATTACTTCAGGATGATTTCCACGCGGCGGTTCTGCGGCTCGCGAACGTTCGGGCCGGTCGGAACCAGCGGGTGCGTTTCGCCGAAGCCATGGATCATGATTTCCTGCTTGGGCACGCCGTCCTTCACGAGCTCTGCGGCAACAGCCTGAGCGCGGCGAACCGACAGGCCCATGTTGTAGGACGCAGTGCCCGACGTGTCGGTGTAGCCGTTGACTTCGATCTTGGTCGTCGCGACCTTCTTCGAGTTCGCGGCGGCTTCGGCGACGATCGCCTTGGCGCGGTCGGTCAGGACAGCCTTATCCCAATCGAAGAACACGAGGTAGGAGCGCGAAGCAGCGGCGGCCGGGACAGGCGCCGGAGCCGGCGGCGGCGGCGGCGGGGTCACGCCGAAGGCATAACGGACGCCAACCAGCAACGAGTTGTTGAAGTTGTTGGAAAGGGTGGAGGACGCGGGGATGTTGGACACCGGATACGTCTTGCCGCCGTAACCCACAACGCCGCTGGTGCCCAGGTTACGGTTACCGGCCAGACCCATGAAGCGGTAATCCACCGTCAGAGACAATCCAGGGACGCTCGGAACCGGAATGGCCACACCGGCGATCGCCTGATAGGCAAAGCTGCCTTCGGTGTTGTTGTTGTAGGTGAAGCTGCCACCTTCGGGGAGGATAGCTCCAGGTCCGTTGGTAGCCTTGACGTGGAGGTTGCGATAGTTCGTCTCCATATAGCCAGCGCCGAGGCCGACATACGGGGTCACGCTTGGAACCACACCAACGAAGTCATACAGGCCGTTCACGAAGAAGCCGTACTTCTGTTCGGTGCCGCCGGCTCTGTCGGAGCTGATGCCGTTGTAATACCACGCGGCTTCGAGTTCAGCGCGGAACCCGTTGCCGAAGCCGTAGCCGGCGCTCACGGTCGCGGTGCCACCAAGAGACGGGGCCTGGCTGCCCTGGGCGCCAGTCTTAAGTTCCGGAACGGAAAAATTCAGTGTCTCTTGCGACATGATGTTCACGCCGGCAGCACCGCCGACATAGATGCCATTGAGCGCCTGAGCGTTCGCCATAACGGGCAGTGCCAGGAATGTGGCAGCCACCAAAGCCTTACGGAATGTCATTAACAAAAACCTCCTTGCCTACGTAACCGGACGA
>Ga0164297_10002466_pt1 | contig 18258 bp, 14 predicted proteins | sample GEODES058metaG_FD_113539 | JGI IMG/M metagenome (GOLD analysis project Ga0164297, IMG submission 113539) | Dystrophic lake water microbial communities from Trout Bog Lake, Wisconsin, USA - GEODES058 metaG | ecosystem: Environmental > Aquatic > Freshwater > Lake | place: USA: Trout Bog Lake...
GAGCTGCAAGAAGGAGCTTGTAGTGTCCGGCTGCAATATGCTCTCTGCCGGTTTGAGCTCAAACTGGGTGCCCGTCTCGCCCATGAGCTCATCTAGAATGGCCTTCACAGTCCGCTCCTCTGAAATCATGGCCAGAATTTTGGACATGAGCTCGTTGCTGTGCATGAAGTCGCTGATGGACCATACTTTGTACGAGTCGGCAACCATGCGCTGCGTGCGCGGATCCAAAATCTCCACCACGACGGGCATGGCTTTGGCCGCTGCAGCAGCCTCGCTCTCCGACCACTGCTGCACACCTACAGCTTCCGGGGAGGTCACGCCGGGCATGGGCTCGGACACATGCATCGGCCCGTGAGTAGCGCCATTGCCATTGAATGAAGCGCTCGTCACCATGGATGGCGCAGTGCCACGTGGTGTCGTGCGCTGCCGCATGCGCTTCGTTTGGATACTGCGAAGAAGTAGGAGAGAAGCAAGGCAGGTGGAGTCGCTGCTGATGCTCGTCCCCTTCTCCACCTGCTCCGCCATAATCACCGCGCCAGTGAGCCGTTCTATAGGCACCTGTTCGATGCCGCGCGCGAGCACCGGGCTGCCGAGGTAGTGGAAGATGCGAAGGTTCACCAGATGCCGGTCGTGGTCGAACTCGTGGCTCTCAAACTCTTGTTGCCGCTGGCGGAGAGGCACGTCACAGAGGATGTGAAGCTCGCTACCGGGAGGTACGAGGTGGTCAAGCATGAGGATGACGTACACAAGGTCACGGCGCCAACCTGCAAACAGAATGCACTCAGGCACAGCCGCTCCGACTCGCTGATCCCTGAACTGTCCGCGTGGTCCCACATCTATAGCCTCGTGCCACGTGTATGAGTCGTCGTCTTCGGCAAGCACGACGAGTGCGTCCTCCTCGGACACGCAGTAGCCGGGTGGCGGATTGAGCTGCACCAGGCCATCGGGGCGTCTCACGCCGATGGGAATGGCTCCTTCAAAATGAAGCGCCACTTCCACCCACTGCGTGCCCGCCAGCTGGGGCCATTTCTGGACGTAGAACTCGTTTCCCTCGAAACCAAGGATATTGGAGTAGACTCGTGCCAGGCCAGGTGAGCGCACAAATAGAATCATGAGACGACCGCACAGGTCGTGGCTTGCAACTGTACACACGAGGCCCGATCCGAGGCGAGTCACCAGCGGCTCGTTGTCTTTGTCACGCACTTCAGCCACGACGCAGCAATTGGATTGGAGCGTCATGGTTGTCAAGTTAAGCGCGACGTGCAGGAGCTCCGCGTCTGCGAGATCCGCATCCAGGTCCCCATTTGACAGCACGATGATGCTTCTAGCATACTCACATGCCACAAAGTTCAGGTCAGCCTTGTGCAGGCGGCTCCCAGAGCGAAACACCACCTTTGTGCCGTAGAGAGGCTCTGTGTGCACGAATGACGCCAGGTCGCGCTCCATGTCCTCTTTTTCGTTTTCGGCCAGGACGACGACAACGCCGCCGCCACTGCTTTCATTGGCCATGGACACCTCCTTGATGACTGTCAGGGCCGACTCGCCCCAGCCCAGGAGCACGATGTGGCCAGTCTCCTGCACAGACGACAAGCCCTTGTTCAGATCACTGAGTTTTTCGTCTACCGCATCAGTAATAACGCCGACAATGGTGGCCAAGAACAAAAGGCCGACGATGACATTCATCTCGGCGACCACGCGCACCCACAGGCCAGTGGCGCCCAGGTCGCGCCAGGTGCCCCAACCAGGGTCGGTGAGCAGGCTCCATGCCAGCCAAACGCCCTCCGAGTACGTCGTACGTGCCGTCTCCTTCGACTTTTCGCTCTCTTTGTTGCGGACTACCATCAAGACTTTCCCCCAGGACAGGACCCATACCGCGGCGAAGAAGGCGAGCATGAACACCTGGAATTTGAGGCTCCCAGCCCGGTGGTCGATGAAATACAGCAGGCGCCTTGCGGAGTAGGAGAGCTCTCTCCAGAGGGCGACACTGGAGCTGACCGCACCGCGTTCCGCACTCTCCACGTCCTTCTTCACCGCGGCCGCGTCACGTGCCACTTGCTCATGCATGGCCGCCCAGTACTGGTGCGGCTGGCTGCTGTACACCTCCTGCTGCACAGCTCCCGGGTAGAAGGACCCGTCGCCGCCGCCTGGATAGTAGCCCTGGGCAAGCGCAGCCGGGGCGGAATTATAGAGCGTGCGTGTGCCGTACACGTCATATCCAGGCGCGGCGTCTTCAGCAGGCCAGTCTTGCTGGAATTGGGCATTCAGACGAGGCTCTTGAGCGCCGTACCCGCGCGTGTGAGGCAACACAGGTGCAGCTGCGGCGTAGTCACCGGCCAGAGGCGCGGTAAAGGACCGCGACAGGGCCTGGTGCGGTGGAGGCTGCCAGTGTTGAGTGTTCACCTCGTCATAAGGTGCTAACTGCGCGCCGTGGTGTATCGCTGCTTCGTCAGCCGGGATGCTCCAGCCGGTACCAACGCCATCGCCCGCGTACATGGCGTCGTCCCGGTTGTCGTTCCCACAGTCACCCGCGGGCCGTATGGCTGTGACAGTCAAAACATCAGTGATGTACGGAGGCGTGCCATGGTCGTGCCTACGGAGGCGCCTTCATGCGCGTCTCGCCCCAGTGCGAGATCTGGAGAGGGAGCGAGCCTCGGCGTTTGGGGCCCCGGCAATTCTACCCCTGCCAGCAACACCGGCGTTGAGTTGTCGTTAGACGATTGATTGCATTCAATAGCTCTTGTTTGCACACGCTTCTAGAATAATGAGCTGCACGTCGAACCAGGTGCGGCGCTGGTCCTTATCTGGGGGGTTTATGTAGCACTCTGGCAGCTCCTCATGTGCAACCTTCTTGGGGCCGTTTCGTGGCGGAGGTGCCTCCATAAAGCCCACCAGCGTGGAGTGGTGCTGGCAGCACAGATCGCGGGACAGCTCCCAGAAGCTGGCTTCTTGATTCGGGCCGACAAACTCGGTGGCGGGCTTCAGCATTAACTGGTTCTTCGGCGGCGAAGAGCCGCTGCCGAGGAGCTCGTCCAGGATGGTTTTAACATTCGCCTCCTCAGATATCATGGCCAGCATCTTGGACACAAGCTGGTTGCTCTGGATGAAGTCGGAAGCAGACCACACATCAACAGCCTCCGACACCGTCTTCTGCGTCTGAGGGTCCAAGACCTCCACCACAATCTGGAGCGGCCGTGTCATTGGTCCTGATCGGCTCGAGAAGGAGTCATTCGCAAGGCCACTCGCGGCGGTGATCTGAAGCTTCTCTTGCAACACATGTGACTGCTCACCGACGGGCAGGCTGCGGATGAGCAAGAGGGTGGCCAACGCGTGCGAGTCTGAGAAGATGACCTTTTCAACGATGCTGTCGTCAGAAAGCACCATGACAGAGCTGATTCGCGCCAGCGGCAGCTTTGTCAAGTTGCGCTTGATTGCCGAGTTGCCGATGTGGTGCATCACACGCACATTTCTGACGCTACGCAGGTCGTCGAACCCGTTGTGAGCGAATTGTCGGCGTCGCTCTGCCACTGGCAACAGGCACATGATGTGGATGACGCTGCCAGGCGCGAGCTGGTTATCCAGCTCAACGACCAGGTACGCGATGTCACGGCGCCAGCCAGCCATGAGCACTTCTTCAGGCATGCGAAGCTGCGGCGAGGGCATCTGCAACTCGCGGCGTGGCCCCGGGTAGGGTGCCTCGACCCACGCATACGACTCGTCGTCCTCGGCGATGACAATGAGCTTGTCGCCCGGCCGGAGGACAGTGTCAGGATGCGGGTTCAACACCACTTTGCCACCGCCTTGCTCGATGCCGAACGGAATTGCTGCGGGGAAGTGGCGCGCCACATCCTGCCAGCGAGTGTCATCCAGCTCTGGCCAGGCCCGGGCATAGAATTCGCTCCCTTCGAAGCCAAGAAGACTGGAGTAGACGCGTGCGAGGCCAGGGCAACGCACGAATAGAAGCATCAGCCTGCCAATGATGTCGTGACTTGCCACTGTGAAGGCGTTGTCACCGCCCGTCATGCGAATCAGGGGCTCTGCATCCACATCTCGAACCTCGAGGACCACGACACAGTCTCTGTCAAGGTCCATTGTGCCCAGATTCAGCGCCACGTGCAGCATTTCCGCATCAGCAGTGTCAGGGCTGAGTGTCATGTCGGTCACGGCGATGATGGAGCGCGCTGTGCTGACTGACGCGAAGTTCAGGTCGCGACTGCGCAGCCGGCTGCCTGAGCGGAATACAACAGTCGAGCCGCGCAGCTCATCTCGCTCTATGGACGTTTCAAACTCGCGCTCTATATCCTCCTTGTCCATGTCCGCGAGAATGACGATTACACCGCCGCCTTGGTCTTCGTTCGCCATGGCAAGCTCCAGCACGATGTTCTGAGTCGTCTGCGCCCAGCCCAGAATGACGGTGTGACCGCGCTCAACCACAGGCGAGTGGCCCTTCTTCAGCGCCGCCATTTTGGTACGCACAGCGTTCACCACCAAGCCAATGATGACAGCCAGGTACAAGATGCCGATGCCGATGAAGGACTGTGTGACAATGCGATTCGGCAGCCCCTGCGGTCTGTCTGGGACAATTCCCATCCCGGGGTCGAGCAGGAATTGGACCACAAACCAGATGGCATTGCTGAAGGTAGTGAAATCCTGGATGTACGGAAACGCGCAGTAGTGGCTGATCTCCACCGGCGCCGGAGTGGGTGAAGGGGCCATCGCACTTGCGTTGGAGTCAAGACCGCCGCTGCCAGTGCCTGACGGAGCTGTGAGCATCGCAGAAGCACCACCGCGTGCATTCGCCTGCTGGCAGTTCTGGTAGTCACGGTACGATTTCCATTCCAAGTTGCGTATGTGCTGCACAAGCAATCCGCCGCCGCAAGCAATGACACTGCCGGACAAGAGTAGCAGGGCAACCTGGACGCCTACGTTTGCCAACTGGCTGTCAATCAGGTACAGTACGCGTCGAGCACCCCGCAACAATCGGTGCAGCGCCATCTCAGATTGCAACGACGCATCGTGCCCGTCAGCCCAGCCGTCATCACGGGTGTTCTCTGCATCAGCAAGTGCAGCCAGTCGAGCGACACGAGCTCGTCTGATGCCGTCCTCTGCAGCCGCAGTGCGCCACGGCTGCTGCTGCGGCATTGCATGTGACCACCTTGCGCCTGAGTGTGGAGACTCATACTCGCCGCCGCCGCCGCCGTGAAGCGCACCAGTTTGGGCCCAACCAGAGCTCCGCACTCTGCTCGGGTGCGCACTCGGTGGAAAGCGAAGTCCAGGTGGCGCTTCGTCAGGCAAAAAATAACCGTCTGGCGCGTAACCACCGCCGTAGCCGCCACCACCGCCGTTGAAGGAGGCTTGGTGTTGTTCAACTGATATGTGGCCATACTCACTGCTTAGCCCAGGCGGCTGCTGCGACGGGCCATATGACCCTGACATCGTGGGGCCGAACGTCTGCTGCGGCGGCGGTGGGTACATATGGAGAGGCTGCCGTGTGCAAAGTGCGTGCTCTACGGTGCACGAGTTCGAGCTCCGCTGCCCACCACGTGGCCGCCCATCAGCCAGCCTCGCATCATGGGTCGTGTGTGGACCGCCATAGTTGCAAGTGCGCGTCACACTCCCCTGGACAGCGGGCCGGCCGTGTCTGGTGCCAACTTGGTACTACCCCGGGTAGCGGCTTCCGGGCCTTGAAGGGTAGCATATACGGCGTGTCCACTCCGCCGGGGCTATTGCTTCGTATGCTCTGTGGCACTTAAGGCCCGCAGCATCATGGCAGAGACGTTCACGAAGCTGGTGGCGCCCACTCTGGGCCTGGTCCTGTCCAATGCGATGTTCGCTGCTCCTCTTGCGCAAGTGGACGCGGCGCGTAAGGCTGGTGCCCTGGGCGCGTTGAACCCGCTGCCGTTCGTCGCAATATTCAGCAACTGCGTCCTGTGCGTGCCCTCGCTCACCCCCGGTTGCCAAGCTCCTTCTCTGTCTCTGACCCTGTGTCGCCGCGCCAAGGTGGCTCGTCTACGGCTGCTACAAGCGCGACGGCTTCATCTTCTTCAGTAACAGCCAGGGCGTCGTCCTCGGCGTCTGGCTCACCCTCTCGTGCTTGCCACTGGCCGATGCAAAACAGCGGCGCACTTTGGAGCGTGCGTTTTGCACTGTCACCGCCCTCCTTGTCACTGTCGCCTTCATCGTCGGCATCGCACTGGGAGGTCAGCCGCCGGGGGTCGGGGAGCAGGTCGTTGGTCGGACTGCGATGGTGGCTGCGGTCGCCTTTTACCTTGTGCCCCTATCTACGCTGCGGGACGTGATCAAAAACCGGGATGCGTCCAGCTTATCGATGCCGCTGTGCTGCGCTAGCCTCGCCAATGCTGCGCTGTGGACAATCTATGGTGTCGCGGTTGAGGATTCGAGCATCACCGCACCAAATATCCCTGGTATCCTGGCCGGCTGTCTACAGCTCTTCTTACTCACCCGCTACGGCCGCGGAGCGTCGCAGTCCCAGGGAGCGGTGGGTGGTGGCGGCAGCGGCGGCGCTGCGGGGGCTGTGGATGGGCCCCATTCGCCCATGATTGTGGGCGACCTAAACGGAGATGGGGGCGCTTCCTCTGGCGGCGGCACGGGAAGCTCGGGGCTTTCAACCAGCGATTACGATGCGCTGGAAGCCGGGGGCCGGTTGCCGCTGCTGGCACCCGCAGGGCCACATGGCGGCGGGGGCAACTGGGCAAGGCCGTCACTCGGACAAACAGGCCAGGGACGCACGCTGTCGCCTCGTCGCATCTCGGGGGCAGTATCACGGGAAAGCTGATCACCTCTAGATAAACAATACAAACATAAGGGCACAGGGCCCAGCCGGGGGGCGTGTCTCTGCGCTCAACCTCTCAATGCACTGCGGAGGCGGTTGCCATGGCCACCATAGTGTTCCACTCCGCCAAGTACTGGTCGGCGACCTGTTCGCGCATGCTCGTGAGCCGGATTCCGTCTTTGATGGCGGCGGTGGACCATTCACGTCTGTGCGTGTACGCCTCTGCCGTGGCAGCAGCGTAGCATTTTGACAGGTCCAGCACGAGCTCGCCAGCAGCGGCGTATTCAGCGAATGATGCCATGGCCCGTAGCTGGGCAAGGAGCAGGCGGGTTGACTGCAGAAACGCAATCCCAGCATGAATGGCATCCTTGAACTCCCGCATGACCACCGTCGCAGTGTGGGACACGTTCTGGTCTGCTTCAGAAACCAGGCGCGCCCGCTCGGCAGTGGAGAGGATCATATCCAGCTGTTGAAGCACACTGTCCAGCGGCTCCTGACAGGTGGCTAGCGGCATCACCTGCCACGCACAGGAGGTGTCTGCTGCGCTGCGCTGCGCGGCACTCATAACATTTGCAGTCCACACGCGATGGCTCCTGCCCGCAACCTCCCACGCAGTGCTGAGAGTGGCGCAGAAGGACTCCATGAGGGCATACTCCTGAAGCGAGGCCAGCTGGAAGTAGCCCTCTCGCCGTGTAGTCGCCATCTCTTGTGCCGCGGGCCCGGAGAATAATGCGGCAGAGCGCCGCGGGAGAGCGGCCAAATGAGTGCCCACAAAGTCAGCCACAGACTCACCATCTATCAGAGCCGGCAGCCGCCGGTTGCCGGGGGCCAGGGCACAAGACAATGACTGCATCTGCACGAGCTGCTGCTGCTGCTGCTGCTCTGCCGCTGCAGCCCCGCTTGCTGCACCGTGTGCAGAGCAGGCTTTGCGAGCCCGCTTAATTTTTGCGTTGCTGCCTTTCTGCACCCACATGTCAGATTTGTAGCCCCAATGGTGACACAGCACCAGTAGATGCGCTTTCTTAAGGTCGCGAGAGCACTTGCGGCGCAGGAGGTCCACAGCACCAGTTGGGTCGCACTCAGCCTCCAACTACAAGGGAGCGGCAAAGCACGAGGTCAGCACACCCTGGTCGGGGAGGGAGCGCAAGAAAGGCCGTCGGTCACACCTGCACTGCGAGCTGCTCTCGGACGTGCTTGTCACCCCACTCGGGCGTACCAAGGACCATTGCACGAAGCAGCTTCAAGCCGCCGTCGGGCATCAGCTCAAACTGGCCGTGCCGTTCCAGGCATGGGGGCGCCGTACAGCTGTGTGGTGCGCAGGTGGGGCGAGTGAGTCGAGTGGCAAAGTCAGGCGGTGTACTTTACATCCAGCTCAGCGTCGCTGCCTCTCTTTTCCCGGGGTCTCCAGCCGCGGACACACCTGATGCAGTCTGCATGGTGTGTTGGAGTCAAGCAACGCCGCGAAGCAGGCGCTGCTGGGGCGCTTGGGAGGAGGCCACAGTCCACACTGTCACAGAGTTCACCTTGTCCGCCACAGCCCGGGCCCGGGAGGCGCAGCCACCCGAGTTGAGGATCTAGTGGGTCCGCGGCGCCGAGGTGGTGCCCCGCCGCACTCCACAGAGGTTCGTCGTCACCAAAAACTGTTGTCATGGAAGGGTACGCTGCTCTGCAGCTGTGCTGAAACCCACGCACGTGGCGTTGACACCGCAACAGCGGCGAGGACACAAACAATGGCGCGCCTGCCACTTCGATGCACAGGTATGACGAGGGGGCGCAGATTCGCTCATACGCCCCTTGAAAATGAAAACAGCGCTTTCTGTTAGTACACGCAAACTGCGATACGCATTGCTGCGGATGAATGGGCCGCAGCGGCACATGTGTGCCGCCTCTGCTCTCTCGCCTTGTCCCCGCCCGGTCAATGACAAAGTTGTGGATGACGCCACACGCACGCACCCGTCGCCGCTCCCTTCTGCCCCCGCCCCCCCAGAGTCGCCAGCAGTATGGCCAGGTCTCTCCGCCCACGCCTTTGCGCGCTGCGTGCCACGCAACCCTTTTGCAAGGGGGGTCTTGCCAGAACCCTTCCAACCCTTCCCTCAGGGTGATCTGCCGCTCGCGTTGCTCGTCGCGCGCCCGTCAAACTGATCGCCACCGTTCGACGGCTGGGCACCCTCATCTTGTGGCGCCTACGGGCGCGTGCCGGACGGGTCCTCCGCCGCGGGGAGTGCGGCTCCAGGTGCCGCCTGGTAGTAGCTACCATCACCTAACACGCTGCCCTGCTGCCCCTGCGCCTGCGCGTGCGTGCCACCCGCTTGTGCGAACAAGCTCGTAAGCAGCGCCTCGACGGCGCCCTTGCCGGCGCCAGCTGCAGTCGATGGCAACAGGTGGGTTCTACCACCTGCGTCAGGGGTGGCCCCTGTGGACAACCCAGCTGCCGCCGCCGCCGCAACAGCCGCAGCCGTGTGCTGCTGCGCCGCCTGCGCAGTAGCTTCTTGGCGGCCTTGGTACCAGAGCGCGACTTGTTGCGTGGACAGCTGCAACTGGGCGGCCATGGCGGCGATCTGCTGGCCAGTAGGCGCCGGGATTTCAGCGAAGCACATGTCTAACGCCTCCATATCGCTGCGCTCCATGCGCCGCGGGCCAACTGGATGCATGACTGCTGCTCGAGATGGAGGCCAAATAAATGCGGTGGGCCCCTGCTGGTGCGCGTTCACACCGCCACCCATGGGCGGCGCTGTCATGATGCGCGCACGCTTGCGTGCTTCGCGCATCTCGAGCTCAGCAGCCTCTGCAGCGGCGATGACCGCGTCATTTGCATCCTCCAGCGCCGCAGCTCCGCCAGCATCAAGCAACCGCTTGCCCGCCCCGCTTCGCTGACTCCGCCGCTGCTGCTGCTGCTCTGCGCCGCCGGCGTGTGGTTGTGCTGGGTCGAATGTCGGGTCCTTACTGGACTCTGTGTCATCATCGCTCAACCCTCCTCGTACCCTCTGCCGTTTGTTGCCGCTGCCGCCACGGACGCGCACACCCCCGCCACTGCCATCATCACGCCGGTGCTGCCCCGGTGCCTCGTACTCCCCATCACCCTGCTGCCCACCATCACCGCCACCGACGTGGGCATCGCCATCGTCCTCTACGTCAACGTCATCTTCCTCCTCCTCGTCCTCCTCCTCCTCCTCGTGCTGGGCACCGCCAGCGGCGGCGGGGCGATGCTGCTGCACTCGCGCAAGCAGCGAGGCGCGGCCCCGGCCCCGGCCACTCCTTCCTCGGCCTCCCCGGCCCCGCCCACCACGGCCGCCACCCTCCAGCGCCGCCTTACCCAGCGCCTTACGGCGGTTGTTGAACCAGTTTTGGACTTGGAGCTGCGTCATGGGCGGCAGTGGCGCGCCGGTGACGTGGTCTATGCAAGCGCACAGCTGTGCCGACAAAGCGGCCGCGTCGTCCTTGCTGATTGTCGCGCTTCGCCTGAATGCGTCCTCCAGCACAGCGCGCTGCTCTACCGGGAATGGCGATTTGCTGGGCCCCGGCAGTGGGAGGGGCACACTACCTGCATTGGGCTTGATGAACATGCGACCCCCGCTACCGGCCCGCACCCGCAGCGTCGACATCCCACCTGCTCCGCCTCCGGCATTCGCGGCGATTGCGGTCGCATGGATGAGTTGCGGCACCGCATGCGATGGGGCAAAACTTGCTGGAGTGCTGCCATCACCGTGACCACCTCCAGCACCGCGGTACAGGCCGCCCGCAACCCCACCCCCGGCCGCGAAGTGCGGGCCACCCAGCAGCCCCGGCACCTGCAGACCGCTCGGCACGCCGTGCGCGGCTCGCAGGCGGTTGACGTGCGTGAAGAGGCGCTCGTCCAGTCTGGAGTACATCAGCATCGAGGCCACGGGCGGCGAGCACAAGAAGTCCTCCAGCAGCGCGAGCGCGTCGAGGCAGAGCTGATCACGCGTCGCGCGGTGTGCACGCGGTGTGAGTGCGTGTGTGTAGCGCGCGTGTGCCGCCTGTCGTCCTAGGTATAACAAGGTCCCTGGGTTTCTGGTACGTCCAGCCACGTCGCTGGCCGTCATCCGATGCGCACCTCATGATGGGACTGCATCCCCAATGCCGCCTCCATGCCCGGGAATGCGGAGGAATGACGAGCCATGGCGTTGAGGAGCGAACACACACGCTGAACGAGGCCCCCACGCGCTTCGGCGCCAAGCTCCCTATACGCCGGCCCCGACTGCTGCACGCCATGCCCGTCGGCGACACCCTGATGCGGCTGCTGTGGGCATCGTAATTGTCGCGTCAGCTCCATGAGCTCGGCTCGCAGCCGGGCGTGGCAGGAGGTGGAGGCCATGGCCTTTGTGCAAGCAACGCTGGAAGGGGCTCACCTGCAGGAGCGTGCGCAGCTGCTGCTGCCCTTCGGGGGTGGACAGCGCCTGCATGAGCGCGGCCACTTCTGGTGGGGGGGTCGCCATGGAAAACGGCCCCGGCGAGGCGGGAGGACGAGGACCTAAACGGAGGTCGCTGTCGTTCAACACCTGTGAAACCGCGGCTCGAGCCCGTTCCCTGGAATGTAGTCTGGACGGCCGCCTGCTGCAGCTACCACCACGTAGCGGCGTGCACCCCAACTGCGGCGTATATGTCGCGCCGGCGCAGGGTTCAACAAAGTCTCGGCGACGTCGGCGGACAGGGGGGCCCTGACAGCGACTGATTCTCGCTCTTGGCGACTGATGTGACTCGAGAACGACAGCGAACGAGCTGTTGACACGATGCCATTGTGAATGCAAGGCTTTTATTGACAGTGCCGCTGGCGGTAATAGGCCACAAGAAAAGGCCGAAGCAATGTCTCTCCAGCGTCTTCAATCGTGCCATCACGCCTTGTCTGCGTCACGCAATTCACGCGTCTGCGGTCCCTCACTTGGGTGGCGCGCCGATGGACAGCAGCTCCACCTGGATGGATGGGAATCAGAGTCAGCCCCACCCTGGTCCCTCAAACAACGCGCAAGCGCGCTCTGCCCTGCACACACCTGGAAGACCAGGGACGCGCCGCCCGGGATCTTGGGCGGGCTGCCTGATGCGCCGTAACCCAGCGCCGCAGGGATCTGGGGGTATGACCGTGAAGCAAAGCAGGGGGCGTGTCAGGTTCAGGCACCCCAAGAGCACTTGCTCATCCTAACGCTGCACTGCATTCTTCACAAGATAAACCATGCGGCTAGCGTCCCTCGCTTCGACTCACAAGCAGAGGCCGCATACGGCAGAGGGACACCCACTTGCTGTCTCGCACCTTGAGCTTGCGCACTTCGCCGGGGCACATGCCCGCCACGCCCAAGTCCCACCCCTTGATGACGTTGCCCGCGCCCAGAGTGAAGTCAAACGGCTGGTTGCGGTCGTCTGCAAATAAAAGGAGCGGAGGACAGAGGGCGTGAGCTCCCCCTTCGCGCCCCAGGACAACTACCGCTTCCTGCTAGGAAAGTCCAGCAGAAGGGCCCACACGCAGTCGCGTGCGAGTGCGTCACTCGCTCTCCGGGTACGTACAAGAGGCATCGAACTGCTCGCCGCTGGCCAGGAGAGTGCCGCGGTAGTGGACCCACACGTGGTCGCCGTCAGTTGCGAGCTGCTCGCACTTCTCCGGCCGCTTCTTGATGCCGATCTGCAGCTCGTCCACGGTCTTCGCGCCGCCCGTCTTGACGGCAGCCTCTTTCTTGCCTCCGCCGAAGAAGGCGGAGCAGGCAACAAGGAGAAGCGACACGAGAAAGAGGCGGAGCGAGAAGCGAGACACGCGCACCATGGTGACAGCGCGGGGGTCAGTTGGATCGGAGTGCCAACCGGTGTGCGAAGACGCGGCGTGTCGAGCGGCCTGAGACACGTGGCTGCTGCTCGTACTGTCGTACTGGCTCCCCTCTAGCAGACAGGTTTGCAACACGGCTACGCGCGCTGGAAGCTTGGACTCGCGCTGTCCGCACGACCTCGCTCTCGTCGTACGTCTTGACTAGTTACAGGACGTATGTCGGACACGTCGGCAGTCGCCGCGTCCGCTGGCGGTGAGCAAGTAGCCGCTATTCCTACGACGCCAGTGCCTGTTGGTCCTCGTACACGCACCGCACACAGTGCGCCTCGCGAGCGCAAAGCCGTAGGGGTGGAGGCCAGTTTCGTGACTCGGCAGCGCGTGTACAGCCAGCACAAGGAGGAGCATATAAAGCAGCTGGCCAAGGCATCGGCGCCCACCTTTACTCCACAGCTGACCAGCCAGCCCGCGGAGCTTCTCGTCAAGTCTCCTCGACACTCGTGCCGGCTGTCTGAGACGGAGGCTGATCGTGTCAGGCGCTTATCGCAGACCGACGCTGCAGAACGAGACGCCCACAGAGCTGCACTGGCTGAGGAAGCTGTCAAGCAGCTGCCGTTCAAGCCAGCGCCGCTGAGTCCCGTGTCTGCCAAGCTGGCGCCGCATGGCCCCGGGCTGGACGAGCTGTACACCGACACACGTCGCGTGAAGGCTTTAGCTGAGGCGCAGATGAAATACGGACAGCCACGGTTCGAGCCAGATACGAGGAGTAGTCGGCAGAGTCGGCGGAAGCTGTTGCATGCAGAGCAGAGCGCGATGCCTCGAGTACCTGGCGCTGTGCAGCCATCTGAGCGGCTACATCGTCTGCTGAAGGACAAGGAGGAGCGTCTGGAGCAGATCCGGTGCGCGCTGGCGGCAGATGAGGCCAAGGTGTGCACCTTCAAGCCAGTCATCAGCAAGGCGCCGCCGGCGGCGCCGACATCGCCAGAGGAGCGGCCGGCAGTGAAAGGGTTGGACACTTTTGTGGCACTCCAAGAAGCAGCACGCAAACGCAGAGCAGAAAAAGAGGCGGCTGCGCAGGCGGCCATTGCCGAAGTAGAGGGCCGTGTCGTTGCAGTGCCGCCTGCTGTTGTTGCCACGTGGACACCGTTCAGCTTGGCCGACCCGGCACGGCTGAAACCTGCAGAGGAACGGCTGAAGAGAGTGCAGCAGGAGGTGGAACAGGAGCGCACGGCTGCGTGTACATTCAAGCCTGTGTTGCTCACCAAGCTCGCCGCAACAGAAGGGGTGGCTGCGGCAGCTGCGGCATTGCGGCCCAAATCTGCGCCTACAAAGAAAGGAGCCAAGACATCTGAATCGTCGCCATCGGCGCTTGCAGCTGCTGATGTTGGCAATGTCACTGGGTTGAGCAACGGGGCCGCGGATGCGCCGCACGCTGGGGCTGCTTCACCTGCGGCCCGCCGCAGCTGGGCCTGGTGAGGACTTCAAGTTTCGACTGAGGAATGTCGGAATCGACATAACATAGTGCCTCTGCGAAAGCTAGTCGACGCGTTTGTCCCGTCACGCGCAGAAAGCAGGCTGGGAGCGCGTGCTGCGAGTGCCGCTTTAGATTAGAGCTCTATCCACTGACGGCTGCTGCCTTCAATGGAGTCCTCCACGCTGCTGATGGCGCCCAGCCGTATAACCGCTCGACACGCGGGATTTCTCACTGGAAGCAGGCTCGAGCGTAACAGCACTCGTGCTCCCGCTCCCGCGTGCCGGCGCTGTACTGCTCCTGTGCGGTGCGTGGCAGTCTGACAAGGACGCTCTGTGCGCGACAGGCTGACGCGGACTCTGTCTTTGCACTGCGTTTGCCTCATGCACAGGGCGGCGAAAGGAAAGAAAGACAAGGGTGGCAGCGGTGGTGGTGCTGGCGGTGGTGGTGGTGGAGGAGGCAAGTTCAAGTCGCCCGGAGAGGTGAAGGAAGGCGCCGCATATGCGCAGGAAACGCGCAAGACGATCTTGACGATGCAGAAGCTGAACAAGGTCACGCCGCAGGGCAAGCAGCTGCTCAAGGGCGTCAGTCTCGGCATCTACCTAGGGGCCAAGATTGGCATTCTCGGTGCCAACGGCGCGGGCAAATCCACGCTCATGAAAATCCTGGCCGGCGTGGACACTGCTTTTGACGGCGATGTCAACGTCCAGAAGGGCCTGCGTGTGGGGTACCTGCCTCAGGAGCCACAGCTGGCTGATGGAGACACGGTGTGGTCCAACATCGAGCCTGCCCTGAAGGAGATGAAAGACAAGATTGCCGAGTTCGAGCAGGTGTCTGCCGACATGGCGAACCCGGATGCGGACATCGATGCACTCATGTCCAAAATGGAGCGCCTCCAGGCGGAAATCGATGCAGCCAACGGCTGGGAGATTGACCGCACCGTCGAGCGTGCGATGGACGCGCTGCGATGCCCGCCCGGCGAGGCTCAAGTCAAGGTGTTATCGGGTGGAGAGCGCCGTAGAGTTGCACTGTGCCGCTTGTTGCTGAGTAACCCGCAGATGCTGCTCCTCGACGAGCCGACGAACCATTTGGACGCGCAATCTGTGGCTTGGCTGGAGCGCTTCCTGGGCTCCTTCCCTGGCACTGTGGTTGCGGTCACTCACGACCGGTACTTCCTAGACAACACAGCTGGCTGGATCTTGGAGCTTGATCGCGGCCAAGGCATTCCATTTGAGGGGAACTACTCCTCGTGGGTGGACTCCAAGAACAAGCGCCTCGCAAGTGAGGCAGCTGCTCAATCTGCCCGCGACCGTGCCTTGGCTGCGGAGGCAGAGTTCCTGAGCAAAGCGCGCGCGGGCCAGGCGAAGAAGGGTAAAGCCCGACTGCGTGCCTACGATGATTTGCTGGAGCAGAGCGCCGCGTACGTGCGCAACTCCACGCTAGACGGCATCATCATTCCGATTGGTCCGCGTTTGGGCAACCAAGTGATTGACGCCAAGGCCATCACCAAGGGCTTCCCCGACCGCGGCCTGCTCATGGATGGACTGACATTTAGCGTGCCACCCGGTGCGGTGGTGGGCATTGTGGGCGGCAACGGCGCTGGCAAATCAACGCTGTTCCGCATGATCATGGGCCAGGACAAGCCGGATTCTGGTGACCTCATTGTCGGCCAGACAGTCAAGCTCATGTGCGTCGACCAAAGCCGCGACTCGCTCGATGAGAGCAAGTCCGTCTACGAAACACTGTCTGTGAACGGAGATGAGGTGGTCATCGGCGGACGTGCCATCCCTGCGCGTGCATACGCATCCTGGTTCAACTTCAAAGGCGGTGACCAGCAGAAGCGCGTCGGAGACCTCTCCGGCGGTGAGCGCAACCGCCTCCACTTGGCATCGACGTTGTTGACCGGCGGCAATACACTTCTTTTGGACGAGCCGTCCAATGACCTGGATCTGGACACGCTGCGCTGCCTGGAGGATGCCATCAACTCGTTCGCGGGCACGACGCTGGTCATCAGCCACGACCGGTTCTTCCTGGATCGATTGGCTACTCATATTCTGGCCTTTGAGGGCGATAGCAACGTTGTCTGGTTCGAGGGCAGCTGGTCCGAGTACGACGCGGACCGCAAGCGCCGGACGGGCGTCAACGAGCCGACACGGCTCAAATACCGCCCGATGCCGGCGCTTGCGTAGTGGACACTGGAGAGTCCAGCGCACATCGACGGTGACGTGTTGACTTGTGAGTGGAATAGAGACCCTTCGTGAGACTTCTAGCCTGACGATGAGGCAGTACAATGGCGCGCGCAAGCGCCATCGTGAGCCAGGCTGCGCGCGGTATGTGACGTGCAACAGGATGTGAGGGCAAGCATTTGCACGGACATGCGCGCCGCAAGCAGCCGCTCCCTTCGCGCGCTGCTTCGCGTGCAGACATCGCCGCAGCCACCTCCATTGTTGACGGCGCCCGCGTTCGTGTCGGGGCCACTTCCAAGTTCCGTCTGGCAGCACCGTGGTGGTATTCACTCCACGTCCTCCACCCGCATGGACTGCACACTCGGTCCCCACGCCTCGCCCTGGGCCATCAACGCCGCACTAATCGCGGCGCAGACGCCAGCAGAGGCTCTGCAGACTGCGGCTGACGCAGGCAACCAGCTGAACGCTGTAAACCAGGCAACGCTTCTGCACCGCCTTGCAAAGGCAGTTCGCAGCGAGCAGTGCACGCTCGGACCAGAGGACATGGGGCGCTTACGCCTCGTCCAAGACGCCTTTCTTTCGTTGCTGCAGCGTGATCTTGTGGGTGACCGAGCGCTGGCCACTACTCTCTGGTCTGCGGCCGTGCTCCACTCGTGCGGCGTGTCCTTGAATGACGGGTTTGCTGTTGCGCTGGTCAAGTGCGCACACAATCGGGTTCATTTCTTTTCGGAGCAATCGCTGGCGAATGCCTCCTATGCAGCTGCTCTGCTGAAGCTGCCTGGCAGCGCTGATTTCGTGCTCGCGTGCTGGAGAGCGGCTCGGGCTTGCATCCCCGGGTTCGCGCCTCAAGGCATCGCTCAGATGGTGTGGGCAGCAGCCACATTGAAAGTGTACCCAGGCGCAGTCAGCGTGGACGTTTTTCTGCGGCAGCTGGTGTTGCGTAGTAGTGAGTTCAAGCACTTGGAAATTGGCCAGATCGCGTGGGCACTTGCTGAACTCAAACACAGACCGCCACGCCCGGTGTTCGACGCCCTAGATGCGTCAATGGCGGAGGAGGTCAACTGCTGTTCTGCTCAGACGTTGAGCAACACTCTGTGGGCCTGTGCGGTGCTAGGCCACATGCCGGCACGTATACTGGCAGCCCTGAGCGAGCCTGATGCGGTGGCGCATGTACACGCGCTGCTGGCAGAGTCAGAAGCTTCGCCAATCATGGCCAGAGATGCTGCAGTGCTCTCCTTCTCCTGCGCTGTTCTGGGTGCATTCAACACGCCAGTGTTCCACGCTGCATGGAAAACAGCATGCGCGTTGCCACCGACTGCTTTCTCCCCAGAAGGCTTGTGCATGCTCTTCCAGACAACACTGCTTGCTGCTGCAGCACAAGCAGATGGGGCCAATCTCAACGATGCCCCGCTTCCGTGCCTGCCGGCGCCGTTGGACAGTGCGTGCGAGCACATGTGGCGCACATTCGCAGTGGCGAAGCCAACCGTCAGTGACTATCACACCCTCGTGTCGAGAGCACTCGACGCGATGTCCGTGCCTCACACACTGGAGGGACGTACGCACGACGGGCTTTTGTCCATCGACGTGGTCATCCAAGGCACCGACGTTGTTGTGGACGCAACCACCGGGGCGCCTGCTACTATCGCGCTAGAGGTGGATGGACCCAGCCATTTTGCTGTGAATACCCGGACACCGCTGGGACGGACACGTGCGCGTAACGCGCTTCTCCGCTGCCGAGGCTGGACAGTGGTATCTGTACCGTACTTCGAGTGGCGGCTCCATAATCGCAGTGTGGATCACCAAACGGCGTATCTGAAGAGCAGGCTTGAGCAAGATGGTCACGCGCTTGTGCGTCCACCAGCTGATGAGCTCACTGCATGATGACTGTATTGCTAAACACGAATCACTGTAGTGCCCCGGGCTCCGGGGCCTGGTCACTGAGAGGCGTGACATGGCACACGCATCCAGTCTACGCGCAGACGATCGACGCATGAAGCGGCATAGAATACCCGTGCGCGGCGGCGATGATGATGACAGCGGCGAA
>Ga0164297_10002467_pt1 | contig 18251 bp, 14 predicted proteins | sample GEODES058metaG_FD_113539 | JGI IMG/M metagenome (GOLD analysis project Ga0164297, IMG submission 113539) | Dystrophic lake water microbial communities from Trout Bog Lake, Wisconsin, USA - GEODES058 metaG | ecosystem: Environmental > Aquatic > Freshwater > Lake | place: USA: Trout Bog Lake...
GGTTTGACCCATATTTCGAAAGTATCCTAACCATGCGTATACTCGTGACCAACGATGATGGCATTCACGCGCCTGGCCTTGAGAGTTGCATGAGGATTGCGCATGCACTTTCGGATGATGTTTGGGTCGTTGCGCCAGAGACTGACCAGTCGGGTGTTGCTCATTCGCTATCGCTAAATGATCCGTTGAGGTTGAGACAGATTGCCCCACAACGATATGCTGTGCGGGGCACGCCAACCGACTGTGTGATCATGGCAATACGGCATCTTCTCGATCAGAAGCCTGATCTTGTGCTTTCCGGTGTAAATAGAGGGCAAAACGTAGTGGAGGATGTGACTTATTCCGGCACCGTCGCAGCGGCGATGGAAGGGACGATATTGGGTGTCCAATCTATTGCTCTGTCGCAATGCTACGGCCCCGATACAGTCAAGTCGCTTCCATGGGCATGCGCTGAAAGACATGCCCCCAATATCATTCGCAAGGTGCTAAAAGAGGGAATTCCGCGCAACGTGCTGGTCAATGTTAATTTCCCGAATTGCGCGCCAGAAAGCGTAAAGGGTGTCAATGTTGCGGTTCAGGGTCAAAGGACGCAAGAGCTTCTTCGGATCGACGAGCGTGTTGATGGGCGCGGTAATCCCTATTACTGGCTTGCATTTGGGCGCGGAAAGTCCACGCCGGGACACGGTACTGATCTTGAAGCAATCGCAAGTAACAGGATTTCCGTTACGCCGTTGCGGCTTGATCTGACCGATGAGCCAACGCTAACACGATATGCACAATTGTTTGATGGTGGAGTAGGTGACCTCAGTGCCTAGTCAAGCTGAATTGACTGCGTCATTCTTGTTGAGTTTGCGGTCCCGTGGCGTGTTGTCGACCGATCTCTTACGCGCCTTTGAACAAATATCTCGTACGGAATTTCTTGGTCATACCTACGCCGATCTAGCCACATCTGACGTCGCATTGCCGATCCCGTGTGGACAAACGCAGGCTTCACCAGGCTCGATTGCACGCATGTTAGCTGGTCTGGATTTGCAGTCGGGCGATCGGGTCCTAGAAGTGGGAACGGGGTCGGGCTATGCAGCTGCTTTGATGGCGCAAGTGTGTTTGAGCGTAACGACTTTCGAGCGGTACCGTTCGCTTTGTGATGCAGCGCGTGCGCGCTTCCGACGGCTCGCGATTTCGAATGTTGTTGTCGTCCATGGCGACGGTCGGCATGGAGATATAGATCATGCACCGTTCGACAAGATCATTGTGCATGGTGCTCTTTCAGGTGAGCAAGATACTTTCCTCGATCAGCTTACACCCGGCGGGTCGATGGTGGGCATTTTGCTCGCGGGCCATTCCGGTGAGTTGACGCGCTGGCGAAAGCCCATTGGTGGAAAGCCGTGTGAGTTGGATCATTTTGGAAGGCTGGATCTGCCAGCGCTCCAACCCGGTCTTTCAGAAGCGCTTTAATGGACTTTAGAAAGAAGTTCTTAACCTCAACAGAGCTTTAATCACGGTGCAGAGCTGAGTCGTGCGCCGGGTATGCTTTGGAGGGTTATTGTGTCGAAAAAGTCCGCAATTCGTTATGTGTCCGCCTGCGGTCTTTGTATTGTCCTTACCGCTTGTGGGACTGACGTGGCCCGAGTACCGGACAAATTCCCAAATCCCTTTGCTGGGTCAGCGCGGTTTGATCCACCGACGACGGGATCTCTATCGGCGGAACATTCGACCGATGGAACGACGAGTGAAGTGATAATCCCGCAAAAAGGATCAAGTTCGAGCTCCATAAGTTCATCATCGCTCGCGCCAGTTGCTGGCGCTTCGACTTCGTCTAAGACGTCTGGCGGGACCGCGCCCGAAGTCAAGAAACTTGCTTCGCTTTCACCCGGACCTGCTCTAACGGCGCAACCGCCAGCGAATGTTGCCTCAACGGCTGGAAATTGGACCGCGCAAGGCGGCTCGACTGTTATTCTTAAGTCAGGCGAAACATTATCGACATTGTCGTCGCGCTACGGTGTTCCAGAAGCTGAAATTCGCCGTGTGAATGGTTTCGATAAACGGACACATGTTGCAGCGGGTACAAAGGTTGTCATACCGGTTTATGTTTCTGGTGCGCCGACAGCGGCGGTGAAGGATAAGGGCCAGGCCGCAAAACCTGTAACGGCAACACTTGCGACGCCAACTGGTGTTAATCCCGATACGAAGTCAAAATCGCAGGCAACATCCGCCAAGTCAGGTGTTTCAAAGCCAACGCAAGTTGCGAATCTGGAGCCTGCAGCTCCTGCGGATGCTGCCTTGCCGGAAGATAATGCCAAGCAATCGCCTGCCATTGGATTTCGTTGGCCAGCACGTGGGCGTGTGATCCAAGCCTTCGGAGAAAAGGACGGTGTCAAGAATACAGGGATCAACATATCCTTGCCGCAAGGAACTCCTGTGAAGGCTGCCGAGGCGGGAACTGTTGCTTACGCCGGAAGCGAAGTGAAGGGGTTCGGCAATTTGGTGATGATCCGGCATGCAGATGGCTGGGTATCGGTTTATGCGAATGCAAGCGAGATTAAAGTAAAGCGCGGGGATGAGATCAAAAGAGGGCAGGTCATCGCGCTTTCAGGTCAGTCTGGTGATGTCGCTGCGCCGCAATTGCATTTTGAGTTGCGCAAGGGGTCAGTGCCCGTCGATCCCGTCGGTCATCTGAGTGACGATTGATTGGTGTGCGCTGCGCCCTAAAATCACTTGGATGTGACATAGGAGGCAGGTTCCGGTTCTTTTTTGGGACTTCGGATAACCTGATCTCATCACAGCTTTGTTTCAAGGCGTCCCGCGAGATCTTGAATATATTGGTAAGCCGTGCGGCCTGAACGCGACCCACGGGTTGACGCCCATTCCAAGCTGTCATGAACAAGGTCGGGATCGTCGATTTTGAGACTAAAATGGCGAGCGTAGCCGCGTACCATCTCGAGATAGTCATCTTGGCTACATTTATGAAATCCGAGCCATAAGCCGAACCGGTCCGACAGCGAGACTTTTTCTTCAATTGCCTCACCGGGATTAATTGCGGTGCCGCGTTCATTGTCCATCATGTCACGTGGCAGAAGATGACGTCTGTTGGATGTCGCGTAAAAAATGACATTGTCGGGGCGGCCTTCAATCCCTCCTTCGAGGACCGCCTTTAGTGATTTGTAAGACGTGTCGTCGCCGTCGAAGGAGAGGTCGTCGCAAAACAGAATAAACCGATTTGGGACACCCCTCAGGAGCCCCATGAGCACTGGAAGTGATTCAATATCCTCTCGGTGAATTTCGATGAGTTTTAAAGGTAATGCATCAGACGCCTTTTTGAGAGCTTCACAGGCTGAGGCATGGGCCGCTTTCACGAGCGACGATTTCCCCATACCGCGCGCACCCCAAAGGAGCGCATTATTGGCAGGCAAGCCTCGGGCGAACCGTTCAGTATTATCCAAGAGCAGATCACGGACGCGATCAATTCCTCGCAAAAGTCCGATTGAGACGCGATTAACGCTTGGAACGGGACGCAGGCATTCAGGGTCCGGCTCCCAAACAAACGCGTCCGCCGTCGCAATGTCGAGCGTCGCACGGACCGGTGGAGCGATCCGGTCCAGCGCATCCGCGATTCGCTTAAGTTCAGTGAGGACGGCGACGTCCAATGTCAGTTCCTTGGTCATAAGGCCATGATTTTTCACGAAATTGGGTCTGAGTCTAGACTTGGCTCCGCTAGGAGTGATCATTCAATGGGCTCCTGTGAATGGGATCCGCGCTTTCGTTTGCAATCTGAGGCCCGATGGCTATAGTCGCGGCCAAATAACGGGCGGAATGCATTTGCGACCGAGACCGTTTTCTTTAAGGCAAGATTGGGAGTTTCGAGCGTGTTGATTACCCCTGCATATGCGCAAAGTGCAACCGGCTTTGCCGGATCAGATCTATTTCAAATCGTTCCGTTTATTCTCATTTTTGTCATCATGTACTTTCTGATGATCCGTCCTCAGCAAAAAAAGCAGAAGGAACATCAGGAAATGATCAAAAATGTTCGCCGGGGCGATACGATTGTTCTGTCGGGCGGGGTAATTGGAAAAGTGTCTAAGGTGATCGACGAGCACGAGGTAGAGCTCGAGATCGCAGACAATGTTCGCATTCGCGTGTCGCGCGGTGGAATTGCCGATGTTCGGAGCAAGGGTGAGCCGGTTAAGTCCTGACGTCTCAGAATATTTACGGTAAAAATCAGTCATGCTTCGTTATTCCCGTTTCAAGATCGCTGCTATTGTCCTGCTCGCGCTGGCGGGTGTGTATTTTGCGATGCCAAGCCTTTTGTCGCCAGAGACAAGGCAAGCGATCAGAGCAAATGCTCCAAGCTTCGTGCCTGCGTGGTTAATCCCGTCTCAAGCCATTGTTTTGGGGCTTGATCTTCAGGGTGGCTCGCATGTGCTTCTTGAGGTGGACAGTTCGGCTGTTGTGAAAACCGAAGTGAACGCATTGCGTGATGATCTGCGCCGGATTTTGCGTGATGAGAAGGTCGCACTGGCCGGTGGCATTGCTGTTCTACCTCGAGGTGTCACGGTAAGGATATCGGATGCTTCTGAGCGGGCGCGGGTGATGCCAAAATTGCGGGATCTTGCTTCACCTGGATCAGTTTTGGTTCGGGGGACCTCACAGCCTTTGATCGATTTGAATGAGGACGCCGATGGCTTGGTGACGTTGTCGATTACCGATCAGGGCGTGAATGATAAGATACGCAAGGCGATTGACCAAGCGATCGAAGTTTTACGCCGTCGTATCGACGCATTGGGTACAACAGAACCTAATATTCAACGTCAAGGAATTGATCGGATTCTTGTTCAGGTGCCGGGACTGCAGGATCCAAAAAGACTGAAAGACATTCTCGGAACAACGGCGCAGCTGGAATTTCGAATGGTTGCCGAATCGGGTTCGGCACCGAGCGATGTTGAAACACTTCCTTCCGTTGAACCTAATCAGCCTGCGTTGCCAATCGAGAAGCGCGTCATTGTCCAGGGTGAAGACCTCATTGACGCTCAGCCTGGTTTTGATCAACGCACGAGCGAGCCTATTGTGAATTTTAAATTCAATATTCGTGGTGCCCAACGTTTTGGACAGGCGACGTCGGAATCTGTTGGTCGCTCTTTGGCAATTGTTCTCGATAAGAAGGTCATTTCTGCCCCGCGGATTCAATCTCCTATCACTGGCGGGCAGGGGCAGATATCGGGTCGGTTTACGGTTGAGGCTGCCAATAATCTTGCGATCTTGCTGCGGGCAGGTGCTTTGCCTGCGCCCCTCACGATCGTGGAAGAGCGTACGGTGGGGCCTGGGCTCGGACAAGACTCGATTAATGCGGGTAAGATAGCGTCCTATGTGGCTGCTGTTCTTGTCGTTGGTTTTATGTTTGCGACCTACGGATTGTTTGGCTTTTTTGCAAATATTGCTCTGGCAATCCACGTTATCTTAATTTTCGCGATGATGTCGCTTGTTGGAACAACACTGACTTTGCCAGGGATCGCAGGAATCGTGTTGACCATTGGTACTGCAGTTGACTCGAATGTGCTGATTTATGAGCGTATTCGCGAGGAAGCGCGACAGGGGCGGAGTTTGATCGCATCGCTCGATGCGGGATTCACTCGTGCCTTCGCAACGATTATTGACTCCAATGTGACAATGTTTATTGCCGCAGCAATTCTTTTCTTTTTAGGGTCTGGTCCCGTACGCGGGTTTGCAGTGACGATGGTGTTCGGCATCATTACGACGGTTGTGACCGCAGTAACGATGACACGCATGATGATTGCGTTATGGTATACACGGTCGCGTCCACATACGTTGCCGTTCTGAGGAGGAGATAGTCATGAAACTTCTCAGGATTATTCCGGATAACACCAAATTTGGTTTTATGAATTTCCGGAGCATCAGCTTTCCGGTGTCGGCCCTGTTGTCGGTAATCTCGGTTGCAGCCTTTCTTATGATCGGGATGAATTTCGGCATCGATTTTACCGGCGGTACATTGATTGAAATGAAATCGCTTTCGGGCAAAGCCGATATTGCTTCTGTCCGGGCAACCACGGCCGATCTTGATGCAGGCGACGTTGAAGTTCAGGAATTCGGGACACTTGGTGAAGTGTCGTTGAGGTTCGGCTTGCAGCCAGGCGGAGATAAGGGGCAGCAGGCGGTCGTGGAACGTGTGCGAGCCGCCTTCGGTAAAGATTATGAATTCCGTCGGGTTGAAGTGGTTGGACCTCGCGTGTCAGGTGAGTTGGTGCAATCAGGGATTTTGGGCGTTGTTCTGTCAATTTTGGCTGTGCTCGTCTATCTCTGGTTCCGATTTGAGTGGCAGTTTGCTGTCGGCGCTGTGATTGCGACGCTGCACGATCTTGTTCTCACGATCGGTTTTTTTGCCGTCACCCAGATCGAGTTTAACATGACATCGATCGCAGCGATCTTAACGATTGTTGGTTACTCGCTTAATGACACGGTCGTGGTGTTCGACCGTATCCGCGAATTGCTGCGCCGGTACAAGAAAATGCCGATTCCGGATCTTCTCGATCTGTCAATCAATTCGACGCTGTCCAGAACCGTAATGACCTCTATGACAACGTCTCTGGCGTTGTTGGCCTTGGTGTTGTTCGGAGGTTCGGTGATTAAAAGCTTCTCCTACGCCATGATCTTCGGCGTTGTCATTGGAACCTATTCGTCGATTTTTATCGCAGCGCCTGTATTGATTTATCTTGGCGCGCGGATCGCAGTGGATTCGCCCGATTTGGATACCGCCGAAGTTGAGGGGGCTGAGCAAACCCAATGAGGGCGGTAGGCCTGAGCGGGTTTTTGCCGGGGCAATATGCAATTGATTCCGTTGGCAATGGTGGTTTTCGGTTTGCCGACATGTCGCATCGGGGTTCGATCCTCATTTTACCGTCTGGAATTTATGCATGGCCTGTTCAGAGTCCTGAAGAATTCTCTCGTGATCAGTTTCAGACTGTTTTTGATGCCGCGTCGGATATTGATATTTTGCTAATAGGCACGGGGTCCCGAACGGCCGTTTTGTCTGATGACCTTCTTTGGGCTTTTCGTTCGGCACGGTTGAATGTTGATGTTATGCTTACTCTTGCAGCTGCGCGTACCTTCAATGTCTTGTTGAATGAAAAGCGCCGAGTTGCTGCAGCTTTGATCGCGGTCCCTTGAGATGATCGCGGCCGATGATTTGTCGTCTTGGATAGTTCCGTTTCGGGAACAGGATCCCCGTTTAGGGCTTGCAATTCAGTTTATGCCGCTTGACGTCCGAAGTGACGTTGAAGCGCTTTACGCATTTCGTCATGAAGTGTTGCGTGTCATTGCGACAGTGAGGGATCCGATGATCACTCAGATTCGCTTGCAATGGTGGTGTGACGTTCTCGCGGGGGAACGCGAAGATGAGGCGAAGGCTAATCCCCTCGCGCGCAGATTACTCCTTATCGTTAATCGGTACGGCATCAAAGCGACGTCTCTCGTTAGTATGATTGAAGCGTTCACTTCGGATCTTTATTATGATCCGCTATCGAGTACTGAAGAACTCTATGCAGTCCTGAGCGAGAAGCATGCGACCTTGTTTCGTGCTTCGGAACGTATTTTAAACGAAGCTAGGTATCGTGTGGACGATACGCTTGCAACGCATGCTGGGCTTTCTGTTGGTTTTGCCCAACTGGTTTATACTCATCGTGTTTCGCCTGATGCGATCAGCAAGATGACCAAAGTCGCCTTTGAGCATTTGTCCGGTGACGCATTGCTGAAGGAATTGCGGCGTCACTCACAACATCATTTGAAAGAGGCGCGCAAGCTCATGCGGGACGTTCCCAAGCGGATGCGAATGGCTTACTTACCATTGGTCGGGCTTGAGAAGGCATTGAAGCACATGGAGGTAAAGCACGCTTCCAGAAGCGGTGAACGCTCATTTGGTGTTAAACCGATTTTCGTTTTTCAGCTGTGGAGCGCTGCCGTTACCGGAAAAATCTAAATTGGATTTTTCAAAACCCATTGATCAAGATCAGCGGCAGCGCGAGCAGTTAGGGCTCGTTTCCGCTCGGCACCCTTATCCGGTCCCTTTAGTTTCTTGCCGTTGGCGTCAACAGCATCAAAAGCTATTGGCGGGAACAATCCGAAATTGATATTCATCGGCTGAAAACTTGGTGGGCCATTATCGATCGTTTCGATGTGGCCTCCGGTGATATGGTTGATCAGGGCACCCAGCGCTGTTGTTGCGGGAAATGGCTCTAGGTTGCATCCCAAGGTTTCCGCAGCAGTCAATAACCCGGACGCGAGCCCGATCGCCGAACTTTCCACATAGCCTTCGCAGCCCGTTATTTGGCCCGCAAATCGGAGTCGCGACTGCGCCTTCAGTTGTAGTGTCGAATCGAGCAATTGGGATGAATTAAGATAAGTGTTGCGATGGATGCCGCCGAGCCTCGCAAACTCGGCATGCTGAAGGCCCGGTATCATACGCAGAATTCGCGCTTGCTCACTATATTTCAGCTTTGTTTGGAAACCTACAATGTTATAAAGCGTGCCGAGTGCGTTGTCTTGCCTAAGCTGGACGATTGCATAAGGTTTAACCGTCGGACTTTGCGGGTTCGTAAGACCGACTGGCTTCATGGGCCCGTGGCGCAAGGTTTCGCGCCCGCGTTCGGCCATGACTTCGATAGGCAGACAGCCATCAAAATAGGGCGTGCCTTCCCATTCTTTGAACTCAGTCTTTTCTGCGGCAAGAAGCGCATCGAGAAAGGCCTCATACTCTTCGCGCGTCATCGGGCAATTGATATAGTCAGCACCGCTTCCGCCCGGGCCCACTTTATCATAGCGGGACTGAAACCAAGCAATATTCATATCGATCGATTCGAAATGAACGATAGGGGCAATAGCATCAAAAAATGCTAATTGACGTTCGCCAGTTAATTCTAAAATGGACTCAGCAAAAGATTTTTCGGTCAGGGGTCCCGTCGCAATAATTGTCCGTCCCCATTCGATGGGTGGCATACAATCGATCGTTTCACGCACAATGGTGACATTTGGATGTGATTGAAGGCGCGTAGAGACAAATGCCGCAAAACGTTCACGATCCACAGCCAGCGCGCCTCCTGCGGGAACCTGATTTCTGTCGGCTGCCTCCATTATCAGCGATCCGAGCTTACGCATTTCAGCATGGAGTAAGCCTACGGCGTTATTCACCGCATCATCTGAGCGAAATGAATTCGAGCAGACGAGCTCCGCCAACTGGTCGGTCACATGCGCGTCGGTTTTGCTAACGGGCCTCATTTCATGAAGCACAACAGAAATGCCGCGGCGGGCGAGCTGCCAAGCAGTCTCGGATCCCGCTAACCCTCCGCCAATAACGTGAATAGGTTGCGCAGTATTTGCCATTGGACCGACATAAGCCAAGCCAGGCAGTCCTCACAAGGGCTATTTATCAATAAAAAACGCCCGCCGGGGGGAGGCGGGCGTTTTATTCATGCGGAAGTAAAAGGGGGACCTTCCGCACTTGAAGGTTACCGCTAAAAGGGAGGGTTTAGCGATACTCCTCAGAACTGATTAGCGCGCGACAACCGCGCGCTTTGCGACAAAGCGGATGTCGCAACGCGAGATACCGAGATCGCTCAGTTCGCGATCGCTGAGTGCACTCAATTCGCGGATTGTGTTGCGAACGCGTGCCCAGCGGCGAAGATTGCTCTTCAAAGTAGAAATCGTCAGCATGGCAGTCTCCTTGCAGAGGCTACTGCTCAGTCGCAGCGCCTCAAAAATTGTTGCACTGCATATAAGTCGAAATCTCTATCCAGAAAAGTCGCCAAAAATTGAGGCAGCCATGCAATTAAGGTATGACGAAGTTAATATAGCCCTAATGCCATCTTAATTCCACATAGATACCGCTATTACGCCTTAATTTAACCTCGATTTTTCTTGGGCGAAGCAATGGGGCGGCGAGCCATGACCTCCGCAAGGAATCGAGCCGTATGTCCCTTGTTAGCCTTGGCAACATCTTCTGGAGTTCCTTGGGCCACAATGATGCCTCCACCGTCCCCGCCCTCAGGCCCCATGTCGATGACCCAATCCGCCGTCTTAATGACCTCGAGATTATGTTCAATAACCACGACTGTGTTGCCCTGATCGACCAATTCGTGGAGCACTTCGAGCAATTTGGCGACGTCGTGGAAGTGGAGACCCGTTGTCGGCTCATCCAAGATGTAAAGAGTTCGACCCGTCGCTCGCCGTGACAGTTCTTTCGACAATTTAACCCGTTGGGCTTCGCCGCCCGATAAAGTTGTCGCTTGCTGGCCGACTTTGACGTAATCCAACCCAACACGTGCAAGTGTTTCCATCTTCTCACGGATGGACGGCACAGCCTTGAACAGTGACGCAGATTCTTCGACGGTCATATCGAGCACGTCGGCAATCGATTTCTCGCGGAATTTGACCTCCAGCGTTTCACGATCATAGCGCTTGCCCTTGCAAACGTCGCAGGTCACATAAACATCCGGCAAAAAATGCATTTCAATCTTAATAACGCCATCGCCCTGACAGGCTTCGCACCGGCCTCCTTTTACATTGAATGAAAATCGGCCTGGTTGGTATCCTCGAGCCTTGGCTTCCGGCAAACCAGCAAACCATTCCCGAATAGGGGTGAAGGCACCGGTATATGTGGCGGGATTCGACCGAGGAGTCCGGCCAATGGGTGATTGGTCGATGTCAATCACCTTGTCGAGATGCTCTAGCCCTTCTATCCGGTCAAAAGGTGCTGGATGTTCAAATGCGCCGTTCAAACGACGCGCGACCGCTCGGTAAAGTGTGTCAATGACCAGTGTTGACTTGCCGCCACCCGACACACCGGTGACGCAAGTGAAGGTTCCGAGCGGTATTTCAACCGTGACATTTTTTAGATTGTTTCCACGCGCACCGATGAGCTTGAGAGAGCGACCTTTTTGGGGTTTGCGGCGCTCCTTTGGCATGGGAACGCCCATTTCACCCTTGAGATATTTTCCCGTTAGCGATTTGGGGTTCGCGAGAATGTCTTTTGGACGCCCTTCGGCGACGATTTTGCCGCCGTGTATGCCTGCACCAGGACCTACATCGACCACCCAATCTGCTTGCATGATCGCATCTTCATCATGCTCAACGACAATGACCGTGTTGCCAAGATCGCGAAGACGCTTCAGGGTACCAAGCAATCTTTCATTATCGCGCTGGTGAAGGCCGATGGAGGGCTCGTCCAGAACGTATAGGACGCCAGATAGACCAGAACCAATCTGCGATGCGAGCCTGATGCGTTGACTTTCGCCGCCCGATAATGTGCCCGAATTTCGCGACAATGTAAGATAGTCTAAGCCGACATCGACAAGGAAGCTCAGACGTTCATTGATTTCTTTAAGGATGCGTCCAGCGATTTCTTTTTGTTTGGCATTCATTGCCTTTGGCAAGGCACTAAACCAGCGCTGCGCGTCAAGTACGGACAGACGCGAGATATCGCCAATATGCTTATTGTCGAGTTTAACGGCCAGGGCTTCGGGTTTAAGGCGGAAACCTTTACAAGCGGAGCAGGGCGTTTCCGACATGAATCGACTGATTTCTTCGCGAGCCCAGTCGCTGTCTGTTTCTTTGTAGCGGCGTTCGAGATTGTGTATGACCCCCTCAAAGGGCTTTACAACCGTATATGAGCGTGAACCGTCGTCATAGGCAAAGCGAACCTCTTCATCGCCAGTCCCGAAGAGGACGACCTTTTTTGCCCGGTCAGAAAGTTCAGACCACTTCTGAGTAAGTTTAAATTTGTAATGTGCGCCGAGCGCTTGCAATGTTTGGGCATAATAGGGCGACGTTGAGCGAGCCCAGGGTGCAATCGCGCCATTCTTTAATGTCGCGGTTTCGTCGGGTACAACAAGCTCTGCATCAATCGTCATCTCATGGCCGATGCCGTCGCATACCGGACAGGCCCCGAACGGATTATTGAAGGAAAAGAGCCGCGGTTCGATTTCCGGGATGGTAAATCCGGAAACGGGGCAGGCAAATTTCTGCGAATATGTTACGCGCTTTGGCGTGCCTTTGGCCTCTTTCTCGTCAGCGAATTCGACGATTGCAATGCCGTCGGCGAGTTCAAGAATTGTTTCGAAACTTTCCGCTAGGCGTGCAGCGATATCGGGACGTACGACAATGCGATCAACAACGATTTCTATGTCATGCTTCAGCTTTTTGTCGAGAACCGGAGCATCTGTTATTTCGTAGAATTGCCCGTCAATCTTTACCCGTTGAAAGCCGCGCTTCTGAAACTCTGCGAGTTCCTTTTTATATTCGCCTTTGCGGCCCCTCACGACTGGTGCAAGCAAAAAAAGGCGTGTTTTCTCCGGTAGTGCTAAGACGCGATCGACCATTTGCTGAACAGTTTGGCTCTCGATCGGCAAACAAGTTGCTGGCGAATAGGGAATTCCAGCGCGCGCGAACAGGAGCCGCATATAGTCATAAATTTCTGTGACGGTACCGACTGTGGAGCGAGGGTTCTTTGACGTCGTCTTTTGTTCAATTGAAATGGCAGGAGACAATCCGTCGATCTGATCGACTTCGGGCTTTTGCATCATCTCGAGGAATTGCCGTGCATAGGCCGAGAGGCTCTCGACATAACGTCGCTGTCCTTCGGCATAGATCGTGTCAAACGCGAGTGACGATTTTCCCGATCCGGACAGACCTGTGAATACGACGAGCTGGTCACGGGGAATGACGAGATCGACATTTTTGAGATTGTGCTCCCGTGCGCCACGAATGGAAATGACCCGCGCATCGCGGCTGGATTTTTTACCGTCAAACAGCTCGTCAATCTTCGCCATAATATTTTTGTTCCAAATTGTAGCACAAATGAGCCTGATGAGATCAGGTAGCCGACGCAACACGTAATGGGGTTGATATCTGCATGCCAGCTCAAGCCCCAACAATCCCGTTGACTTACGCCATTTAATGCGTTTGGATTAGAACATAAAGTGAACAACTGGGCTGTCAATGTGGATAAACGGCGTGGATAACAATGGAATGCGGGGGGCAGTCCCCCGTCGCGTCGGCTATGGTCAATTTGAATTTTGAGCGTGAACGGGAGAAAGAGCGATGTCGGGCAGCGTCAACAAGGTAATCCTCGTCGGTAATGTTGGACGTGATCCTGAAGTGCGGCGACTTAATTCAGGGGAGCCAGTATGTAATTTCTCGCTGGCAACAACTGAAAACTGGCGTGACAAGGGCACAGGTGAGCGCAAGGAGCGTACCGAATGGCACAATATCGTTATCTTTAACGAGAATTTGGCCAAGATTGCTGAGCAATATGTGAAGAAAGGCTCGAAGCTTTATATCGAAGGTCAGCTTCAATCTCGTAAATATACCGATAAGAATGGGCAAGAGCGGACTACGACAGAGGTTGTCCTTCAACGCTATCGCGGAGAGATGACCTTGCTTGATGGTCGCAGTGGTGGAAGCGTTGGCAGCGATTATGTCGCCCCTGAGGGCGGTGGGTCGGTGTCCTATGGCGGGAGTAGCGGCAGCGGACGCTCACAGCAGCAACCGGCGGGTGGCGGTCGCGGCGATCTGGACGACGATATCCCATTCTAATGGCCCGTTCACGACCAGCCTTCATATTTAAATGCATTGACGAAGCCGCTACTGCGATGCGATCTTAACACATGAGCCGAACGTAAATATTGGCGTGTTTTTGGGGAAACGAAAAAATGATTCATGCACAAGCCACGGCGCGTAAACCGTTTTATCGCCAACTCTACTTTCAGGTGCTCTGCGCGGTTGTGCTCGGGGCCATAGTCGGTTGGATGGCCCCTGATTTCGCCAAAAATGATTGGATTAAAGCTCTTGGCGATGGATTTGTGAAATTGATCCGAATGGTGATCGCGCCAATTATTTTTTGCACGGTAGTTTCAGGTATTGCTCACATTTCGGACGCAAAGAAAGTAGGTCGTGTGGGCGTCAAAGCCTTGGTTTATTTTGAAATAGTATCTACTTTCGCTCTAATTATCGGTTTGGCGGTGGCCAATATCTTGCAACCTGGGTCGGGGTTCGCTGGAAAGGCGGATGGTAAGGCTGTTGAGACCTTTGCTAAACAGGCAACCGAGATGAAATCGGTAGACTTTGTCTTGAACATCATTCCCGATAGTGTGGTCGGCGCTTTCGCTAAAGGTGATATTTTACAGGTTTTGCTGTTCGCAATCCTATTCGGATTTGCTTTGCTCGCTTTAGGCGACCGAGGCCGTCCTGTACGAACGCTTGTTGACGATTTGGCCCACGCTATCTTTGGTGTGATTGCGATTGTTGTTAAAGTCGCGCCCATTGGTGCATTTGGAGCAATGGCCTACACCATTGGACGTTACGGGCCGACAGCGCTCGGTAGTCTTGCTGGACTTATAGGCGTCTTTTATCTGACCTCGTTTTTGTTTGTCATCATAGTGCTCGGGATCATCGCCCGAATTGCAGGTTTTTCGATTTTCAAATTCCTTTCTTATATCAAGGATGAATTGCTTATCGTCCTCGGTACAAGCTCATCTGAAAGTGCGTTACCTCAGTTAATGGAGAAGCTAGAGCGTTTGGGATGTTCAAAATCCGTTGTCGGACTTGTGGTTCCAGCGGGGTATTCGTTTAACCTCGATGGCACAAATATCTACATGACTCTCGCAACTCTGTTCATAGCTCAAGCACTTGGCGTCCCGTTGACGTTTGGCGAGCAGATGACGATTTTATTTGTTGCGATGCTTACGTCGAAAGGTGCGAGCGGGATCACCGGCGCAGGGTTCATCACGCTTGCGGCAACATTGGCCGCCGTTCGACCTGAGCTTGTTCCCGGTATGGCTTTGGTTCTCGGTATCGATAAATTCATGAGTGAATGTCGAGCCCTTACCAATCTCACGGGGAACGGCGTCGCCTGCGTCATCGTCTCTTGGTGGGAGGGTGAGCTTGACCGTTCAAAACTCACTGCTGGCTTGAACCGACAGGTCGATCCATCGGATGTTAAGACCGCAGTGCGGACGGGTTAAATGCCGCACCGCTCGTTTCGAGTGGAGAATCATGGCCGACTTTAATCTGGAATTGCAGCGCCGACGCTGATTGCTACGGTTGAGACGCGGTAGCGTTCGTCTCATTTGCACTTTTATAGCGGATTAGTCCATTTTTTCTTAAATCTCTGAAATATAAATAAATTTCTCCGGTGGAGAACAGGGGAAATTATTTAGGCGTCACGGCGGGAATCGGATAGACGAAAAAGGTTAGAAGTCTTTCTGTTCCTTGGAATTTTTGCATTGTCTGACCAAACGCCTTCGGTGCCGTCCTCCCCGTCGCAGGACATTCGTCCGGTTTCAATCACCGATGAGATGAAGCGCTCTTATCTCGATTACGCGATGAGCGTGATCGTCTCGCGAGCGTTGCCTGATGCGCGCGACGGTTTAAAGCCTGTTCACCGGCGCATTCTCTATTCGATGATCGAAAACGGCTATACACCGGATAAGCCGTATCGGAAATCTGCGCGCGTTGTTGGTGATGTTATTGGTAAATATCACCCACACGGAGATCAGTCGATTTACGATGCGCTTGTGCGTATGGCGCAAGACTTCTCGATGCGTCTTCCGCTAATTGATGGTCAGGGCAACTTCGGATCGGTTGATGGCGATCCCGCCGCCGCGATGCGGTACACGGAAGTTCGGCTTGCGAAGCCGGCAATGGCCATCGTCACGGACCTCGATGAGGATACTGTCGATTTCCAGCCAAATTATGATGGCTCTGAGCACGAGCCGGTAGTGCTACCGGCGCGTTTTCCAAACCTGTTAGTGAATGGTGCCGGGGGCATCGCCGTTGGCATGGCAACCAATATTCCTCCTCACAATCTCGGAGAAGTGATTGATGGTTGCCTTGCTTACATTGCCGATCCAGCGATTTCGATTGAGAAGCTGATTGAGATCGTTCCGGGTCCTGATTTTCCAACCGGTGGTATTATCCTTGGTCGAGGTGGAATTCGACAAGCCTATCATACAGGTCGCGGTTCAGTAGTGGTTCGCGCGCGGTCCGAGATTGAAGAGACGAAGCAAGGCCGCTCGTCTATCATCGTGACCGAGATACCTTATCAAGTGAACAAAGCGACGCTGATTGAGAAAATCGCTGATCTTGTTCGTGAGAAACGAATTGATGGTATTTCCGACCTTCGCGATGAGTCAGATCGCGACGGGATGCGTATTGTAATCGAACTAAAGCGGGACGCTGTTCCAGACGTTGTTCTGAACCAACTGTGGCGCTTCACGCAGTTGCAGTCGAGCTTCGGCTGCAACATGGTGGCTCTTAATGGCGGGCGGCCTGAAATTTTTACATTGCGGGATTTTATTCGGGCTTTTGTGGATTTCCGCGAAGAGGTAATCTCCCGCCGGACAAAGTTCCGGTTAGGCAAAGCACGTGACCGGGCCCATGTGTTGGTTGGGCTGGCCATCGCGGTGGCCAATATTGATGAAATTATTCATCTGATCCGTACGGCGCCGGATCCTAATACTGCGCGCGAGTTGATGATGGCTCGTGATTGGCCTGCCGCCGACGTCTCTGCTTTGATCGAGTTGATTGATGATCCGCGGCATAAAGTGCAGGCGGACGGTACATACAAATTATCTGAAGCTCAGGCGCGCGCGATCTTAGAATTACGGCTAGCACGACTGACGGCACTGGGCCGAGATGAAATTTCAGACGAGTTAAATTCAATCGCCGCGGAGATCGCGAATTATCTCGACATCCTTCGTTCTCGCGTAAGGATCATGAGTATGATTACCGCTGAGCTTAATGAAGTGAAGTCTGCCCACGCGACACCACGAAAGACAAGCATAGGTGAATGGGAAGGTGACCTCGAAGACGAGGATATGATCCAGCGTGAAGACATGGTTGTTACTGTGTCTCATGCTGGCTACATTAAGCGTGTTCCACTGTCGACTTACCGGGCGCAACGGCGTGGTGGGAAAGGCCGCTCCGGTATGCAGACCCGCGATGAGGATTTCGTAACGAGGCTCTTTGTTGCTTCGACTCATACCCCCATTTTGTTCTTCTCTTCGTTGGGGCAGGTTTATAAAGAGAAGGTTTGGCGGCTTCCTTTGTCCGCGCCCAATGCGCGCGGCAAGGCATTGGTGAATATGCTGCCGCTTGATAGTGACGAGCGTATAACGACCATCATGCCCCTTCCTGAAAACGAGGAGGACTGGGATCGTCTGGACGTGATGTTTGCGACCGCTGATGGTCATGTTCGCAGAAATAAACTTTCTGATTTTGTAAATATTAATCGCGCCGGTAAGATCGCTATGAAACTCGACGACGGCGATGCGATTGTTGATGTTCAAATTTGCACTGCGGAAGATGACGTTCTGCTTACGACAGCAAAGGGGCAATGTATTCGTTTCTCCGTTGACGAGGTGCGTGTCTTTAAGGGTCGTGATTCAACCGGGGTCCGCGGTATCCTACTCGGAAAAGACGATCGTGTGATTTCTATGGCGGTGTTACGACATGTCGATGTTTCGGCTGAGGAGCGTGCAGCTTATCTCAAGATGCGTCGCGCAATCTCTGGCGAGGCGTCGCTCGATGAGGCGGTGAGCGCGGATGAGGAAGCAGTCGGTGATGCCAGCATGTCGCAGGAGCTTTATTCTGAGTTGTCCGCGCGCGAGCAAGTCATTCTCACGATTTCGGGCAATGGATACGGCAAGCGTAGCTCGGCTTATGAATATCGCGTGACCGGTCGTGGTGGAAAAGGCATTGTTGCAATGATAGTCAATGAGCGGAACGGGCCGCTTGTTGCGTCATTCCCTGTCGATCAATCGGATCAGATCATGCTTGTAACAAACGGCGGTCAATTGATCCGGTGTCCAGTGGACGGGATCCGCGTAGCCGGGCGCAATACGCAGGGTGTCACCGTATTTTCAACAAATGAAAATGAGCTTGTTGTATCCGTGGAACGCATCTCAGATGAAGGGCTCGGTGCGGAAGGGGATGTGGCAGCTCATGGCGACGTCGACATTGGTGAAAGTGGAGCGGGCGAGGGCGACGGGGCCTGAAGCACATTTTTACACGGGCAATGAAGGGACAGTCCGATGGCGCTATCCAAGGTTCGCCGGGCTTTTTATGCTGGCTCATTTGATCCGGTAACGAACGGTCACGTTGACGTCTTGTCACATGCGTGTCGTTTGGCAGATCATTTGACGGTGGCTATTGGTGTACATCCCGGCAAGCAGCCTTTGTTCACTGTCGCGGAA
>Ga0164297_10002470_pt1 | contig 18232 bp, 15 predicted proteins | sample GEODES058metaG_FD_113539 | JGI IMG/M metagenome (GOLD analysis project Ga0164297, IMG submission 113539) | Dystrophic lake water microbial communities from Trout Bog Lake, Wisconsin, USA - GEODES058 metaG | ecosystem: Environmental > Aquatic > Freshwater > Lake | place: USA: Trout Bog Lake...
ACAAACGCGGAAGAATGTCCGCATCAGGGCACCATTTAGCCGAAATTATATTAGCCGAAATCATGCGCCATACCCGCTTCGGGTTTGGCATCAATCAGAATCTCACGTTTTCCGGCATGGTTCGAAGGCCCAACAATGCCCTCGTCTTCCATCCGCTCCATAATGGTTGCTGCGCGGTTATAGCCGATTTGCAAGCGTCTCTGGATATAAGATGTCGAAGCCTTACGGTCTCTGAGCACAATCGCGACGGCCTGATCATAGGGGTCTTGGCCGCTGCTGCCAAAGCCGCCTTTGTCGAATACCGCGCCTTCATCGGCCTCTTGGCTCGTATCAACCAAGACTTCATCGAGATAAGCGGGCCGTCCTTGCGCTTTGAGATGGGCGACGACTTTCTCGACCTCGCCATCCGACACAAAGGGTCCATGCACGCGGCTGATACGGCCGCCGCCTGCCATAAACAACATGTCGCCTTGGCCGAGCAATTGTTCTGCACCCTGTTCGCCCAAGATTGTGCGGCTGTCGATTTTTGATGTCACTTGGAACGAGATGCGGGTTGGGAAATTCGCCTTGATCGTGCCTGTGATCACATCCACCGATGGTCTTTGTGTGGCAAGGATCACATGGATACCGGCCGCGCGCGCCATTTGCGCCAAACGCTGGATCGCGCCTTCGATGTCTTTGCCTGCGACCATCATCAGGTCAGCCATTTCATCGACGATCACGACGATATAGGGGATGGGCTCAAGCTCCATCACTTCCGTTTCGAAAATCGCCTCGCCGGTGTCACGATCAAAGCCGGTTTGAACTGTGCGTGTGATCGCCTCACCCGCGGCCTTTGCTTCCGTGACGCGCGCATTGAAGCCGTCAATATTGCGCACCCCGAGCTTGGCCATTTTCTTATAACGCTCTTCCATCTCGCGGACGGCCCATTTGAGCGCAACAACGGCTTTCTTCGGATCGGTCACAACCGGCGTCAAAAGATGCGGGATTCCATCATAGACGGAGAGTTCCAGCATTTTCGGATCCACCATGATCAAGCGGCATTGTTCGGGCTTCAACCGATACAGCAGCGACAAGATCATCGTGTTGATCGCAACCGATTTGCCCGAGCCGGTGGTGCCCGCGACAAGCAGATGCGGCATGCGCGCGAGATCGACAATCATCGGCTCACCGCCAATGGTTTTGCCGAGCGCGAGTGCGAGCTTTAATTGCGTTTCTTTGAAGCCGGTTTCAGCAATCAGCTCGCGCAGATAAACCGTCTCGCGCCGCTGATTGGGCAATTCAATGCCGATGGCGTTGCGTCCGGGAACAACGGCGACGCGGGCTGAAATCGCACTCATCGAGCGCGCAATATCATCAGCCAATCCGATCACACGCGAGGATTTGATCCCGGGCGCAGGTTCAAGCTCATAGAGCGTGACGACAGGGCCGGGCCGCACATTGGTGATTTCACCGCGCACGCCGAAATCTTCCAACACGCTTTCGAGAAGCCGCGCGTTTTCTTCAAGCGCATCACTCGACATGACGGGGCCAGCGGTCTTTTTACCTTCCGCGAGAAAATTCAGCGGCGGCAAAGTATAGAGATCAAGTTCTCCGCTAGGCTCCGGCGTGGCTTTCGTCGCTTTGCCCGAGGCCTTGCGCGGCTTCGGCGCGACGGATCTGACATGCTCGACTGGCTCTTCGTCACGTGTACGTGCCTCGCCGGAGAATCCGGGTTCGACGCGGCCGCTAGCCGCTCCGCCGCGCGGCGCAAATGGGTCGTCCGGCGTGACGCGCGCGAGATACCAGCGTTTGATCCGGCCCCGAAGCGCGAGGATCATATGCATGACCGCGCCAATCCCGACAGCACCGAGGCGCGATGTGCGGGGGCGCACCATATCGGTCTCAGGGTCGTGGCCAAATTCATAATCGTCGAAGGCCTTCGCATTGCGCTGGGTTCTACCGAAGCTCATTTCCATGCCGGTTGCGAGCAGGAGACCAAAAAACGCGATTGCGCCTAAAGCACATTGCGCAATGATCGTGACTGGGACGCCCTTCACCGCCGGAATGGCGTGAATACCGACTTGCACGAGATCACCGATGACGCCGCCCAAACCAACCGGCAAAGGCCAGACGCCAATCACAGGCAAAGCACCGATCAGCCCCGAGACGGCAATGCCGCCCAAAAGCCAAGCGACGATGCGCCAAGCAGGATGCGACACGGGTTTCGTCGCCATCATTCGAAGGCCAAGAGCGCCCAAAGGCGCGAGCCAGATCATTGAGCCCAATCCGAACAATTGGATCATGACGTCGGAGAACATCGCGCCCGGCGCGCCCAACAAATTCGTGACCGGATGATTGTTGACCTGATTGAGGCTCGGGTCCTGCACCGACCATGTGATCAGCGAGAGAACTGCGCATAAAAACAGCACAAGAATCGCAACGCCGCCCATTTCAATCAGGCGACGGCCGACAAAGATTCGGAGATGACCCGAGATCTCGGCAAACTCAGCCTGTCTGGGGCGGGAAAAACGCATGGCAAATCCGGGCCGGAACACAATCTCTTCGGTTCTAGGGCGGGCGGGTTAACACCTGATTAACCTTGCGCGCAATCAGGCCATTTCCAACAAAAAAGGCGGCCAAAAGGCCGCCAGTTTGAATAAGGGAGGAACGCACACAGGAGAAATCCCCGGGAGTAACCCCCCGGGGAGGAGTAAGCTCAGTAATTGTAAGCGCGCTCGCCGTGATCGGAGACGTCGAGACCTTCGCGCTCCTTCTCGACCGGTGCACGCAGGCCCACGATCAGATCGACAACCTTATACAGAATCGCCGAGCCAATACCGGACCACAGAAGGGTTGCCACCACAGCCGTCAGCTGCGTCTTCATCTGGCCAACGAGATCATAGGTGCCGACAAAGCCGGTTGTGATCGCCGTATAGTCAGGCACGCCGACACCGCCGAGATCCGCGCTGACGAGAAGACCGGTCGCCAAAGCGCCCGTGATCCCGCCAATGCAGTGCACGCCAAACACGTCGAGTGCATCGTCATAGCCGAACTTGTTCTTCACCACAGAGACGAAGAAGTAGCAGATCGGGCTAACGGCGAGACCGAGCACCACCGACCCCATCGGGCCAGCAAAGCCCGAAGCCGGCGTTACAGCGACGAGACCCGCAACTGCACCCGACACAAGGCCGAGCATTGAAGGCTTGCCCTTGATCGCCCATTCAACGAGCAACCAAGAGAGCGCCGCCGCAGCCGTTGCAACCATCGTGTTGACGAAAGCGAGAGCGGTGACGCCATTGGCTTCGAGATTCGAGCCAGCGTTAAAGCCGAACCAACCGACCCACAGAAGCGAGGCGCCGATCATGGTCATGGTGAGCGAGTGCGGAGGCATCGCTTCCTTGCCATAGCCAACGCGTGGCTTCAGCATCAGCGCGCCGACAAGACCGGCGATACCGGCATTGATATGCACCACCGTGCCGCCCGCGAAGTCGAGCGCGGTTTTCTGGTTAAGCCAACCCGCACCAGCAGAGACTTCGTCAAGCTTCGCCTGTGCTGCTGCCTTTGCGGCATCATCAGCCGCAGCAGCCAAGGCCTTAGCCGCTGCAACAACGTCATCCGGCGTTGCTCCATACCAGACCCAGTGCGCGATGGGGAAATAGATGAACGTCACCCAGAGCAGCATGAACAGCATCACAGCCGAGAATTTCATGCGCTCTGCGAAAGCGCCGACGATCAAGGCGGGCGTGATCATCGCGAAGGTCATCTGGAACACCATATAGGCATATTCAGGGACCACGACGCCGGGCGTGAAGGTCGGCACCGTCGAGTCAGGCGTAATGCCGCGCAAGAAGGCTTTGCCGAAACCGCCAATATAGGCCGTCATGCTGCCGCCATCGCCAAAAGCGAGCGAATAACCATAGGTCACCCAAATCACGCCGACGAGCGACACAATGGCAAACACTTGGGTGAGAACCGACAGCATGTTTTTGGTGCGGACGAGACCGCCGTAAAACAATGCCAATCCGGGGATCGACATCATCAGAACAAGCGCGCTCGAGATCAACAGCCAGGCTGTGTCACCTTTGTTTGGCACAGGCGCGTCGCCTGCGTAAGAAGCGCTGGCCGCCAGAGTGGCGAGCGCCAAGCCGGTCAGAGCCGGTTTGAGGAATCGAGAATATGTCATCGCAATCATCTCCTTCAGCGCGGCATCAAAGCGCGTCATTGTCGCGTTCGCCGGTCCGGATGCGGACGGCTTGCTCGATGGGTGAGACGAAGATCTTGCCGTCGCCGATTTGGCCGGTCTTGGCGGCTGCGGTGATCGCGTCGATCACTTTGCCCACCATGTCCGCGCTCACAGCAACTTCGATCTTCAGTTTTGGAAGAAAGCTCACCGCATATTCGGCGCCGCGGTAGATTTCTGTGTGGCCCTTCTGCCTGCCGTATCCTTTGACTTCGGTGACGGTGAGGCCGTGTACGCCGAGCGCTGTCAGCGCGTCGCGCACTTCTTCAAGTTTGAAGGGCTTGATAATGGCCATTACGATTTTCATGGCATTGCGATCCCTGATTTGCCGCCACTGGCCAACGCGGCCGTGACTTGAGCTGACATCCCTAATTCAAGGGCCGTGCCACAGGGATTTCGGCCTGAATCGCGGCGATTCAGGCCGATGCGCGCTCACGCGCCGCTTAATTTATCGGCATGTGATTAAATTTTAAGCAGATGCAGACAGCGCTCGCTCAGGCGAGATCAGGCCGATGCCGGATCAGTCCTTCTTGCGCAACCGAGGCAATCAACTGCCCGCTTTGGTTGAAAATACTGCCGCGGGCGAAGCCGCGCGCGCCGCCGGTAAAGGGACTTTCCTGCGCGTAGAGCAGCCATTCATCGGCCCGGAAGGGGCGGTGGAACCACAGCGCATGATCGAGGCTTGCGGCTTGAATCGTGCGCTCGAAAACGGTGCGGCCATGCGCTACAAGGGTGGAATCGAGCAATGTCATATCGGAGGCATAAGCGAGCACCGCTTCATGGATAGCAGGATCATCCGGCAAAGGGCCGGTTGCCCGCATCCAGACATTGAAATGCGGCTCCATCGGCTCGCGGCTCATATAGCGCTTATATTCCACGGGCCGTAATTCGATGGGCCGTTCGCGCTCGAAATATTTTCGCACGGGATCGGGCATCAGTGGCATCACGCGCTGGCGGATATCGGCTTCGCTCGGAAGGTCATCAGGGGTCGGCACATCGGGCATCGGGGCCGAATGGCTGAAACCCTCTTCTTCGACCTGAAACGAGGCGGACAGCGTAAAAATCGGCTGGCCATGCTGAATGGCTTTGACGCGCCTTGTGGTAAAGCTGCGCCCATCGCGGATGCGCTCGACATCATAGATGATCGGCACTGACGGATCGCCGCCGAGCAGAAAATAGCCATGCAGCGAGTGCGGTGTGCGGTCTTTCACCGTGCGGCACGCTGCAACCAAAGCCTGCCCGATGACCTGCCCGCCAAAAACGCGCTGCCAGCCCGCATTCGGCGTAAAGCCGCGAAAGAGATTGTCCTCAATCCGTTCGAGGTTGAGAATTGCCAAGAGTTCTTCCACTGCCGCCGTCATTTTTTACCCCTTGGCCTTGTGCTGCGTCGATTCACCACAAGATTGCGACACTTTTGCTGCTTCTTCCAGTGCTGCTTTGCGGGCATGCCCATGAGCTTAAGCGCGCTTACCGTCATTGATCCGACGCTGGTCTATCGGTTACAACGGTTCAAGCTCGAAAGGAGCAGAGGTTCATGCACTCGTGCGATGTGGTGATTGCGGGCGGCGGTATTGTGGGCCTCTCTTTGGCTTTGGCGCTGCGTCACGCAAGGCCAGGCGCTTTGACCATTCGGCTTGTCGAGGCTCCGGAGCGCGCTCAGGATGATCGTGCATTCGCGATTTCGCACGCCTCGAAGACTTTGTTCGAATCGATTGGTGTCTGGGACGCTATCGCGCCGGACGCCGAACCCATTCGGGATATGGTGATCACAGACAGTCGGCTTGCTGATCCCGTTCGCCCGTCTTTGTTGACCTTTGATGGCGATGTTGCCGCGGGTGAGCCTTTCGCCTTCATGGTTCCCGAACGCGTTATTCTCGATGCCTTGCGCAAGGCGCTCGCTCATACCGATATCGACGTGCTCGAAGGGCATGTCACGCGGCTCAAAGTCGGCCCGTCTTTCACAGAAGCGTCTTTATCGAACGGGCACAATTGCCGCGCGGCTTTGGTGGTGGCTTGCGACGGCAAGCGCTCGCGTTTGAGGGATCAAGCGGGGATCGGGTGGTTTTCTTGGCCCTATCATCAGTCCGGCATCACGGCCACGCTTGGCATTGAGCGCGATCATGACGGGCGTGCGGAAGAGCATTTTCTGCCCCCAGGCCCTTTCGCGCTCTTGCCTTTGACGCGCCGTCGCTTTGCGATGGTGTGGACGGAGGCAACCGAACGCGCCGACAAAATGGTGAAACTCGATCCGCTCTCAGCGTTGGATGAAATCGAAAAGCGCATGGGATATCGCTATGGCACTGTGACATTGCTGAGCCCGCTTTCCGCCTATCCTTTGGCTTTCGGTCTCGCGCGGCGCTTTGGTGCGGATCGCTTGGTGCTTGTTGGCGATGCTGCCCATCTCATTCATCCAATCGCAGGGCAGGGTCTCAATTTGGGCTTGGGTGATGTGTCTGCGCTTGTCACCGCGGTGATGGATCACGCAGCCCTTGGGCTTGATATTGGCTCGCCCCTCGTGATCGACGCCTATGATCGCGCGCGCCGGACGGACAGTGTGGCGATGGCTGGCACAACCGATATTCTTAATCGCTTGTTCTCGAATGATGTTTTGCCCGTGCGGTTGTTGCGCGATTTTGGCCTTGGTCTCGTCAACCGCATGCCATCGCTCAAACAAAGGCTCATTGATCACGCGGCGGGTGTGTCGCGGCGCTAGGCGTTAGCGATAGGCCCCATCGCTCTCGAGCAGGCGAACAAGATCCAACAAGCCGCGATCATGAATGCCGAGTGTTTCAAGCTCATGGCATGTCGCGCGGACATAATCCGGGTTGCGACCCGAGACACCCACCGCGTGACGCACGCGTTTGAACCGCTCTTCGAGCGTCAAGCCTTTGGCAAATTGCGCATGCGAGCGATCCGCTGTGTAGGCCAAACCGCGCACGGTGCGGCCATCGGCCAAGAGGAGGTCATGCGAGGTTTCGAGATAGACACTTGTCACCTGTTCGCGCTCTCGCAGATAGGCCAAGGTGTGGTCGCGCTGTGCGGGCCCGATGCGATAGGCCACGCCGCGACAGGAGCCGCCACGATCAAGCCCCAGCACAAGCCCCGGCGCTTCCGCTGTGCCGCGATGATGAACGGAGATGATGCACAAAGCGCGATGATAGCCGAACAAGGTCGCGCCAATCCGCTCAACGAATTCGAAATCGGGTCGCCACATCAGCGAACCATACGCAAACACCCATAAATCTTGATCTGCGCGCGTCATCACTCACTCCCACACGCGCCTTCGTGCCATTATTTGTGCTTTAGGATCAAGTCGCGAGGGGGTGACGCATGCCGCGCTGCTGGTTAGACTGCGACGATATTGGGGGACGTAAAAGATGGATGGGGATCACAAGGTCACGCATCGGCCATCGCGCTTGGGGCTTTATGCGCTGCCCGCCGTGATTGCCTTGCTCGCCATCGGCACGATTGTGTGGTGGTTCATTGCCACCCATCTCGCCGATCAAGGCTTTGATCGCTGGCTTCAGGCGGAAGAGGCTGCGGGACGGCATTGGACATGCGATGACCGTGGCATGGCCGGTTTTCCGTTTCGTATTGAATTAAGCTGTGGCCGTCTCGCGTTGAAAACAACCAAAGGTCGCGTGCTTGATGCGAGTGTCGGTGGTTTGTTGGTGGTCGCGCAAACCTATGATCCGCGCGCTTGGCTGGTTGATCTGAAAAGCCCGTTGACGCTTGCAGCATCGTCAAATGATCCGCTGACAATAACATGGTCCGCGATGCGCGCGAGCCTGCATGTTGAGGATTTCAAAACACCGGATCGCGTCTCTTGGGCGGCTGATCATCTTGGGGCCGCGCATGGCTCAGATTTGCCGCTTCTTCAAGCCGATCATCTCGAATGGCATATCCGCAAAATTGGCGCTGACTCCACAGCGCCCGGTGATCTTGACCTTGCGGCAAACCTCAAAGGCCTTGTGATCACGGCGCTCGCCAATCATGCGCCGGTTGATGGTGATCTTGCGCTTCATCTTGTGCATGGTGCCGTGTTTGAAGCGCCTGTTGATGTCGCAGCGCTTGAGGCTTGGCGGATAGGCGGTGGCCAAGTGATGCTTGATCATGCGTCTTTGGTGCAAGGCGCGTCAAAGCTGTTGCTGTCTGGTCAGCTTGGCATTGATGATACGCATCATCTCGCGGGCCGCCTTGACGCAACCGCGACCAATATCGGTGATCTTGCCAAAGGCGCGGGCCAGATGGGCGCGATGATGGCGGGCATCGAAGGTGAAGTGAAATTGCCGCTTCTCTTTCAAAAAGGCCGCATGATGATGGGCCCGCTGAAGCTTGCCGATTTGCCCGCGCTTTATTGAGAGGCACTGTCTTTCGCGTGACGCCCGAAATCGGGTGCCGCCGAATCCTGCCCCGTTTCGATGATCGAGCGGCGGATCGCGCGGGTGCGCGTGAAATGGTTGAACAAGGTCTCTCCGTCACCAAATCGGATCGCGCGTTGCAGCAGCGAGAGATCCTCACTGAAGCGACCGAGCATTTCAAGCACTGCGTCTTTGTTGTTCAAAAACACATCGCGCCACATTATGGGATCCGATGCCGCGATGCGGGTGAAATCGCGAAAGCCACCGGCTGAGAATTTGATCACTTCCGATTGCGTCACCGCTTCGAGATCAGCCGCCGTGCCAACAATGTTGTAAGCAATCAAATGCGGCAGATGGCTTGTCACCGCCAAGACAAGATCGTGATGCTCAGGTGACATCACTTCGACATTCGAGCCCATCGCTTCCCAAAGGGCACGGACAGTAGCAATGGCATCATCGCTCGTGCCGTCTGGAGGCGTCAGAATGCACCAGCGATTAAGAAACAAAGTCGAAAAGCCGGCATCGGGACCGGAATATTCCGTGCCTGCCACAGGATGCGCCGGCACAAAGGACACATGCGATGGCAGATGCGGCGCAACCTGTGTGACAATCGCCGTCTTCACCGAGCCGACATCCGAGACAATCGCGCCGTGCTTCAGATGCCCGGCCATTGCTTCCGCAATCTCGCCCATGCGTCCCACTGGCACGCAGAGAATGACGCAATCGGCGTCTTTCACACCAGCGGCAATGTCATCCGTCACATGATCGGCGATGCTGAGCGCACGCACGCGCTCGCAGACATCGCGTGATGCGTCGATGGCCACAATGCGCTGAGCAATCTTTTGTTGCCGGATTGCGCGCGCAATCGACGACCCAATCAGGCCGAGGCCGATGATAGCGAGTGTTCCAAAAAGCGGCTTTGCAAGCGGGCTGCCGAAATGATCTGCCACGGAATCAGGCTTTCGTCATGAAGGTCTTGAGTGCAGCAATGACAAGCGCATTGGCCTCATCCGAGCCGATAGTCAGCCGCAAATAATCAGGCAGACCGTAAGAGCCAACCGCGCGCAGGATCAAGCCTTCCGAGGCGAGAAACGCATCCGCATCTTTTGCGGTTTTCCCTGCAACATTCGGGAAATGCAGCAAGAGAAAATTCCCGACGCTGGGCGTGACGCCAATGCCGAGCTTGCTGATCTCGTCGGTCAGAACAGGCAACCATTTGTCATTATGCGCGATGGACGCTGCCACATGGTCTTCGTCTTCAAGCGCCGCAATACCGGCCTCAATCGCGCCCGCGCTGACATTGAAGGGCCCGCGTATCCGGTTCAACGCATCAACAACGCCTTCGGGTGCGTAACACCAGCCCAAGCGCAAAGCGGCCAAGCCGTAGATTTTCGAAAATGTCCGCGTCATCACGACATTTTCGGATTCTGCGACGAGTTCGAGCCCCGACGCATAATCGTTGCGGCGAACATATTCGGCATAGGCCGCGTCAAGCACGAGCACGACATGTTTTGGCAAACCATGATGCAAGCGTTTGACTTCGCTAAAGGGCAGATAGGTGCCGGTCGGGTTGTTTGGATTGGCCAGAAACACGATTTTTGTCTTTGGCGTCACCGCGCTCAAAATCGCGTCGATATCGGCGGTGAGATTGCGCTCCTTGACGACAACAGGTGTGCCGCCCGCAGCGCGGATGGCGATTTTGTAAACCAAGAATCCATGTTCGGTGAAAATGCCTTCATCACCGGGGCCGACATAGGCATTGGTGATGAGGGAGAGCAATTCATCCGAGCCCGCCCCGCAGACAATGCGGTTCGGATCAAGCCCATAGCGGCGGCCAATCGCCTCGCGCAGTCGCGTCGCCGAGCCGTCTGGATAAAGTTCGAGATGGTCGCCGGTGGCGCGATAGGCTTCAATCGCCTTTTTCGACGCGCCATAGGGCGTCTCATTTGATGAGAGCTTGTGGATTTTTTTCGTCGTCGTGGCCGCGCTTTTGCCGGGCACATAGGCCTCAATGGCCAAGACGCCGGGGCGGGGAACAGGACGGTCGCTCGTTGCGGTCATGATGCGGAATCCGAAGCGTGAAACAGGAATGGGTCAGGAAAACTGCCGACAGGCGCTATCTTTAAAGGGGGAAGATTGTGGCTGACAAGCCGTGCCTGAAGCTGATCGTGGGTCATCGTGCCAGGAGCCGAGACAAGCAGTGCGGTCGCGGTGCCGCCTGTCGCGGTGTCGTCTTTCGCTGCGGCCTCGACACGGAGCGCGTCCGAGGCGAGCGCATCGGCCACCGCGCTGGGCCATCGTTCGACGCGAAGTGCAAACAAGGCACGATCCGGTGTCGCCTGATCAGCCAAGGGCTTTGACACGATAAACAAAGGCAGTCCCGCCGGATGATCCTCACGCGCTACAAAAGGCAGGCGCGCGATGATTTTGGGCCGGTCCGCCCCAATCAAATCGCGCCACCACACACCGTCGCGCGCGTCTGCTGTCACAGGCACAAGCCCGAGATCACCGCTTGAGGCATGCACCGCCGCAATCGTTTCTGCGAGCGTGTGATGGACGTGAAATGGCACCGTAAAGCCGAAATGAAACCGCGCGGCATCGCGCAAGGCGGGCGTCTCGCCCGCGCCATGCACGGCGTAGGGCGCTTGGACAAAGGTAAACGTCGAGATGATAATGCGCCAGATACTCTCAATCGCATCGAAAGGCAGACGCCCCTCATGCCGCTCGGCCAACGCTTTGAGCATCGAGGCTTCGCGGTCTGGCCGGAACGCTGATCCCGACCCTTGTTTTTTCTTGATCGCGATGAGCCGGTCGATAATCATCGAGCGCTCGATCAAATGATCGTGCAGAACCTGATCAATTCGATCAATGTCGCGCCTGATATCGGCGAGCGTGGGTTCTGCCATGGGGATGTTCCAGATGATCGGTCGGGGTGATGCTGGTTGAGGCGTAGAAGTGTGTCATAAACGGCTGATCTCGAAAGGCAAAGCCCCGCGCGGCGTGGAAATGCAAGACCATCGCGAAATGTTCTTGATTCAGTCCGAAAGGTTCGGCATAGAGAACGAACCCTCTCACAAGGATGACGCATGACGGGCAGCGCCTTAGCGACTGGCGATAAAAGAAACGAGGCCATTGCGCCCTCGAGCCAGGTCGTGTCTTTCGGCGCCGATGCTCCCTTGCAGCTCGAAAGTGGCGAGCGTCTGGGGCCTTGGTCCATCGCCTATCAGGCCTATGGCACGTTGAACGCCGACAAATCCAACGCGATTTTGATCTGTCACGCTTTGACGGGGGATCAGCATGTGGCGAATACCAATCCCGTCACCGGCAAAGCCGGATGGTGGGAGACCATGGTTGGCCCCGGCAAGCCTTATGATACGGATCGGTTTTTCATCATCTGCGCCAATGTGCTTGGCTCTTGTCTCGGCACCACCGGTCCGGCGTCGATCAATCCTGCGACGGCCAAGGCCTATGCGCTTGATTTTCCGGTTGTGACGATCCGCGACATGGTGAATGCGCAAGCACGGCTCGTCGATCATTTTGGCATCGAGACTCTCTTTTGCTTGGCTGGCGGCTCGATGGGCGGGATGCAGGTGCTTGAATGGGCCGCGACCTATCCGGACCGTGTGTTCTCCGCGATGCCCCTCGCAACAGCGGCGCGCCATTCGGCGCAAAATATCGCCTTTCATGAAGTCGGTCGCCAAGCGGTGATGGCGGATCCTGATTGGCATGGTGGACGCTATCTCGAAGCGGGCACGCGGCCTGAAAAAGGCCTCGCCGTCGCGCGCATGGCCGCGCACATCACCTATCTCTCAGAGCAAGCACTGCATCGCAAATTCGGCCGCAATTATCAGGATCGCTCAGCGCCGACTTTTTCTTTCGACGCTGATTTTGAAGTTGAATCTTATCTTCGTTATCAAGGCCGCTCATTCGTCGAGCGCTTTGATGCGAATTCCTATTTGTTTTTAACCCGCGCGATGGATTATTTCGATCTCGCCAAAGATCATGGCGGATCGCTCGCCAAAGCCTTTGCGGGCACCAAAACGCGCTTTTGCATTGTGTCTTTCACCTCTGATTGGTTGTTCCCGACGCGCGACTCGCGCGCGATTGTGCACGCACTGAATGCGGCGGGCGCATCCGTCTCTTTCGTCGAAATCGAAACCGACAAAGGCCATGACGCCTTCTTGCTCGATGTGCCGGAATTGTTCGACACCACGCGCGGCTTTATCGATTCCGCCGCGCGCGCCCGCGGATTGCCTCACACACGCGGAGCCGCCCTATGACGCTCGCTGATGATGCCGCCGCCGCGCGCGTTGATTTGAAAAGCCTTGCCAGTCTCGTCACACCCGGTTCGCGTGTGTTGGATGTCGGCTGCGGCGATGGGTCTTTGCTGCGTCTTCTCGCTGAAAAGCGCGGCGTTGATGCGCGCGGAATCGAGCTGTCGCAATCAGGCGTCAATGAATGTGTCGCGAAAGGTCTTTCGGTGATCCAAGGCGATGCCGATACCGATCTTGTTTATTACCCCGATGGCTCGTTTGATTATGTGATCTTGTCGCAAACCTTGCAGGCGATGCGTCAGCCGCGCGTGGTGCTCGAGCATTTGCTGCGCATCGGCACGCGCGCGATCGTGTCCTTTCCGAATTTCGCATTTTGGAAAATCCGCCTGCAACTTTTGCTGCGTGGCCGCATGCCGGTGACGGATAAATTGTCCTATAGCTGGTATGAGACGCCGAATATTCATTTCTGCACGATCAATGATTTCATCGCGCTCTGCGCGGAAATGGGCGTCACGGTTGAAACCGCCTTCGCGCTGGATCGCGAAGGCCGCCCCGTCGATACGCTGCCGCGCCCTCTGTGGAACCTGCTCGGCGAACAGGCCGTGTTCGTGCTGTCGCGCCGCTGATGACGTGAAGGGATGTGGGCACAGCGAAGCCCCCAAAGCGTCCTTGCGAGCGAGAGCGAAGCAATCCAGTTGGTCTTCATTATGAGGGCGCAGCGGATCGGTCGTATTCCAGTTTGAACCCTCATCTGGGTTGCTTTGCTCTCGCTCGCAATGACGGATCAAGCGATGACGGATCAAGCAGTGACGGGCTGAATGGACCGCGTGCCTTCCGGCACGCTTCTCTCCCCTGTTACCCGTCTTTGTCATTCAGCGGATGCAGGTCGCGCACAAGGCCTTTGAGGCGCTCATCGGGCAGATGGGTGTAAATCTGCGTCGTTGAAATATCGGCGTGGCCAAGCAATTGCTGAACGATCCGCAAGTCCGCGCCATTTTGCAGCAAATGGCTCGCGAAAGCATGGCGCAGCACATGCGGGCTGACTTTGTGGGTCGCGATACCGGCAAGCCCCGCCAAATCTTTCAAATCACGCGCAAAGGCCTGTCGTGTGAGATGGCCGCTCTCGCTGTCGGAGGGAAACAGAAATGGGCTTGCTTTGAGCCGGTCGCCAGCGGCGTCCGCATAGGCGTTGATTGCGGAATGGGCCTTGTCGGAAATCGGCGCAAGCCGCTCGCGTCCGCCTTTGCCTTTGATCGGGAACAACCCCGCTTTCGACTTCACCAATTGGCTTGGCAGGGACACCAGTTCCGAGACACGCAACCCCGAGGCATAGAGAAGCTCGAGCAGCGCCAGCATGCGCAGGAGCCTCAGCCGCTCTTGCGGCCACTCGTCCGCTGCGGTGATCGCGGCTTGGAGCGTTTGAAACAGCCGGTCCACTTCCGCGATGCTCAAGATTTTTGGCAAAGGCCGCGCTTGTTTCGGGGCCGCGAGCATTTGCGCTGGGTCATCCGCCCGCCGCCCTTCGGTATAGAGAAAGGCGTAGAATTGCCGCAAGGCGGCGCGCTTTCGCGCAGCCGTTGAGGCCTTGATCCCGAGCCGGTCCATCGCATCGAAAATCTTGCGAAGATCAGCGGTTGTGGCGGTGTCGAGGCTTGTTTTTCTCTTGGTGAGCCACTCCTCGGCGCTTTCGAGATCGCGCCGATATGCCGCAACCGTATTGGCCGCGGCCCCGCGTTCAGCCGCGATCATTGCCAAAAAATCGTTTATTGCCAGTGACATAGAGCGCGCACCGTGGCTGTGACGGGGAATAGTCGTGGTCTCGCCGGTCCGAAAAACCCCATTTTCGCTTATCCCTGCCAGATTCGTTTTCCCTGTGCTATGAGCCAAGCGGCTAAAGACAGACGTCAAAGCAAGATTGGTTTTGCAACAATCGCATCTTGCTTTGCAAAACGGAGACGAGGTTCGGTGGACGGGAATGGCGATGCGGCTCTGGGGCCGCAAGGATCTCACGCAAGCGATCCCTTAGCGAGCGCACTTGGCGCGCGGTCGGTCGTGCTGGTCGGCATGATGGGCGCGGGCAAAACATCCATCGGTAAGCGCTTGGCGCAACGTCTCGGCCTGCCCTTTTTTGACGCTGATACCGAAATCGAGCGCGCCGCTGGCATGACAGTGCCGGAAATTTTTGAAAAGCGCGGCGAGGCAGAATTTCGCCAAGGCGAGCAGAAAGTCATCGCCCGCTTGCTCGGTGATGGCCCAATTGTGCTGGCCACCGGCGGCGGTGCCTTCATGAATGAGGAGACCCGCCAGAATATCGCCAAGGCTGGTGTCTCGATCTGGCTCAAAGCCGATTTTGATGTGCTGATGCGGCGCGTGAGAAAGCGCAGCAATCGGCCTTTGCTGCAAACCGCCGACCCGGAAGCGACTTTGCAGGCGCTGATCGACAAACGCTATCCGGTCTATGCGCTCGCGGATATGACGGTGCATTCCCGCGATGTCGCGCATGAAGTGATCGTTGAAGAACTCCTGACCATTTTGTCCCGCCATCTCGGCGCGAAAACGGTCCCGATGCCGCAATCGTCGGCGAGCCGTTCAATCGTGCATGTTGGCCTCGGTGACCGCGCCTATGACATCGTGATCGGCAGCAATCTTTTGGAGGAAGCGGGTTCACGCATTGCGGCCCTGGCACCGGGCGCAGCGTGCGCGATTGTCACCGATGAGACGGTTGCTGGTCTTCATGTTCTCGAACTCGAAGAGAGCCTCACGGCGAGCGGCATTCGCCATGCGCGGATCACCGTGAAGCCGGGCGAGCAAACAAAATCCATGACGGAACTCACCCGCGTTGTGGATGCGATTTTGGCCGCGAAAATGGAACGTGGTGATCTCGTTGTCGCAGTCGGCGGCGGTGTTGTCGGCGATCTCGCAGGATTTGCCGCGAGCATCACCCGACGCGGCATGCGTTTTGTGCAAGTGCCGACCACTTTGCTGGCTCAAGTCGATTCTTCGGTCGGCGGCAAGACGGGCGTCAATTCCGAGCATGGTAAAAACCTGATCGGCGCGTTCCATCAACCAAGCCTTGTGCTCGCGGATACCGACTGCCTCGACACCTTATCGCCGCGCGAATTTGCCGCCGGTTATGCCGAAGTTGTAAAATATGGTCTGATTTCGGATGCGTCCTTTTTCAACTGGCTTGAAGCGCATCGCAATGGCGTGTTTTCAGGCGGCGTTGACCGCGTGCATGCGATTGAAGTGTCCTGTGCTGCGAAAGCCGCAATCGTCATGCGCGACGAAAAAGAGGAAGGCGACCGCGCTTTGCTCAATCTCGGCCATACATTCGCGCATGCGTTTGAGCGGATCGTGAAATATGACGGCACACGCCTTGTGCATGGGGAAGCGGTGGCGATCGGCCTTGTCTGCGCATTCCAATTCTCGCAACGCTTGGGCCTCTGCCACGGTCAAGATGTCGTCCGTGTAGAGCACCATCTGAAATCAGCCGGTCTTCCCACCCATGTCCGTGACATTCCGGGATGGGATGCGGGGACAGAGTCGATCATGGATGCGATGGCGCAAGACAAAAAGGTTAAACGCGGCAAGCTCACTTTTATTCTCGCGCGCGGCATTGGCGAGAGCTTCATCGCGCCTGATGTCGCAGCCGAAGATGTGCGTTCCTATCTTGATGCCTATCTGACCGCATCGTCTGGGTGATCTCATCATGGAAAGTTTTGAAGTTCATACCGACCCTTTGTTGGCTCTCGCTGTTGTGGTTTTCTGCCTCGTCTTGTCGGCGTTTTTTTCCGGCTCCGAGACAGCGCTGACCGCTGCGTCACGCGCGCGCATGCATGCGCTTGAAAGCGCGGGCGATAAACGCGCGGGTATTATCAATCGTCTTCTTCTTGCCAAAGAGCGTTTGATTGGCGCGATGCTGATCGGCAATTCGATTGTGAATATTGGCGCGTCCGCTTTTGCCACCAGCGTCTTGGTGCAAATTTTTGGCTCAGATGGCGCAATCTACGCCACGCTCGGCATGTCGGTGATGGTGATTATTTTCGCCGAAGTGATGCCAAAAACCATGGCGATTTCAACACCGGATCGCGCGGCTCTCCTGCTCGCGCGGCCTGTTGCCTTTATCGTCGCTCTGTTGGGTCCGCTCACAATGGCGATTGAGCAGATCGTGCGTGGTATTTTGCGCCCCTTCGGTTTTCGCGTTGGCGAGAATGTCGCGGTCTTGTCGGCGACGGAAGAATTACGTGGCGCGGTCGATCTCTTGCACAGCGAAGGCAGTGTGGAGACCGAAGCGCGCAAAATGTTCGGCGGGCTTTTGGATCTCGCCGAATTGGAAGTCTCCGACATCATGATCCATCGCACCAAGATGCGGACGATCTCGGCGGATTTGCCGCCTGAGGAGATTGTGCGCGAAGTGCTGGCCTCACCGCACACGCGTCTGCCACTCTGGTCCGGCTCGCCCGATAATATTATCGGCATTCTGCACGCCAAAGATTTGTTGCGCGCGTATGATGCGGCGGGCGGCAAAGCGGCGGAATTGGATGTTCGCGAGATCGCGCTTGATCCCTGGTTCGTGCCGGACACAAATTCGCTGCAAGAGCAGCTCAAAGCCTTTCTCACCAAGAAGCTGCATTTCGCCCTCGTCGTCGATGAATATGGCGAGGTGATGGGTCTTGTGACGCTTGAGGATATTTTAGAAGAAATCGTCGGCGATATCCGCGACGAGCATGATGTGCGGATGCAAGGCTTGCGTCCTTTGCCGGACGGCTCGGTGCGCGTCGATGGGTCGGTGCCGATCCGCGATTTGAACCGCGCGATGGATTGGGACCTGCCTGATGAGGAAGCCACAACCATCGCCGGGCTCGTTATTCACGAGGCACAAACAATTCCTGATACCGGGCAGATTTTCACTTTTTATACCTATCGCTTCGAAGTTTTGCGCAAAACGCGCAACCGCATCACGCTTTTGAAGATCACGGCGCTCAATCGCCGCAAGCCAGGCGAGTGAACAGGGCGCGATAAAAACCGCTCATTCGGCGCGCTTCGCTTACTATTTGTTTAGTTTCATCACCTACCGTTACGTCAGTCCAATAAGGATTGGACCAGATCAGCGGGCACAGTGATGGATATTGCAACAGCGCTTGGACTGGTGATTGGCTTTGGCGTCATCGGTCTTCTCACGACAATGGAAGGGTCTCCGGCGGCCTTTTTCAGCGATCATGCTCTGATTGTGATCTTTGGCGGCTGTGCGGGCGCGACATTGCTACGCTTTCCATTCTCGACGCTGATCCACGGTTTCCCAACCGGCATGCGCTACGCCTTCATGATGCACTCGTCTGAGCCGCGGGAATTGATCGAAGAGATTACCAAAGTGG
>Ga0164297_10002473_pt1 | contig 18219 bp, 17 predicted proteins | sample GEODES058metaG_FD_113539 | JGI IMG/M metagenome (GOLD analysis project Ga0164297, IMG submission 113539) | Dystrophic lake water microbial communities from Trout Bog Lake, Wisconsin, USA - GEODES058 metaG | ecosystem: Environmental > Aquatic > Freshwater > Lake | place: USA: Trout Bog Lake...
ACAGGCATACTACTTAAGCTATTTAGATACGTTTAGATTGATCGCTATATTTTTTGTATTGGTTATTCCGTTAGTAGCATTTTTAAGAGTAAAGAAAAAATCAGCAGCAGAAATTGCTGCCAGTATGAAAGCTGCTGCAGAAGCACATTGATAAAATGAAAATTTTAAAATAATTGAAATGAAAAAAAATATTCTCTTCGTTACAACAGTGTTCAACTTATTTCTTGTGCAATTAGCAAATGCACAGGTAAAAGCGAATAGTGAATTAAAAGGATTGATCAGTCAATCATTTAGCTATTTTCCAAAAGTAAAAGAAGTGGAAAACACAGTAGTGACAGCAGAACAGAAATTGACTTTAACACAGTTAAACAAAATGCCGGATGTTACAGCAGATGCATCTTACGCATATGTAAAACCATTAATTGAAATTCCATTTCCATTAGGACCAAACGGCGCGTTAGAAAATTTTCAATTTGCACCGGTTCATAATGTTAGCGGCGCTTTGAACGGAAAATATGCCTTGTTCGATTTCGGAAGATTGAAAACCAATGTAGAAAGATCCAAAGATGATTTGCAATTTGCAAAACACAATGTTGATTATGTAAAATCGCAATTGGCTTATCAGGTTGCCAATATTTATTACAATATTGTTTATTTACAAAAAGCCATTTCTATTCAGGATAGTGTGATTAGTTTTTTAAATGACACACAAAAAGATATTGAGAACAAATTAAAAAATGGAGATGCTTTAAAGATAGATCTGTTAAATATCAAATCAAATATCGATGCAGAACAAAACAGAAAAGTAGATCTTGAAAATGCATTACAAAAACAATTGAATTTATTGGAATACACTACTGGCGTTAAAAAAAGCATAGGAGCATTTTTTGATTTCGATGTGAATTTATTAGATGCAGATGGCGCTTTAGGTGCGGCACAAACAAATAATATTGATTTTGTTTTAGCGAAAGATAAAGTTAAACAATCGCAAAGCGATGTTGCCATTGCGAAATTAGGAGATAAGCCAATTGTGGGATTGATGGCCGGCGCAGGCATTAAAAACGGCTATGTACCTGCTGTAAATGATTTAAAATTTAATTATCTGGCTGGGATTAATTTTTCTGTTCCCATCTATACAGGTGGTAAAACTAAGCAACAAGTTAAGTTAGCAGAAAACGCCGTTAAACAAAATGAATTGGCTATTGAAACATTAAGTAGCAATTACAGAAAAGATATTCAGCAAGCATTGGCTGATATAAGAAGTAATTTAGAAAGAATAAAAAATACAGAAGGCCAGATTGAGCAGGCACTTGCTGCACAGAACTTAGCCCGCATTCGTTATAAAAATGATGTAGGCACTAACTTAGAAGTAACCAATGCAAGTACAAATGTTCAAAGAGCATTATTAACCAGACTACAATACGAATATCAATTATGTTTAGCTAAAGTTGAATTGGTAAGATTAATGGGATATCAGTATTGGCAGTAGCAGATTATAGCGCTAAATTCATAATTCTATACTCATTTAGCATCAAACCATAAAGGAGTTTCATCATCAGGAGAGGCGTTGTAATTGATAAACAGCTCCTCTCCTTTTTTTATATTTCTTACCGTAATAATTTTCATCAGATCATTATCAAAATCCATTTCATAATCACAGTTGGCATGATAATCATGATTGTAAATAGAAATAAAACCCAAACCTATTGCACCTTTTTTTCTGCTATTGCCCCATTCAAAAAAATAATCGAATAAAAAAGTTGCTTCAGCGATCTTTCTTTCTTTTGCGCTAAAAACCAATACCGGCGATATTTCTATCACAGTATGGGCTGCAATTTTTTCTGCAGTAAATACACCTCTTCCTTTCTTTGATGAAGGTGCTGTAAACAAAAAAGGTAAAATCATGTTACATCATTAAAACGGCGAAGATAAGAGAAACATCATACTCATTTTTTCTTTCAATTAACCCAAATCACTATATTGCAAGCATGAGTTTAGAAATGGAACAACACTTGATTGAAGAGCAATTTGAACAGCTTATCGAAAATGAAGATAAGTATGAATTAAAATTATTTTTGGATAATCAGAACATCAGTGACGTTGCGGAACTCGTTAACAAATTCCCCGAACACGAAGCATTGATCATTAGTAATATGTCGATGCACAGAGCTGCAAGTGTTTTTAAAATATTGGATATTGCTCAACAAAAAGATATTATTAAAGAGCTACCCTCTTCTAAAACTGCAGAATTATTAAATGAATTATCACCGGATGACAGAACGGATTTTTTAGAAGAGTTACCAAAAGAAGTAATACGTGACCTGATTAAATTATTAAACCCCGAAGAAAGAAAAATCACTTTAAGTTTATTGGGTTATCCTGAAGATAGTGTGGGAAGATTGATGACACCTGATTATGTGTATGTATATGCACACAATACAATGGAAGAAGTTTTTGCAACCATCAGAAAATTTGCAAAGAACAGTGAAACAGTTGATGTTATCTATGTGATCAATCAAAAAGGAGAATTATTGGATGATTTAAGAATTAGAGATGTTATTCTTGCATCACCTCAAACAAGAGTAGATGATATTATTGATGATCGTGTGGTAGCATTAAATGCGAATGACGATCAGGAGCATGCAAATCAGGTTTTTAAAATGAACAATCGAGTGGCATTGCCGGTAACGGATAACCATAATATTTTATTGGGTATTGTTACTATTGATGACATGTTATGGGTAGCCAATGAAGAGTATAGTGAGGATATGCAAAAAATGGGTGGTGCCGAAGTATTAGATGAACCTTATTTGGATATTTCATTATTAAAGCTGGTTCGTAAAAGAGCGGGATGGTTAATTGCATTGTTTTTAAGTGAAATGTTGACTGCCACTGCAATGCAGCATTATCAGGAAACGGGAATTTTTCTGCGCTTTGTTGATTTAATTGTATTCATTCCATTGATAACATCAAGCGGTGGCAACAGTGGTTCGCAAGCTTCCTCCTTAATTATTCAGGCAATGGCATTGGGAGAAGTATCCATTAAAGAATGGTGGAGAGTAATGCGCAGAGAAATATTATCAGGGCTTTCATTAGGTATTATTTTAGGAACCATTGGATTCATAAGAGTTATATCCTGGCAAAAATTGCATTTATATGACTATGGTCCGCATTGGTTATCGATGGCATCCATTATTTTCTTTGCATTGATTGGCATCATTATGTGGGGAAGTTTGATTGGATCCATGTTGCCTATTTTATTAAAGAAATTAAAACAAGATCCGGCAACTTCATCAGCACCATTCGTTGCAACCCTAGTGGATGTAACAGGAATCGTTATTTATTGCACTGTTGCAACAATTATCTTAAATATGTTTACTTAAGATGAGAGATTTGTTTTTTTAAATTCTCTTTTACTCCATTTTCCCATTCCTCTTTTAAGATGGAAAGTATAATACTTGTTCTTCTCGTTCCATCGGCTTTGGGAACATCTTTTCGTAATTCACCTTCAACAATGCACCCAATTTTTTTCATGGCGGCAATACTTCTGTAATTGGTATTATCTGCTCTAAATTCAACACGCAGCATATTCATTTTTTCAAAAGCAAATGAAAGCAATAAAAATTTGCAATGTGCATTTAATCCGGTTCCTCTAAAACGAGATCCATACCAGGTATAACCTAATTGTAATGTTTGTTTTGCTAATTGAATATCATAAAATCTTGTGCTACCGGCATATTCATTTGTTCTTTTATCAAATACAATAAATGCATATTCTCTTTTATTGTTTCTTTCATGCAATGCATGATGAATATAAAATTTCAAATTATCCGCTCCTGCTGCTGTCACAACTCCGTACTTCCAGGTCTCAGGTTCATTTAAAGAAAATTCAAGCAAATTATCGCAATCACTTTCCGATAAAGGACGCAATAAAACGCAACGATCTTCTAAAACATAATCTTTCTCAAAATCAAATGCTGATATCATACTTAAAAATTGATTGAGGAATTAAAATTGAATCGAAAATTCAATAAAATAAATGATATTGCAATATATAAACTTAACATTTAAATTATGTGTGGAATTGTAGGATACACAGGACACAGAGAAGCATACCCGGTTATTTTAAAAGGGTTGAAAAGATTGGAATATCGGGGATATGACAGTTCCGGCGTTGCATTGCTAAATGATGGATTGAAAGTATATAAGAAAAAAGGCAAAGTTGCTGAGTTGGAAGAAAGTGTGGTTAGTGAAAATTTGCATGCACAAATTGGCATCGGTCATACACGTTGGGCAACACACGGCGAACCAAGTGATAGAAATGCACATCCGCATTTGAGTAATAGCGGTGAGTTGGCTATGATTCATAACGGCATCATCGAAAATTATGTGGCTATTAAAAATGATTTATTAAAAAAAGGCTACATTTTTAAAAGTGATACCGATACAGAAGTATTGTTGAATTTTATTGAAGACATCAAAAAAAACAATAATTGCAATTTGGAAGAGGCATTACGCATTGCTTTAAAACGTATTGTAGGCGCTTATTGCATTTTATTAATTTCTAATGAAGATCCTGAAACAATTATTGCTGCAAGAAAAGGAAGTCCTTTGGTGATTGGAATTGGCAAAGGTGAACATTTTTTAGCAAGTGATGCTTCTCCTATAATTGAATACACAAAAGAAGTAGTGTATGTGAATGATTACGAAATAGCAATAGTTCGTCCGGATGAATTAATCTTAAAAAATCTCGGTAATGAAAAACAAACTCCATTCATTACTAAACTTGATATGGAATTAGCGGCCATTGAAAAAGGTGGTTATGATCATTTCATGTTGAAAGAAATAAATGAACAACCGGAAACTATCCATGATTGCTTAAGGGGAAGATTATTACCTGACCTTGGACAGATTATGATGAGTGGTGTTGAAAATCATTTGCAAGCATTAACCAATGCACAAAGAATGGTTATTGTTGCCTGCGGAACCAGCTGGCATGCAGGATTGATTGCTGAATATGTGATTGAAGAATTGTGCAGAATAAATGTTGAAGTGGAATATGCAAGTGAATTTCGTTATAGAAATCCTGTGGTGAATAAAGGAGATGTAATCATTGCTATTTCGCAAAGCGGTGAAACAGCAGATACATTGGTGGCCTTGGAAAGTGCTAAAGAAAAAGGTGCATTTATTTTTGGTGTAGTAAATGCAGTGGGTAGTAGCATTGCACGTTTAAGCCATGCTGGTGCATATACACATGCCGGTCCTGAAATTGGTGTTGCAAGTACCAAAGCTTTTACCGGACAATTAGCTGTATTATTAATGATGGCTTTAAAAATCGGTTTTGCAAAAGGAACAATTGATGAAGATAGATATTTGCATTTAATGAAGGAATTAGAGGATGTTCCTGAAAAGGTAAAAGAGATTTTAGCAGATACTTCGAATATTCAATGCATTGCAAAAAAATATAAAGATGCAAACGACTTTTTATTTTTAGGCCGTGGTTATAATTTTCCTATAGCATTAGAAGGTGCATTGAAGTTGAAAGAAATTTCTTACATACATGCAGAAGGCTATCCTGCCGCAGAAATGAAACACGGACCGATTGCTTTGGTAGAAGAAAAATTACCGGTGGTGTTTGTTGCAACAAAAGATTCTTATTACGAGAAGATTGTAAGTAATGTGCAAGAGATTAAAGCACGAAAAGGAAAAGTGATCGCAGTTGCAACCGCTGCAGATGATGTGATACCCGGCATGGCAGATGATGTGATGTTTGTACCTGATGCAGACGAGATCGTTGCGCCCTTATTAAGTGTTGTTCCATTACAATTATTAAGTTATTATGTTGGCGTGGCTAAAGGATACGATGTTGATAAGCCAAGAAATTTGGCAAAGAGTGTAACTGTTGAATAAAGAACAGAAAGCATAAGTGTGCGACGCAACAAAAGCCCATTATAGATACAATGCTTATCATAAAATATTTACTACATGAACATTATCAAAAAAACACCTTTTAACTCACTGGGATATGGATTTATCAGCGATCAATATATTCCACAAGGTGAAGATGAATATTATTATCGTGATAAGCAAAACCGCAGTGGTATTGACTATCGCCAGTTAACTGCTTATGAAATTGAAGTATTGGTTCGCAATAGAAATACCAGTGATGACTGGAATAAAATTTTTGTATCAGATGCATTCAATCCTGAGTTGGTAAAAAATTGTAAGTTTTATGGATTAGTCCGTATTGGTAAATTAGAACCGTTTTGTTTATGTTTCTCTGACTTGAAAACACCCGTAGGTTTATATAATTCAACCATCATTAGTTGCGACTTCGGTGATAATGTAGTAATTGATAATGTAAATTATTTATCTCATTTTATTATTGGCAATGAAGTGATCATTACCAATGTGAACGAAATGGTAACCACCAATCATACCAAATTTGGAAATGGTATCATTAAAGAAGGCGAAAGTGAAAACTTAAGAATTTGGTTGGAGATATGTAATGAAAATGGCGGCAGGAGTGTGATTCCATTTACCGGTATGTTAGCCGGTGATGCATATTTGTGGAGCAAATACAGAACAGATGATGCGTTGTTAGAAAAATTCAAACAATTTACACAAGAAGAATTTTCAGATAAAAGAGGATGGTATGGTAAAGTTGGCGATAGAACTGTTATTAAGAACTGTGCAATCATTAAAGATGTTTGGATTGGTAGTGATGCCTATATAAAAGGAGCAAATAAGTTAAAAAATTTAACCATTAAATCTGGCCCCGAAGGTAAATCACAAATTGGAGAAGGTTGCGAATTAGTAAATGGTATTATAGGATTTGGTTGCAGATTATTTTATGGTGTGAAAGCAGTTCGTTTTATTATGGCATCACATTCACAATTAAAATACGGCGCAAGATTAATCAATTCCTATTTAGGCAATAACGCTACCATTTCTTGTTGCGAAGTATTGAATTCTCTAATTTTTCCGGCACATGAACAACATCATAACAATTCATTTTTATGTGCTGCGTTGATTATGGGGCAAAGTAATATTGCTGCCGGAGCAACCATTGGGTCCAATCATAATTCAAGAGGTGCAGATGGTGAAATCATTGTTGGGCGTGGGTTTTGGCCGGGCTTATGTGTAAGCTTGAAACACAATTCAAAATTTGCAAGCTTTACCATTGTTGCAAAAGGAGATTATCCTGCAGAATTAAATGTACCTATTCCCTTTGCTTTGATCAGTAATGATGTAAGCAAAGATGAATTAGTGATTATGCCGGCTTATTGGTTTTTATACAATATGTATGCCTTGGCAAGAAACAGTTGGAAATATTTAGACAGGGATAAACGAATTGAACGAATTCAGCATATTGAATACGATGTATTTGCTCCCGATTCTGTGAATGAAATGTTTGATACATTATCTATTTTGGAAGAATTAACCGGAAAAGCATTTCTAAAAAAAGCTGATGCAAAAAAGAAATATTCAAAAGAACAGTGTATTCAAAAAGGTAAGGAGTTATTGAATGAGCAAAATAAAATAGTTGAAAAACTTGAGATTATAGCAGAAAATTTTGAAAATACTAAACGCAAAACAGTTTTAATAAAAGTTCAGGAGGCGTATGCGGTTTATAAAAAAGTCATCAGCTATTACGGAATTAATCAATTGATTGATTTTATTAAACTAAATAATTTTTCATCTCTTGAAGAATTGAGAAAAACCATTCCATCTAAATCAGAAAGAAATGAATGGTTAAATGTTGGCGGACAATTGATGACGAAAACTACTGTTGATATTTTGCGAAATAAAGTAAGAACAGGTAAATTAAAATGTTGGGATGATGTGCATGCATTTTATACAGCAGAAGGAGAAAAATATTACGCACAAAAAATAAAACATGCCTTGGCTTCTTTGGCTGAGATAAAAAATATTTCGCTTAAAAAGCTGGATGCAGGAGGCATTTCAGCATTATTACAGGAAGTTTTACAAACAAAAGAATGGATCACTGAAAGCATTTATACATCCAGAGCAAAGGATTACAAAAATCCATATCGCAAAATGGTATATGAATCTTTTGAGGAAATGAATAAAGTAATAGGGAAATTAGAAGACAATAGTTTTATTCAATATCAGGAAAAGGAGTTGAAGAATTTTAAGAAAGAAATTGCTTTATTGAAAAAGAAAATGAAATTGAAATAATCATTACACGAATTTTACTAATTTAACCAATTAATAAAGTAGCATCCCAATTCTAGTAATTCGATTTAATTGGTTAAATAAACCTAATTCGTTCTTTCTTTTACCCAATTGAGTGCAATTTGTAATTGTTCTTCGCGGGTTAATTTGCTGTTATCCAAAACAATGGCATCTGATGCTTGTTTCAACGGACTAATTTCTCTGGTACTGTCAATACGATCTCTCATCAATAAATTTTCTTTTACTTCATCCAAAGTAATATTCGGTTGTGTTGCTTGCAATTCTAAATATCTTCTTTGCACACGAACATCGATACTTGCTGTAACAAAAATTTTCAATTCGGCATTGGGAAAAACAGTCGTACCAATATCTCTGCCATCCATTACTATACCTTTCTGCTCTCCCATTAATTGTTGTTGATGCACGCCAAATACACGTACGGCCTCAATTGCAGCCACTTCACTTACTTTATTGCTGATGCTCATTTCACGAATTTGTTCTTCCACATTCTCTCCATTCAATAAAATATCGCCGGTACCTTTTAAAGTATTGTATTCAAACTGCAGTGAAATATTTTTCAATGCCTGCTCAACTGAAAGATGATTTGATATATCAACATTATTTCTCAAAAAAAATAAAGCAACTGCACGATACATCGCACCGCTATCTACAAAAACATAATTCAATTCTTTCGCCAGCTGCTTAGCCAATGTACTTTTTCCGCAGGATGAATAACCATCAATGGCAATTACTATTTTCTTCATATGGAATTGTAACAAAAAAATCCCGCTTTATTAACGGGATTCTATTTTAAAAATTACTTTCTTTTATACACTTTTTTATCTTCTCCTGTAAGTCAGCACTAACGGGAACTACAGGCAATCGAACTTCATTTTCAATTAACCCCAACTCGTATAAAAACGCCTTTACACCGGCAGGATTATTTTCTGCAAACAAATAATCGTATGCTTTTACCAATTGTAGATGTTGTTTACTTGCTTCTGTAAAATTCCCTTTCAATGCCAAGCGAATGATGTTGGAAAATTGTTTGGGGAAACTATTGGCAGCAACACTAATCACGCCGTCAAAGCCAAAAGAAATTTGCGGAACGCTTAATTCATCATCACCACTTACTACTAAAAAATCTTTTGGTCTGTCACGAATAATTTCCATGCATTGATGAATGCTGTCATTCGCTTCTTTAATACCAGCAATGTTTTCTACTTCATTAGCCAATCGAATGGTTGTGGAAGCATTGATATTTCTTCCGGTTCTACCAGGAACATTATATAACAAAATTGGTTTTGGAGATTCTGCTGCCAATGCTTTGTAATGTTGAAAAATTCCTTCTTGTGAAGGTTTACTGTAATAAGGTGAAGCACTTAAAATTGCCGTTGCCTTTTCTAAAGGATAAGTATGCAGATCTTTAATTAAAGATTTGGTATCATTACCGCCAATACCAACGATAACAGGTACTCTGTTATTTACTTTTTCGTAAGTATAATTGACAATGTCAAGTTTTTCTTGTTTATCTAAAGTAGGTGTTTCACCTGTGGTACCTAATGTGATTACATATTCAACACCACCATTTATTACATAATCAATTACTTTACCTAATGCGGTAAAATCAACATCATGATTTTTTGTGAAAGGTGTTACCAATGCAACACCAGTACCTTGTAATATATTTCGAAGCGACATTTTAGTTTTAGATTTACAGTTTACGAATTACAATTTAATGCTGCGTAAAGTTATGCTGCACAAGAGAGCTACGCAAGTATGTTGATCAACGTGATGCAGCTTGTTCAGCAGTTAATTCTTCCCAGAATCCCATTTTACCAAACTTTTCTATGCGTTGATCGATTCGCTTGACAGGATCAATGGCCTTTAATTCTGCCAGATTTTTTTTAATGTATTTTTTTAATGTATCTGCGGCTTCGGTATAATCCCAATGAGCTCCGCCAATTGGCTCAGGAACTATTTCATCTACCAAACCAAACCCCTTCATATCAATAGAAGTTAAACGCAATTGTTCAGCAGCGATTTCTTTTTTATCCCAGCTTCGCCATAAAATGGATGAACATGATTCAGGAGAAATAACGGTATACCATGTATTTTCCATCATTAAAACTCTATCACCTACACCAATACCCAAAGCACCGCCGCTGGCGCCTTCGCCAATAATAACAACAATCACGGGAACTTTTAAGCGAATCATTTCATAAATATTTCTGGCAATGGCTTCGCCTTGCCCGCGTTCTTCTGCTTCCAGTCCCGGATAAGCGCCGGGTGTATCAACTAAAGTAATAATTGGTTTATTGAATTTTTCAGCGAGTCGCATTAATCTTAATGCCTTACGATAGCCTTCCGGGTTAGCCATGCCAAAATTTCTTTGCTGACGCATTTTAGTATTGATCCCTTTTTGTTGCCCGATGATCATTACGGTTTCTCCGTCTAAATCAGCAAAGCCGCCTACCATGGCTTTATCGTCACGAACATTTCTATCCCCATGCAATTCAATAAAATGATTAAATATTTTTTCAATATACTTATGTGTATAAGGCCGATCGGGGTGGCGACTTAATTGCACACGTTGCCAGGGAGTAAGATGTTCGGTAATCTCTCTTCTTTTTTCAATAACAGCATTTTCCAATTTATTGATGCTATCACTCATATCAATCTTACTCTTCTCAGCAGTTTGCTTCAATTTTTCTATTTCTTCATACAACGTCTTAATAGGTTGTTCAAAGTCTAAGAACTGTCTATTTGGATAATGTGGCATAAGCGTTTAATCAAAATAAGAGGGTAAAAATACGATTTGATTTTTTTTAAGAAAGATTTGTTTTTAAAAAAGTGATACCCTTATCTTTGCCGTCCCGAAAAAGGGAATGGATCGGTAGTTCAGTTGGTTAGAATGCCGCCCTGTCACGGCGGAGGTCGCGGGTTCGAGTCCCGTCCGGTCCGCATAAATAAAACTAAAACCCCGACAAATTATATTTTGCCGGGGTTTTAGTTTTATTTTTTCTTTAATTTAACCAATTCTGTTTCTATTTTAAGAGGATTATCTTTTTGCTTTTACTTATCTTTCTATCAATTATTTTACGGAATATGCCATTAATTAACACTGCTTTGCTTTCGTATGGAATGAGCGGAAAGATTTTTCATGCACCATTTATTGCGACACATCCCGGATTTGTTTTAAAAGGCGCATGGGAAAGAAGTAATAAATTTATTCAACAAGATTATCCTACTGTAAAAAGTTATGAAACGATCGAGGAATTATTGAAAGATGATATTGATCTCGTAATTGTCAATACTCCTAACTACACCCATTTCGATTTCGCTAAACAGGCATTATCAGCCGGCAAACACATTATAGTAGAAAAACCATTTACAATAACAGTTGAAGAAGGAAATATTTTAAAGCAATTAGCTATTGATCAAAATAAAATTATTTGTCCATTTCAGAATAGAAGATATCACAGTGATCATAGAACAGTTAAAAAAATAATTGAAGAAGGATGGTTGGGCGACATTGTCGAAATGGAATTAAGATTCGACAGATATGCACCATTGCTCAATTCAAAAAAACACAAAGAATCCGGAGAAAAAGGCACTGGTGTTTTATATGATCTTGGCTCGCATTTGATTGATCAGGCATTACAATTATTTGGTAAGCCACATTCATTATTTGCAGATATAACCATTACCAGAAAAGATTCTTTGATTGATGATTATTTTGAACTTTTACTATTTTACAATAATGTAAGAGTGCGTTTAAAAAGTGGCTATTTCATTCGAGAGCCTTTGCCTGCCTATATTGTATTTGGAACAAAAGGAACGTTTTTTAAAAGCAAAGGTGATGTACAGGAAGCCGATTTAATAGCAGGCAAAAAACCAAATGCAATTAATTGGGGCATTGAGCCCGAATCTGAACAAGGATTATTACATACAGAAAAAGATGGAAAAATAATCCGTGAAAAAATTAAAACTGAAAAAGGGGATTATATGGATTACTTTGAAGGCATTTATCAATCTATCATCAATAATAAACCTTTACCCGTTCATGTAGATGAAAGTATTGAAGTTATAAATATTATTGAAAAAGCATTTGAAAGTAATCATGCAAAAAGAGTAATCCCACTTTAATTATAAACCGTATAATAATCTTAAAATAATAATGATGAAAACATCCAGAAGAGATTTTTTAAAAACCAGCTCTCTTACAATTATTGGTAGCGCTGTATTAAAATATAAAGTATTCTCTTCATCAATTAAAGGAGCACTTACAGGCATTCAATTATATTCTGTTCGCGATAAAATGAAAATTAACCCGCTGGATACTTTAAAGGAATTATCAAGAATGGGTTACAAATATGTAGAACACGCCAATTATGCAGATAGAAAATTTTATGGGTGGAACGCGATGGAATTTAAAAAAATATTAGATGATCTTGGATTGAAAATGCCAAGCGGACATACTGTGATGCGCTATGATCATTGGGATGCAACCAAAAAAGATTTTACTGATGCATGGAAATATACCGTTGAAGATGCAGCATTATGCGGACAAGAATTTGTTATTAGCCCATCAATAGAAGATAAAAGCAGAAAAAATTATGATGAGCTTTTAAGCTTTTTGAACATCTTCAATAAAAGTGGCGAATTGTGTAAAGCGTCCGGAATGAAGTTTGGTTATCATAATCATCAATTCGAATTCAAAGAAAGTTTGAATGGAAAAATTTTATTTGACATAATTCTTTCTGAAACTGATCCAAACTTAGTAATACAACAATTAGATATTGGAAATATGTTGAATGGTGGTGCACATGCATCGGATATTTTGAAAAAAAATCCCGGCCGATTTTTATCTATGCATGTAAAAGATGAAATAAAATCAAATGATCCGAGAGAAGAAGAATACATTTCAACTATTTTAGGTGTTGGCGTTGTTCCGGTAAAACAGATCATCGATCTTGCCAAACAACAAGGCACCAAACATTTTATCATTGAGCAAGAATCATATCAAGGAAAATCTTCGTTAGATTGTGCAAGAGAAGATCTTACAATAATGAAAAAATGGGGCTATTAAATATTTTTATTAAAGAATTAACCAACTACTTTAAGATTCACAGGATCCCATTTAATCGCTCTTTCTTTAAAATAACTATCATTACATAGTAATGCAGGTGCAGCAGCACGATAACCAAACAATGCATCTTCGTGAGATATTGCACCTGTTCTAATACAAGTAAAGAAATGATTGAAATGGTCATAGTGTGCACCTTTATACCCTTCTTCTGCTTTAAATATCGTTGTATCCGGTGGCAACATTTTCTTCCTTTCATAAACAGCAGAACCTTGATTTGTTTTTGTACTTAACAAAGGATCATCCACCGCTGCATAGGATTTATTTTTGGTGAGTGTAACCTTATCCCATTCAACATTCATCGAACCTTCATTACCTACCAATCTTAAATAAGTGTTATCAGCAGTACCATCCACAAAGTTTACACGTAATGATAAATTAAAAGCAGGATGAACTTGTGTATCAGGATAATCAAACATACCTAATAAAATATCCGGCACTTCTCTCCCATCTTTCCAATACCTCAAACCACCTGTTGCCATTACCTTATTGGGTCCAATTGAATTTGTAATAAAATGTAAGCTTGAAAATAAATGAACAAATAAATCGCCCGAAACGCCTGTTCCATAATCTTTATAACAACGCCATCTAAAAAAACGTTTTGCATCAAATGGCCGATCAGGTAAATGATGTTCAAATTGTTTCCAGTCAACTGTTTTTTCTGAAGCATCTGCAGGAATATCATATTGCCATGCCCCCCATGGAGAATTACGAGCCCAGAAACCTTCTGCATAATTTAATTTACCAATAGCACCCGCTGCTAATAATTCCTTTGCTTTTTCATTTCCCAAAGAACTCATACCCTGACTTCCTACTTGAAAAACTACTTTGTTTCTTGTCTGCGCTTCCACAACTGCTGCACCTTCAGTAACATCATGCACCATTGGCTTTTCGCAATATACATGTTTACCTGCATTCATGGCTGCCACCGAAATATCTTTATGCCAATGATCGGGGGTGGCAACTATTACCGCATCTACATCTTTTCGATTTATTATTTCATTAAAGTCTTTTGTTGTAAAAATATCATTGCCATAATTCTTTTTGGCAGCAGTTAATCTTCCATCATACAAATCACAGGCAGCGATTAATTTAGCACCAGGTACTGTAATTGCGGTATTTGCATCAGCAGTTCCCATTCCACCTGCACCAATTAATGCAATTTGAATATTGTCATTGGGGCTGATTCTTTTATGTCTGCTTAGTTGTATAATATTTTCTTTAGAAGCTGCATTGCTGATATTAGGCAGAATAGCAGCTGCAGCAAATGTTTTTGAAATTTTACTGATAAAGTCCCGACGAGAATTAGATGATTTATTTTCCATGATGCAATCGTTATAAAAATGATTAATTGTAAAAGTGAATTTAATGAAAAAGCTTTAATTTAAAAATAAATGATATTAATTAATTGCGTTTTGAAATAATTGATATTGATTGTTTATATTTATTGTTATGAGTATTCATATCAATGCTAAAAAAGGCGAGATCGCTAAAACAGTTTTATTAGCCGGTGATCCGTTACGTTCAAAATATATTGCTGATAATTTTCTTTCTAATGTTAAGTTGGTTAATCAAACCCGTAATGCTTTTTATTTTACAGGCATGTATAAAGATAAAATGATTACTGTGGGAGCAAGTGGAATGGGCTGTCCATCCATCGGCATCTATTCATATGAATTATATACAGAGTTTGAAGTGGATTGTATTATCAGAATTGGAACATGCGGTGCTTATACAACTGATCTTAAATTATTCGACTTAATTAATGTATCCATTGCTGCAAGTGAATCTACTTATGCAAAATATGCTTGGGGTATTGAAGAAGAAAAGATTGCTTATCAAGGAAGTGCTTATTCAACAATTCAACAAACAGCAGCTTCAATGAATATTCCTTTAATTGATTGTGCAGTTCATTCAAGTGACATTTTTTATAGAAAAAATATGGCTACACCTATCATAGCAACAAAGCATCATTGTTTGGCTGTAGAAATGGAATCGTTCGCTTTATTTGCAAATGCTCAGTATTTAAATAAAACAGCAGCTAGTTTATTATCTGTTTCTGATATTATTCCAACACATGAAAAAATAAGTTCAGAACAAAGGGAAGTTTCATTATTGCCAATGATACATGTGGCATTAGAGACTTGTTTGAGAAATTAATTAGTTAATCGAATATTATTTCGCCCATTCCCAATGTATTAAATCTTTACTCCAGGCTAATCCTATGGATGCATTCTTATCAAAATCACCTTCTTTTTCTGTCTTCGGTCCTGAACCATGAAAGAAAAGCAAATAACAATTTCTATTCTTTTCAAGTCGCCCAATATCCAAAACATAGCCTGCAGTAATTCTTCCTTTTGCCCAAGGCCAATCGCTTTGACCGAGTGTAAGGATTTCATTTTTATCTTCCCAATCGATTAAATTTTTTGATGTTTTAATTCCGATTCCATTTTCAGGTGAATGAAACATAATGTATCCATCATCTTTATAAATAATGCAAACATTCTCACCTGCTGCTATATGTCCATTGTATATCCAATGCTTCAAATCATAAAAATAAGATCTGCTCGCACCATTTTGCTTGTAAAATATCCACCATTTATTTTTTTGTTTTGATCTTGTAACAAAAAAGGATCGATCATTCTACCCATATCTATTTCATTTACACTATCACCCTTTACATTCAATAATTTCGGTATTGACCAATTTTCTAAATCCTTACTTCGCATAATAAATAATCTTGCGTTCTCATTTCCATATCCCAGTATTTGATCAATAGTATAATCTGGTCTTGGATAAGTTTGCAGAAACATGATTCATTCATTATTATAATGAATGATACTTCCCGGACTTGAATAGTTCAATGACTGATCTTTAATTGTTATTTTTTTAACAGCAGACCAATGAATTAAATCTTTGCTTTTGCTAAAGGCTGTATACATATAAATCTTACCATCTTTTTCAATTTCGCTTAAAGAGAAATAGAGATAAAAAATTCCTTTATGATAAAATGGCAATGGATCACGGTATGCAGTAACATCATTCCCTTCAAAAAGTATTGGAGATTTTATTTTATTTACATCTACAGATTGAGCCTTTGATGCAAAAACCAGAGCACTCATAAAATAAACGAGTACATATATTTTTTTATTATTGATTTTTATTAAGCTATGCATCTAAAATTTTCTTAGCATATTCCACACATTTCTTTGTTTCCTGAACTGCATCAGAGCCTGAAGGAATATCATATTCTAATTCAATGGTTGCAGGAATTTTATATTTCTTATTCTTCAATAATGTTAAAATTTCTTTAATAGGTGTATCACCTTCTCCCCAAACAACATTCTTACTGCCATTAATTTTATTTCGCCTGTCTTTAATATGCATACTGGTAATTCTATCATGTTTTGCTTCAATGAATGCCAATAAACTTTCCCTTGTATTATTACCGCCTGCAGCAATATAATGTCCGCAATCCAAGTTAATTGAATTAAAAGAGGATTGGCTCAAAGCCACATCCCATGCGGTATCTGTAGCTTGTAAATGAGCATGATATCCGATAAAAATTTTATGCTTTTCACCAAATTCACCCAATCTTTTTGATTGTGCAATATCATTTGGCAATTCAACAGTAACAGATGTTGCACCTAATGTTTTTGCTGCATTCAAAGCATAGTCAATTTCTTCATCCGTATTTTTTGCACCCAACGCATCCGGTTTAAATGCATAAATCTCTATCCCCGCCTTATTAAACATTTTACGAACTTGTTTAAACTTATCCATTGAAACATTAGCTCGCCAATCGGCAACTTGTTTTAAATAAGGTGCCATCATTTGTGCTCTTTGTTCTCTGGTTAGTTGTGCATTATTTGTATTGATTGTATTTATCGGTTTTCCTGCAAATTCTTCAACTGCATCACCCATTAATTCAATGGCACTGATATTACTATCAATACAATATTGTAGCAGTTGATTAATTCGGCCTGGCATGCTTCGGTATGAATAAGTGATCACACCAATTTGAACACCATGAAATTTAGAATTGGGTTTTGAATTAAAATATTCCTTAAAAGAATTTCCCCATACACTATTTCTCGAAAATAAAATACCCAAAGTCATTAAAGAGCCTGTAAATAAAAAATCGCGTCTTGATTTTAGCTGAAAATCATTGTTATTATTATTCATTTGCTCAATTATTTTAAATCAATAAAATATTACATCGTAAAATACATCTTTCATTCAGTACAAAAAACAAAAAAGCTATCTTTTGGAGATAGCTTAATTTTTTATTTTCTTGGCCAAACATTATTGGTAGAATTATAATCCGGCAAAACTTTATCAGGATCATAAGTTACTGATTCAATGGCTTCGGTTGAAGGATATTTGAATGTCCAATAAGTATTGCGCTCCCAAATTTCAACAGGCAATTTGATACGATCTGTTTTACCACTCTTTGTTTTAATCTCTAAAATGACAGGCATCGGCATTTTTTCTAAATTATCCAAAGTAATCAACACACCTTTTGAATAATCAGTACTATCCACATATTTCACATCACGTATTGAAACATCTAATCGCCATGTGTTCACAAACCAGCCTCTCCAAAACCATTGCAAACTTTCTCCGGCAACATTTTCGATCGTTCTGAAAAAATCATCCGGTGTAGGATGCTTGAATGCCCACCTATCAATATAAGTTTTAAATGCTCTGTCAAAACGTTCTGGCCCTAATATTTGTTCACGCAACAAAACCAATCCTGCGCTTGGCTTGCTGTATAAAAGTGTTCCATTATTTCTTTCTTTTAAATTATCTACATAACTCAATATGGGTTCTAACGTAGGAAGTGTATATGCATTACCGATCTGGTGCAT